>CENJ01126428.1_pt1 | contig 12854 bp, 16 predicted proteins | sample 356161 | NCBI WGS metagenome assembly CENJ01 (sample SAMEA2619531, study PRJEB7988) | marine metagenome | biome: marine biome (ENVO:00000447); feature: surface water layer (ENVO:00002042); material: "saline water (ENVO:00002010), including plankton (ENVO:xxxxxxxx)" | depth 5 m
GGTAGGCCTTTACCCCACCAACAAGCTAATCTGACGCAGGCTCATCTTAATGCGCCAGGTCACCGAAGTGATCCCCAGCTTTACTCCATAGAGACTATGCGGTATTAGCTCAAGTTTCCCTGAGTTGTCCCCCACATTAAGGTAGATTCCTACGCGTTACTCACCCGTCCGCCACTCGCCATCATTTACCCGAAAGTAAACATGCTGCCGTTCGACTTGCATGTGTTAAGCATGCCGCCAGCGTTCAATCTGAGCCAGGATCAAACTCTTCATTCATATAAGACGTTTTGTCACTTAGTGACAGATTTTTCTGTACTAAGTGCCCACACAAATTGCTTTAGCTGACTAAAATTTAAAAAACAAATTCCCTGAAGGAATAGTTTCTTATTATACTATCGTTTTAACCGATGTCAACACTCTATTTGAATTTTTTTATTATTATTACAATCCTTTTCTATCTAATGATGCTTTACTTATTTAATCCTTTACTAACAGTGTAATTTACATATACACCGACAGTCTAAATTAAACAATATTCCACTGTGTAGGATCTATATAATCCTATGAACAGCTGCTAGGATTTATCTTTATTTACTAATGCATTTAGCTTTTCAATTGATGCATTTGTATTTTTTTCTAGATCTTGAATTTGTTGATTAATCTGAGCGAATGTTGCTGAATTACTAGACTCTAACTGCTGAATTTGAGCTGTCAATGAATTAATCGCTTTTTGTCGTTCATCATCCGTTGATTTTTGTAATGCATCCACTTTATCGCTCAACTGAGATAATGAAGCTGTTAAGCTTGTTTGAACTGCCTCAATCTGAGATTGTACTTTTTTTATATTGTCATCAGAACTATTTGCAGGATCCGCAAATGCAGAACAAAATAAAACTGATAATGTAGCACACAATACTTTTGACATTAAATTCTCCTAAATCTTCTAATAGATTATGATAGTCAAAAATTTTTTTCAATGCTTTTCTATCACATGCAAAGATGCATCTTTACGAAGTCTACCACTGTGGATAGGCCAAACTTTTTTTTAACTGAAGTGAATTCAACTACTGTATTAGATAGCTGACTTACAAAACCCGTGATCTGAATCTTTCTTTGATGCTTTGATTGCTGTGTAAGTAAGTCCAGCTTATTTCCAACTAAGAGTGTTGGAATCTGACATTCATTTAAAAACTCCAATAATGCCACGTCAGATACTTTAAGCATATGTCGAGTATCTACAATCACAATCACCGCTGATAATGTATTACGTGACTGAATATATTGCTCAAACTCACTTTCCCAGTGTCGCTGCATTTGTTTCGACCGTCTCGCAAAGCCATAACCCGGTAAATCAATCAATCGACGATTCTCCGCCACTTGATAGCAATTAAAATACGCTGTACAACCTGGTTTTTGACTGGATCGAGCTAATTTTTTGTTATTGGCAAGCGCATTAATTAAACTTGACTTGCCCACATTAGACCGCCCCATAATGGCAACCTCATAGCCTTCGTCTTCTGTGAGATGAGACATTGTCGGTGCCGACTTAATAAATTGTATCGATAAATAGTTCACTATGCTTCAAATGAAGAACCGCACCCACATGTACGCTTTGCTCTTGGGTTTTTAAAGATGAATCTGCGCCCTGTAGGATCATCATTCACATAATCAAGCAATGAACCATTGATCAGAGGATAACTATAGGGATCAATGACGATGTAGACTTTCTCACCAGAAAATTCCGGTCCAGATTCTATTTGCAAAGGCTGTGGCCAATCCTGAACCCAATTAGAATCTGTCTTTATTTCACCAACTTCATTCACTTGACTCAGACTGAGCCATTCTTGATCACCGATCTGAGCATCAAACTGAAACCCATACTCAAAACCAGCACAACCGCCACCTTGAATATAAATTCTCAATGCAGTTGCAGGCTCGCCAGTATCGATAATGAGCTCTTTTACTTTTTGGTACGCACTAAGGGTCATTTGGACACCTTGTATCAGATGATGTTCTTTATTTTCTTTTTGTTCGCTCATTATAAACTCGGCCAATTAAATTAATCTATATATTTTATTGTATCAAAATGTCTTTTCACGCTCAATAACCAATTAAATGCCCTCTGGTCTTAAAACAATGAATTCACTATAATTAACAATAAAGGTGTTTATATGTTCGTACTACTATCTCCAGCTAAAAAACTTCAACAAGGCCCAATTGGCACAACAATACCTCATTTTTTAGAGGAGTCCTTAGCCATTGCAGACAAATTAAAAACCTTTTCACACAGTGAGCTGCATCAACTACTTCATACCAGCCAAAAAATCACAGAGCAAAACATACAACGCTATCAATCCTTTTCTAAGGCACAACTAATGCATGAGGGCAGCGCCGCCATTATGACTTATGCAGGTGATGTTTATCGATATTTCAACCCCCAGCAATTTGATGCATCAGAACAAGAATACATCCAATCCCATTTTGGCATTATTACAGGATTATACGGCCTATTAAGACCATTCGACAAAATGCTACCCTATCGTCTTGAAATGAAAAATAAACTATTGATTGATAACACCTTACTGACTCACTATTGGCATCAACGATTAGCACAGTATCTTTCACAAGAACGACTAGCGCCGAATACACCTGTGATTATGCTTGCATCAAATGAATATTCGGCAGCGATCGATAATCAAACATTAAACATCATTCAAGTTGATTTTAAAGAGCGCCGAGATAACACCCTTAAAACAATAGCAGTGAATGCCAAAAGAGCTCGAGGTATGATGGCAGCATATATTGTCAAAACAAAACCTCAATGTATTCAAGATCTACATGGATTTGATGATGGGGGGTATCGCTTTGTGCCTGATCAATCTACTTATAGTCATTTACTTTTTGTGCGCGACGCTTAACCAATGCGGTAATGGTGAGCTGATCTTGGTTTGAAAAACTTTCCAATAGACGCTTATTCGCTTGAACTTCTTGGGCTAACATTTTACGCACCTTAAGAAAACTGACTGAATAAAAGAAGATTTTACCACCACGACCTAATTGCATCAAAATAGATTTTCTTCTGAAAAATTGACACCATCTTGAAAAACCAAACATACCTATACTCCTTGTTTCTTACATACAACACACATAGAAAAAAAACTATCAATTGATACCTCATTTATGTTATTTTTTAATTGAAATATCGCTAACGATAGGCAAATTAATCATTTTGCGCTGTTTTTGTGCTAATAATTATGCAATTTGTATGTCTTCGGCGCAACAAGAGATCAACCTCTATGTGTGTAATATATTTCTTACAACGGTGGTAATGATGAATACATATACACGTCCTGATGAAATTGCTTCATCGAGGAGCTCAAGAGCAAACAGACTTAAAAGACTCAGAAAAATGACCAACCAATCACGTAAGTCATTTTCAAACTTGTACGGTATTTCACAAGGCACACTGCAAAATTGGGAAACCGCACGATTTGGGGGGCTCACTGAAAAGGGAGCGCACATCATTTTACAAGCACTCCAAAAAGAAGGCATTCATTGTAATTTTGAGTGGCTGATGTACGGAGCTGGTCATGGACCGAGCTTTGACCGTCTCCTTAATAAAGAACAAGAAGCCATTAAACCCAAAAAAGTGCTAGTATCCTCTATAGATGAGGACCTAAAAACTTTTCAGCGACTGAATCATGACACCATACATATGTATGTACCAGATGACAGTATGGAGCCCTACTACTCCGAAGGTGAACTGGTTGCTGGCATCATTCACCGGAAGCATTTAGAGGAATGTCTGGGACATATCTGCATCATCAAAACCATTGAACACCCGTTACAAGTCCGATTAATAAGACCAACCGAAGTGTCAAATCGATATCATTTAATTGCACTGAATCCACTATCTCAAACGAATCACCCACCAATCTTTCACGCCTCTATAGATTATTGTGCACCTATACTTTGGACGAGAAAACAACCCATTTAAGTACCTTCAGACAAATGGTCACTTTTGTGCTATACATTTTAGATGTAAAAAAGGAGCATTTGCATCAATGAATCGGTGGCTGTTAATATGGAGTGTTATTTGTACACAATCTAGTTTTGCAACCTCTCTTGAAGAGATGTTTAAGGATGCTATTGCATGTAACTACGGGTTAAAAGCCTCTTACTTTGAGATTCAATCCGCAGTGGGAGAAAAATATCAAGCCATTGGTAATGCGCTTCCCTCTGCCTCAGTTTCCTACGATTACAAACATAGTGATACTACGTTAACGAATGATGCCAACTATAAATCTAGCCCAAGTGTCAGGAATGCAAAGATTAAAGGAGAATTATCCCTATCCGCCTACTTTGCTTTAAAGGCCTCTAATAAAAATGTGGAAGCCAAAGTTTTAAACTTTCTGAATGAAAAGCAAACACTATTAATGAATGTGTTTGATACTTATAAGTCGACTATCGTTAACTTCGAGATTTATGAAGCACAAGCAGCACAAATAGATTATTTACAAAATGTATACACCCAAGAAAACCAGAAACTAGATGCTGGTGCATCGACATTAACGAATGTGGCTCAAGCAAAATCAAACTTAGACAAAGCAATTGCAAATCAAATTGAAATTCGTCTACGTATTGTTAAAAGCCTTAACCAATTACAAGCACTCACAGGCAAAGCCTATAAATACATTCCAAAATCTTCTCAACAACGTGATGCAACCCGCTACCTACGTTTAAAATCGTTGAGCTATTATAAAAAAACAGGCGCCTCAGGGAACTTAAAGCTGAGAGAACTTGCTAAAGGCTTAGAAGCTCAATCAGAAGCTCAAAAGGCTGCACAATCAAGATATTTACCATATATCGTTTATGAAGGCGCATATTCAGAAACCGATTATTCTAGCTCTGATACGACCACTTCTTTCAATACTGATAATACAACCACTGCGGTTGCAAGTATTGGCTATTCTTTTGGTGGAGATCGATATGGTCAGCTCAAAACACAAGCCTCTAAAACACAGGTTCTGACAAATAATTTAAATAATAAAATTAATCAGTTTTATAGTGAAATTGCAAATGCTTATGCAAGCACACAAGCCAATGCCATGTCTTTAAGTAAATATGAGCAAACTGTAGCCAGTGCTAAAATTTCTCTCAACGCTTCGAGAGCTTCATTTGATGCCGGTGCTGCAACAATCCTTGACGTATTGGATAGTTTACAAGATCTCATGGACGCAGAAACAAGCACCGCTAACGCTCGCTATGATTACATTGGCGCTTATATTAATCTAAGGCAGTTGGCTGGGGAAGATATGTCTGAATATACTAGACAGGTTGATCGTGTCTTGGACCAACAGATCTCTGTTGCAAATTTATTATTTTAACTTTTCTTCGTTAAAGATCACATGTTTTCTCAGCTTACGATCGTATTTTTTAAGCTTTAGTTTTGATTCCATGTTTCTTTGATTCACATAAGTTGTGTAGAAGTAGCCTGTCCCTTCAGATGAGACCAATTTAATTTTTACTCTAGAATTACTTTTTTTAGCCATGATTGTGCTCCAATTAGCCTAAGTCATCTTCTTTAAGACGTAGCAACGCTTTCTCAAGCCCTATTTTTTCAATCCAACGAATACCTCTCGCTGATACTTTCAAACGGATAAAACGTTCTTTAATTGGATCCCAAAAACGTTTGTTTTGAAGATTAGGTTTAAAACGTCTTTTAACGTGATTTCTTGCGTGAGAAACGTGGTTACCTGTTATCGGCTTTTTTTTAGTGATTTGGCACTGTCTACTCATAATTTAATACCTAATAAAAAACATATACTACATAAAAAGAACCCGACTCTCAAGTTTTTTTTACATCAAAAGCAAGAACCACAGATATCGAAGTCTCGATCATTGACAATTTAAAATATCATTGTAAGATTGTGGAGTATGGTTAAATCTGAATTTATAGCAAAGCTGGCAACTGAATTCCCTCATTTCAACCAAAGACAAGTTGAATCAATGGTTGAATTTGTCTTACGCACGATGAGTATGGGGCTTGCTAGTGGTAAACGTGTTGAGATTCGGGGCTTAGGTAGTCTACACACCAAGCACATAAAACCCAGAATTGCCATGAATCCCCAAACTCGGAAACCGATCCAAACACGCGGTCGCAAGAAGATTTATTACCGTGCTAGCAAACTACTCCGTAAAACATTGAACCCTGATATTGATATCAATTAAGTAATCGGCTCAGTCACTCCAACCTGTCCCTGATATTTACCAGTGCGATCTTTATAAGACACCTCACACACAGACTCTGCTTGTAAGAAAATCATTTGCGCTACACCTTCATTGGCATATATTTTTGCTGGTAAATTAGTCGTATTGGAAAACTCCAATGTGACATGACCATGCCACTCTGGCTCTAAGGGCGTCACATTCACAATAATACCACAACGAGCATATGTTGACTTTCCTAAGCAAATCGTTAATACGTCACGAGGAATGTTAAAATATTCTACTGTACGCGCTAATGCAAAACTATTAGGAGGAATAATACAATGATCTGCCGTAATGCTCACGAAACTATTCGAATCGAATGATTTAGGATCCACAATCGCGGAGTGGATATTTGTAAACACTTTAAATTCGTTTGCACAACGAACGTCATAGCCATAGCTAGATGTACCATAAGAAACAATCTTACCATCTGCATTACTACTAATTTGACCAGGTTCAAATGGACTGATCATTCCTTGTTGAGCCATTTTACGGATCCAAGTATCTGACTGTACTGACATAGTTCACTCCTAAATTATATAACGGTGATATTTGGCATATTTGCGGAAGGATGCGGCTTCATTCGAAACAACTGTCTCAATAACTGAACAGCAATTTGGTCGAAGATTGCTCGATACGGACTAAATGCCTTGTTACTGGAATATATACCGAGCGATAATTCTTTTGCAAGAGGTAATTGCCCAAATACATCCACATCGGTACGTTGTTTCAACTGTTTTGATTTTGGATTAAATAATAAGTCCTCACGATGATCACAACATGCACATTGATAATACGCCATATTCTCGATCAACCCTAAAACAGGTATAGAGACTTTCTCAAACATTTTTATCCCTTTGAAAGCATCATGGCTTGATAGATCATGCGGGGTTGTCACGATGACTGCGCCGACTAATGGCACTTTTTGCGAAATCGTTAATTGAGTATCACCAGTACCTGGTGGTAAGTCTACGATTAAATAATCTAAATCAGGCCATGCTGTCTGCTTGATCAGCTGTTGTAATGTATTACTTAAAATGGGACCACGCCAAACCATTGGCTTTTCTTGGTCCATTAATAACCCAATAGACATGATAGCCACATTAGAGGCTTGCTCAGGTATAAATCGATCATTGTCGGTGACTTCAGCCTCTTTTTGATCGATCCCAAATTTAATTGGAATATTAGGCCCATAGATATCTGCATCAAAAATACCTACTTTTGCACCCAAAGCGGATAAAGCCAACGCTAAATTAACGGAAATCGTTGTCTTGCCAACACCACCTTTACCTGAACTCACGGCAATAATGTTCTTTACGCCCTCGATCTTTGTCTGAGGAATTTGGGTCTGATACATCGGTACTGCTGTTTCAATCTCTACCGATTGAATGTGAATATGTTGTGATGCTGCTGCTTGCAGAATCTGTTTTTTTAAATCTTTTGCATAGTTTTTTAAGGGCACTTTTGACTTTAGAAGCAGGTGGTCCTTTTGCAGTATCATTTTTGTTGATTCAGCTAAAGACACATCAAGTATTGGGTCTTTGATTTTTTTTAATAACTGATGGAGTTGCATGGTTACATTATTTACACTTTTCTGTAATATGATTGTAACACACTCATAAAATTTGTCCAAACCATGCCAATTATCGAATCAGCATTTAAAAAAATTAAAACGCTCACACAGTCCTTAGATCCAGGGTTAGTCGTTGTCACTAAAAAGCAGACGGTGCAAGACATTGAAACATTAATTCATGAGGGTCAATATCACTTTGGTGAAAATTACCTACAAGCGGCTCTACCCAAAATACATGCTCTAGCGCACTATCCTTGTCAATGGCATTTTATTGGTCAAGTACAAACAAACAAACTCAAACTCATTTGTGAACATTTTCACTGGATACAAAGTATCAGTCAGCAAAAACAAATCGCACGTATAGGTCAGTTGTCATTATCGACACCCATCAATATTTGTATTCAAGTTCGCTCCTCTTCTCACTCTCATCAAAGCGGGATCGCGATTAACGAGCTCAACGAGCTATTAGACGCCGCTAAAGCATGCACACAAGTTCGTTTAAGAGGATTGATGTACCTAGCTGATCCTGAACAAGCAGTCGTAACACAATTTGAAAAAATAGCCATGCTTTTCCATCACTACCAACCGCTCTATCATTTAGATACCTTGTCTATGGGTATGAGTCAGGATTATCAAGAGGCTTTAGCATGTGGTGCTACAATGATACGAATAGGCCGCAATCTCTTTCGTTAACCTGTTAAAAACACTAGTAAAATTCAGTAATTTCGTTTATTATATGGGTATATGATGATATCAATATTAGGATTTAGTCACCATAGATGCTCTATTAGTTTCCGCGAAAAAGTAGCTATCGACATCAAACAGTACAAAAACATGATACACAATATCCAGGCACTCACAATGTGCGAGGATATTATGTTTTTTAATACTTGTAATCGCACTGAAATCATCATGGGATCAGAACATCAAGTAGATATAAAAAGTGTACTCATTGAATTAAGTCAACATTGTGATATCAACTATGAACAGCTTTTAAAACACCATTATTGTTTTACTAATCAAAAAGCCATATCTCATTTACTACGAGTTGCTTGTGGCCTTGATTCACGTCTAGTTGGAGAAGCTCAAGTCTTCGGACAGTTGAAAAATGCATACAAAGCGGCCAAAGATGTCCACGCGATACAAGGCCCTCTCGATTGGATCATGCAAGAAATATTTACAGCAACCAAAACAATCAGACATCAGACTCAAATTGACCATTGCTCAGAGTCTATTGGATACGCCATAAAAAAATTATGTCAGCACCATGAGATCACTCTAAATCAATCCAATATCCTATTTGTAGGCACAGGGGAAATGATTTCTCTCGCACTACAATATATCTTCAAAGAAAAACCCTTGTCGATTACTGTTGCCAGTCGCTCACTCGATAGAGCACAAGATTTTGCCAGACCATATCTTGGTAGAGGCATCAAAGTACAAGACCTCCCTAAAGCGATTAAATCTGCAGATATTGTCATCACAGCATCCCAAAGCCAATTACCAATTATTGGTAAAGGCATGATTGAAACACTGTTAGCTGAAAAGAAACATTTGACTCTATTTGATCTAGCAATACCTAGAGACATTGAACCTGAGATCTCTAATCTTGATCACGTTACTTTATATCATCTAGATCAAATTCAGGGCTTTATTGAAAAAGAGGGCCAACAAAGAGATGACCGTATTCAAAAAGCAGAGCAACTTGTCTCCACATTATCTTCCGAAATCCTCAAAACAATTAATCTTAAAAATCAGCAACAACTCATTATTCAACTAAGAGAACGCTCTTTTCAAATCACCTCAGAACAAATTAAAAAAGCAAAAATGCTTTTGACTAAAGGCACTTGTCCTGAAGCAGTGATTGTCGATAGCTTACAACAATTAACGAGTCGCTTATTACATTTACCCACAACACAACTAAAAAATGCAATTTATCAAAAAGACCAAGAAAAGACGATGCACTTAAAGCAATTATTTGATCTTGAGAGCCAAAAATGAGAACCCTATCTGACTCATTATCTGAAAAACTGACTATTTTAAAAGAAAGACATCAACATTTACTCGATGAAATGAATCAACCGAATTTAGATCCTAAAATCATGATTGATAAATCTAAAGAAGCAGCAAAAATTGAGCCTGTTGTATCACTCTACAATGAATTATGTGATCAATATCAAATTAGAGAAGATACGACTAAACTGCTCGATGACCCTCAAATGCAAACACTGGCTCAAGAAGAAATTCTTATGATCGATCAGACCATTCATGACAAAATTGATGCGATTATGCAGGCACTCGTACCCGATGACCCTGATAATGATAAGAATGTTTACCTCGAAATCCGTGCTGGTACAGGCGGAGATGAGGCAGCACTCTTTGCCCAAAACTTATTTGATATGTATTCGCATTTCGCTGATCATAACCGTTGGCGAATTGAGCCGATCCAAGTCGCTTCAACTGGACAAGGTGGCATCAAAGAAATTGTCGTGCTTGTCTCTGGGAAACAGGTCTATGCCAAATTAAAATTTGAAAGTGGTGTTCATCGCGTGCAAAGAGTGCCTAAAACTGAGTCTCAAGGCAGAATCCATACCTCTGCGTGTACCGTCGCTATACTGCCTGAAGTGTCTGATGTCACCGAAGTCACAATTAACCCAGCCGATTTACGTATTGACACCTATCGGTCATCCGGTGCTGGGGGACAACATGTGAATACGACTGACTCAGCTGTCAGAGTGACACACATCCCCTCTGGTGTGGTTGTGGAATGTCAAGATGAACGCTCCCAACATAAGAATAAAGCAAAAGCAATGAAACTGCTGCAAAGTAAAATTTTACAGCATGAAAGAGAAACCCAACATCAAGAGCAAGCACAAGAAAGAAAAGTACAAGTGGGTTCTGGAGATCGTTCGGAAAGAATTCGGACGTATAATTTTCCTCAAGGACGCATCACAGATCACCGAATCAACCTCACGCTCTACAAATTGAACGAAATACTCGCTGGAGACCTGAATGAGCTCATCAATGCCCTTACTGTCGAGAATAAAGCTCGATTAATGACCCAGCTGGATGTGAAAGATGAATAATACTTTTTTAATTGGGGATATTCATGGTTGCTTTGAGGACTTTCAACAACTTTTAAACCAAATGCCCATTCAAGAGAACGATAAGCTGATATTACTTGGAGACCTTTGCTCAAAAGGCCCAGATGGGATTGCTTTGCTACATTGGGTGATTAATCAACACCATGTAGAAAGTATTATTGGCAATCATGACTTATTACTCCTACATGACTTGCTCGTCAAACCCAAATTTAATTCTTCAGCATGGCTTGAACAGCTCAAAACAGCGAAACAATTTGATGAGATGATTGATTGGCTCAGATCACAATCATTCATGCAACAATTAGATCAGCACCACTGTCTTGTTCACGCAGGGTTATTTTGTGATTGGGATGATGCGACATTGTCTGAAATTGAACATCACTCAAGCACGCTCATTAATCCCAAATTCATCAAAAAACACTATGAAGTGATGTTAGACCACCTGTCTCCAAGTCAATCTGATCCACATTTTTGGATTAATGTGTTAGTCAATATTCGCTATATTGATCAACATACAAAGCATCTACTTCAAGACTTTAATGCACCAGAGCATCGTACACACCCAGAAAGCATTCCCTGGTTTGAGGCACCTACGGCATATCATCAGGATTTAAATGTTTATTTTGGACACTGGTCCTTACTCAACAAAATACAGTATGGCCGCTTTTGGTGTCTAGATGGTGGATGTGTTTATGGGAATCAGTTGATCGGCTTAAAACTAGATGATCATACGATCTACTCAGTGCCATCTAGCATTCAGAAAGATTGATGCAATAAACTTGTTAGCAGCTCAAAGTAGATAATTGACAAGATCGCGCCAGCAGGCAAAGTAATGAACCATGATAAGAAGATGCCCCGTATCACTCTAAAATCAAGCGCGCCTAGCCCACCCACAAAACCAACCCCTATCACAGCACCAACTAAAGTATGTGTAGTTGAAATAGGCAATCCTAAAGCACTTGAGCTAACCACTACAAATGCAGTGGAAAACTGTGCAGAAAACCCCCTAATTGGGGTCAACGCGGTGATTTTATTACCAATCGTTTTAATGATTTTGTACCCATACATACTTAAACCTGTGACCACACCAAAAGCACCCAAACACGTAATCCAATACGGAAACTGATCACGATAAAATGGGTGCAAAGTCACAATGACTCTCGCTAATGGACCAATGGCATTAGCAACATCATTACCACCATGCGCAAATGCCATTGCAGACGCTGTGAAAATAGCTAAAACACCAAACATTCTTTCCACATGATTATATGCATTCACATAGTCTGTATGCTCTACTAATTTTTTTGTTTTAATTTTTCGAATGATGCGATACCCAATGAATGTAATCACCAAACTAATACCAATAGTGCTTTCTATCAATGATACAACATGATCGCCGTCACTCGGCCAGCCAATAGACAAAGAAATAAATACAATCACTAAAGAAATTAAAAACAAATAGATTGGTACTATTTTCTTGGCCCGCACATCAGGGGATTCATGGTTTAAAATCAACTGCTTCACTGATATAAAAATCAATGCCGAAAAGACAGCAGAGATTGAAGGTGTTACGATCCAACTTAAAAACACATTAACCAATATTTTCCAATTGACGTTACTCACACCGGCAACAAAACAACCATACCCTAGCATTGCACCAACAATACTATGAGTGGTGGATACTGGCCAACTCATAAACGTCGCTAAGATCAACCATGTTGCCGAAGCGGCAAGTGCAGAAATCATACCATACGTAATAAAGACATCTGGATTATTGAGATGTCCAAAGTATACCAAGCCTCGACTTAACGTGTTAGTCACGTTATCACTGGCTAATAGCGCACCCAGCACCTCAAAAACACCAGCTAAAACAACAGCTTGTTTAATGGTCAATACCCTTGCACCTA
>CENJ01086070.1_pt1 | contig 12843 bp, 12 predicted proteins | sample 356161 | NCBI WGS metagenome assembly CENJ01 (sample SAMEA2619531, study PRJEB7988) | marine metagenome | biome: marine biome (ENVO:00000447); feature: surface water layer (ENVO:00002042); material: "saline water (ENVO:00002010), including plankton (ENVO:xxxxxxxx)" | depth 5 m
ATGATTTTTCAAAAATAAAATGTTAATAAATAGATAAGAAATAATTTCCATAGTCCCAATAAACACTATATAAATAGGTAAATTTAGAATAATAAATTATTTAGTAATGACCGAGGGAGAAAAACTTATACCTATCAATATTGTTAAGGAAATGGAGTCTTCATATATTGATTACTCTATGTCTGTCATTGTGTCACGTGCATTACCAGACGTACGTGATGGCTTGAAACCTGTTCACAGAAGAGTTTTGTATGGCATGCATGAAATGGGCATAAGAGCCTCTTCATCATATAGAAAATCTGCTCGAATAGTTGGAGAAGTTTTAGGAAAATATCATCCTCATGGAGATTCTTCAGTATATGACACTATGGTCAGAATGGCTCAAGAGTGGAGTTTAAGGTATATGCTTGTTGATGGTCAGGGTAACTACGGGTCAATTGATGGTGACAGCCCTGCTGCTATGAGATATACCGAAGCTAGAATGCAAAAAATATCTGAAGATTTGTTAGCTGATATTGACAAAAATACCGTTGATAAACAATTAAATTTTGATGATACCCTTAAAGAGCCAGTGGTTTTACCAACTAAAATACCTAATCTTTTGATAAATGGAGGCTCAGGAATTGCAGTTGGAATGGCTACCAATATGCCCCCTCATAACCTAGTGGAGGTTGTAGATGGGATAGTTAAATTTATTAATAATGTATTTATTGAAAAGATTGGTTTGTCAGAAAAAGTTTCAATAACAGATGAAGAGGCAATAGAGTCACTAAATAGTGAGTTTTCAGAAGAAAATCTCGATTACATCCCAACTAAAATTGAAGTTTCAAGCAGAAAAGAAGAACTACTCGTTGAAAAGCAATTAAGAAGTGATATCAACGAGTTAATTAAACATGTTAAAGCCCCAGATTTTCCTACAGGAGGTGTTATTTATGGTTATGAGGGGGTTAAAGAAGCTTTCCACACAGGAAGAGGAAGAGTAGTAATTAGAGCTAAAGCTACAATTGAAGAAATTGATTCTAGAGAATGCATTGTAGTTACTGAGATTCCATATCAAGTCAATAAAGCTGAAATGATTAAAAAAACTGCTGAATTGATAAATGAAAAGAAAATTGAAGGTATATCAAACATAAGAGATGAATCTGACAGAAAGGGTTTAAGAATTGTTTACATTTTAAAAAGAGATGCTATACCAAACATAGTTCTAAATAAGCTATATAAATTTACTCCACTTCAATCTTCTTTTAGTGTAAATAATATTGCATTAGTTAATGGTAGACCAAGACTATTGAATTTGAAGGATTTAATCCACTACTTCGTCGAACATAGACATGAAGTTGTAGTTAAAAGAACAGAGTTTGAGCTTAAAAAGGCTGAGGACAGAGCTCATATCTTAGAGGGTTTAATAATCGCATCGGACAATATTGATGAGGTTATCAATATTATTAGAAAGTCAAAGACTCCTGATGAAGCCAGGGAAAATCTCTCTTCAAAATATAATTTAACTGAAATACAGTCTAAGGCTATTGTAGAGATGAGGCTAAGACAACTTACTGGTCTTGAACAAAGTAAGTTAAGGGAGGAGTTCAACGAACTTAAACAGACGATTTTAGATTTAAAAGATATTTTAAGTAATAAGGACCGTAGAATGGAAATTATTAAAACAGAGCTACTAGAGGTAAAAGAGAAATATGGAGACGAAAGACGATCTGAAATTCAGTATGCTGGTGGTAATTTCAGTGAAGAAGATATGATTCCAGATGATAAAGTTGTTGTAACAATATCTCATGCTGGATATATTAAAAGAACGCCACTTGTAGAATATAAAATACAAAACAGGGGTGGTGTAGGTCAAAAAGGTTCTACAACTAGAAATGAAGATTTTTTAGAACATATGTTTGTAGGTACAAATCATCAATACATGTTATTTTTTACACAAAAAGGAAGATGCTTTTGGATGAGAATTTTTGAAATACCCGAAGGATCAAAAACTTCTAAAGGAAGAGCCATTCAAAACTTAATTAATATTGAACAAGACGATAAAGTAAAAGCATTTATCAACACACAAGATTTAAAAGATACAGAGTATGTAAATAGTCATTATGTTGTAATGGCGACCAAAAAAGGACAAATAAAGAAGACATCTTTAGAAAAATATTCTCGACCAAGAATTAACGGAATCAACGCTATTACAATTAAAGAAAATGATGAACTATTAGAGGCTAAATTAACCAATGGTAATAGTGAAATCTTAATGGCAGTTAAATCAGGTAAGGCTATTAGGTTTGAAGAGAGTAAAACACGACCTATGGGGAGGAGTGCATCCGGTGTTAGAGGGATTAAATTAAAAGATGATAAAGATAAAGTAATTGGAATGGTTTCAGTGAATGATGTTTCAACTGACATCCTAGTAGTTTCCAAAAATGGATATGGTAAAAGATCAAGTTTGGAGGATTATAGAATAACTAATAGAGGGGGTAAAGGAGTAAAAACCATATCAATTACTGATAAGACGGGTTCGTTAGTAGCTATAAAAAATGTTAGTGATGAAAACGATTTAATGATTATTAACAAATCTGGAATTGCAATAAGAATGAGTGTTGAGAAACTAAGAGTAATGGGACGAGCTACTCAAGGGGTTAAATTAATTAATTTAAAGGGTGAAGATACCATAGCCGCTGTAGCTAAAGTCATTAAGGAAGAAGAAAGTGAAGATGATTCACAAGAAAACTTACTCGAAAATGAGGATTTGAGCATATAAATTACTTAAATTAGACCCTCTAATTTAAAAAAATGAACAAATTATTTACACTTACATTTCTATTATGCTTCTCTTTTTCGTATTCTCAAAAAAAAGAGCTTAAACTGGCCCAAAAATTATTTAAGCAAGAAAAAGCATCTGAATCTAAAGAAATCCTTATTTCTAATAGTGATTTAATACTTAACTCAAATGATTCAAAATTAATTACACAATATCATCTATTAGTAGGTCAAATTGCAAAAATTGAAAAGGAATTTTCAAAAGCATTTGATAATTTCAAATTAGCAGAAGGCAATAAAGCAATTAAAGATGTTTTGAAATCTGAACTTGAATTTCTTTTATATGAAATTCAAACTTATGCGAATGAAGTTTATAATTCCGGTAATTACAAGGAGGCTGCCACTAATTATAATTTGGCTTTTAAAATGTCACCTGATAAAACTGACCTTTTGTATTATGCTGCAGTTAGTTCAATTAATGCAAGTGATTACAAGAATGCTGTAACTTTATATGAGAAATTAAGACAAATGAAGTATACTGGGATTGTTACTAAATATTATGCAACTCCTATAGAAAATGGTATAGAAAGAGAAATTTCAGAAGCTGAATATTCTTTATTTCAAAAATCTAAAGATTATGAAAACGTTAGGGAAGAAGACACCAAATCTGTATACCCAAATATAATAAAATCAATAGCTCTACTTTATGATAATTTAGGAATGCAAGATAAAGCAATCAAGGCCGTTGAGGAGGCGAGGGCTGAGAATCCAAGTGATGTTGACCTAATATTAACAGAAGCAAATATAAATTTTCGTTTAGGTAACAATGAGAGGTATTCTGAACTAGTTGCTGAGGCGCTTGAACAAGACCCAACAAATGCCACGTTATATTATAATTTGGGAGTTGTTAGCTCAGAATTGGGAAAAAAAGAAGATGCTGAAAATTATTACAATAAGGCAATTGAGCTTGATCCAAAAATGCAAAATGCATATTTAAACCTTGTATCATTGATTTTAGAACAGGAAAATGAAATTGTTGAGCAAATGAACTCTTTAGGAACATCAAGAGCTGAAAATAAAAAATACGATGAACTTAAATTAAAACGCGAGTCAATATATATGGATTGTGTACCTATACTTCAAAAACTTATTGAGATTGACTCAAAAAGTAACATAGAGGCTATCCAAACTTTAAAAAACATCTATGCAACAGTTGGTGATACTGAAGGGTTTTCAAAAATGAAAGCACTTTTGGAGGAGGTTGAGTCTAAATAACTATATTAATGCTTTAATTAGACTTTTATAAATTATTCTCAATGTTAAAAAAGTTTTTGGAGATTAGTCCTTTCCTATATAAAACTTTCATTTTAATAGCGTCTGTTTTAATAATTTTTTATTTTTTACCTCTAAACAAACAATACTCTATTAAGTTTTCCGAAGGTAAAAGATGGACTGGGAACACTTTGTATGCACCTTTTGATTTTCCAATAATTAAATCGAAAGAAGAGTTGAAATTAGAAAAAAAGTTGATTGAATCCCGATCGATTTTATATTTTGATCTAAATACACAAGTTTCTGAAAAAATTTTAAATGATTACTCTTTTAAGTTTAATCAATTCTTCAAGAATGATAAAGATTCTTTAAATTTTAAAAAAGGTCTATTTCTTTTAAATTCTTTTCTTAAAAGAGGTATACTTCCATTAAATTTTAATAATACAGAAACGAAACGGATTGCATTGGTTTCTAATAATATAGAAAGTATCTCTGAAAGGGACTCTTTATTCAGACTGGAGAATCTTTCTTTAGAAATTGATAAAATATTATTGAGCGATTCCAAATTTGAAAAAAGTAAATTTTATAATTTTTTCTTTGAAATACTGCAACCTAACTTATTGTTTAACAAGGATTTAACAGAAGAATACTTAAAGAAAATTAATTCATCATTATCCTTAACCAGAGACTTAGTTTTAAAAGGAGAAGTCGTTATTGAAACAAACCAAGTTGTCGAAGGAGAAAAACTCAATAAGTTAAAATCTTTGAATTATCAGTTTTCCTCCAAAAATGACAATAATAAAATAAATCGATCAATTCAGATAGGATATTTATTGTTGGTTTTTACTTTACTCCTTATCTCTATGATTTACTTATATAAATTTAGATATGCAGTTTTTGAGGATGACAATAACATAACTTTTATTTTTTTAAATATTTCTCTCTCAGTAATTATGTCTTTGATTTTAGCTGACATAAATCCAAGATTAATTTATGTAGCACCAATTTGTATTTTTCCTCTATTAACAAAAACATTTTTCGACTCCAGAATAGCATTTTTTGTCCACATGGTGTCCGTACTTATAATAAGTTTTACTGTCTTAAATGGGTTTGAGTATATCTTCATACAAATTTTGGCTGGTATTATTTCAATTCTCAGTACTTCTCAAATCTACAAAAGAGCAAATCTCTTTATTTCAGTTGCACAAATCACATTAATGTATTTTTTAGGATATATTGTTTTTTATCTCTTAAGTTCTGGTAATATCGAAAAAGTTGATTTTTTTCAATTTGGATATTTTCTCTCAAATGGAATGCTTACACTTTTTGTCCTCCCTTTAATTTATTTCTATGAAAAAATTTTCTCCCTCGTTTCAGATGTATCACTTTTAGAATTATCTGATACCAATTCCCCTCTTTTAAAGGACTTATCTGATAAAGCTCCTGGCACGTTTCATCATTCATTACAAGTAGCAAATTTATCTGAAGCTTGTGCGAACGAAATTAATGCAAATGCATTATTAACTCGGGTAGGTGCCCTTTACCACGATATTGGTAAAATTAAAAAACCTAACTTTTTTTCTGAAAATCAAAAAGGTAGTATTTCTCCTCATGACGAACTAAGTCCTGAGGAAAGTGCAAAAATTATTATAGATCATGTATCTGATGGGATTAGCTTAGGGAAAAAAAATAAACTTCCGGATAGAATACTTGACTTTATTAGAACCCATCACGGTACATCAAAAGTTTATTTTTTTTATAAAAAACAGATTGAATTATACCCTAATTCAGACATTAAAAAATTTGTTTACCAAGGCCCTAAACCTTTTTCCAAAGAAACTTCAATAGTCATGATGGCGGATTCAATCGAGGCAGCTTCAAAGAGTCTAAAAGAACCCTCTTTTGAAATATTAGAGGAGTTTGTTCATAAAATTATTAATCAGCAAATGGATGAAGGGCAATTTATAAACTCAAACATTACATTTTCAGAAATTGAAGCCGTAAAAAAAGTTCTTATAAGAAAATTAGTTAATATTTATCAATTAAGAATTGAGTATCCTAATTAAAAATTTTTTATCATACTTTGATTTCATATTTCTAATTCTTTAACTTGCGGTTATAAAATGGAGAGGTGGCAGAGTGGTAATGCAGCAGATTGCTAATCTGTGAACGCGTAAGTGTTCCCCGAGTTCGAGTCTCGGTCTCTCCGCACAAAAATGAAATCCCATTAGATTGGGATTTTGTGTTTTTATCAAGAATTATTTCCCATACAATATCACTATTTATTCAGCATTGGTAACAAAAAATTTCCTATGAAAGTTGTAAACCACGAACGATTATATAGGAGTCTTAGTAGCGAGGGGGAGACTTGAACTCCCGACCTCCGGGTTATGAATCCGACGCTCTGACCGCCTGAGCTACCTCGCCATCAAAACTCGTGCAATATATAAAAATGCTTGAAAAAAAAGCATTAAAAAAATCAATTTAAAATTTACCATGTAAACATTTTTTCGATATATTGCTAATGAAAGTTAATATAATGTCCAGCAAAAAAAATTATAGTCTAGAGTTCAATTTCCATTGCTCTCCACAGTTACTATTTCAATATTTATCTACCCCATCTGGTTTATCTGAATGGTTTGCCGATGACGTAAATTCTAGAGGTGAGGATTTTACTTTTATATGGGAGGATAGTGAGGAATATGCTAAACTTCTTGCGAAGAAAAACAATGAATTTGTTAAATTCATGTGGGTGAATGATGATGAAAATCATGAAAAATATTATTTTGAATTTTTAATAACAGTCGACGAAATTACAAAAGATGTTTCACTTACAGTTACTGATTTTTCTGACGATGAAGAGTTGGAAGAATCAAAAATGTTATGGACAAATTTGGTTGGTGATTTAAAACAGGTTCTAGGAGCAGTCTAACTTTTTAAATTTTAGGATTCAATTATCCTGCAAATTTTCGGGTGCGTTTGACCAAATATATGAGTTCCCTTTCATTTTTTTTGTAAGTCTAGTCCATAAATTTTCCTCTGATTTTTCAAAAATATCCATTAAATTTCCCTCATCTATTTTCCAGCACCTGTCATTTATTTCTTCTAAAAGTTGAATATCAGTCCAACCTGAATAGCCTAAAAAAAACATTATATTTTCTTCATTTAATTCACCATTTTGAGTTTTTGTGATTATTTCGTTTAGGTTACAGCCGTAGCTTAAATCTTTTGTTATTTTTTTACTAGATTTCAATTTTAATTTAGACTTGTGAATACAAAATAATCTTTCCTGATCAACAGGTCCCCCAAAGTACACTTTAAATTTTTTAGTTATTCTAGAATGAATATCTGTGAGATTAATTTGTAGTGGTTTATTTAAAATAAAACCCATTGGATTTTTTTTATTTTCATTATCGCAAATTAAAATGACGGATCTTCTAAAGACAAAATCTTCAGCCAAAGACAAATTAGACACAAGAATGCTACCTTTAGAAATCAAAACCTATAAATTTCCAAAAAAAAATCTCCCGAAGGAGATTTTTAAATAATTAATTACTGTATTAATTAACTGAACTTGATAATTCAGCACCTGCTTTAAATTTAACAACATTTTTTGCAGCAATTTTGATCGTAGCACCAGTTCTTGGATTTCTACCATCTCTCGCAGCTCTTTTTGAAACTGACCATGATCCAAATCCTACTAGTGATACTCTACCACCGCCTTTAAGTGCTCCCCCTACATTGCCAAGAAAAGACTCTAAAGCTTTTTTAGCAGCAGCCTTTGAAATGTCTGCATCTGCAGCCATTGCATCAATTAATTGTGTTTTGTTCATAATATTTAATTTAAATTAACATTTTAGTTAAACAAATATATAGTGTTTATGCCAAGTCTAATGAATTTTAGTGGTTAAAAGACATTAATTGTTAATAACTAAGCGCTATTGTTTATAAAACACAATTATTTAACTCTAAAAAATGACTTTAAATGGTTTCCATTTAAAATCTCCTTTGATTTCATTCTTTTCTTATTTGGTATTTGAATTTCATGACATATTAAAACACCATCTTTGTGAGTTATAATAATTTCATCTTTTATAACTAATAAATTTTCAGAATTCGAATGGTTTTTAGAAAGTTTTACAGATGCACTATAAATTTTAACAATCATTTTACACTCTTTACCAACAAAATTTGTCCATGCTCCTGGATTTGATGATAATCCTCTAATTTTTGCATCAATTTTATTTAGTGGATAGGACCAATTTAATCTAGTGTTTTCCCTATTTAATTTAGGTGCTAAATTTAAATTTTTCTTTTCTGCTTGACTGTATCCACAATTTCCTTTTTTAACTTCATGTAAAGTTGAAATGATTATCTTTTTGCTTAATAAAATCATTTTCCTTTCTAGAGTATCAAATGTTTCTAATTTATTTATTTTAATTTTTTCAGTTAAAATTATTTTTCCACTATCAATTTTATCGTTTATGAAAAAAGTAGTAATTCCGGTTTTATTTTGTTGGTTAATTATAACCCAATTTATTGGTGCAGCTCCTCTGAAATCAGGAAGAATAGATGCATGTAAATTTATTGTTCCAAGAGGAGGTATAGCCCACACCAATTTCGGTAATTTTTTAAATGCAACTACTACAAATAGATCTGCTTTAAAAAGTTTTAATTTTGAAATAAACTGACTATCTGTAAATGATTCAGGTTGTAGAGTTTTAATGTTGTTTTCCGTACAAAAATTTTTAACAGGGCTGGCAATTATTTTTCTTCCTCTTCCTGACTTTTTATCTGGATTTGTCACAACACACTTTATAGTAAAATGCGACTTGTAAATTTCTTCTAAACTGTAGACAGCGAAATCGGGGGTCCCAAAAAAAATTAATTTTAGACTCATTGGTATCTTATAATTTTTTACAAAAATCGATGATAAATTTAAGTCGATCCTTTAATTTTTCAAATGGAACATTTACTGTTTTAAAATGGTTTTTATAGTTCCTTTCTAAAATATTATGAATTTTTAATGATTGACTAAAGTCCTCATGTCTTGAAAAGTCTATTTTGTAATTTTTTTTAATTGGTTTTATTAAAAAAATAATGTCATACTTCAAGTTTGTTAGTTTTCTTTCAAGGTTTAAATTCCTTTTCCCAATAAACTCTAGATAAGATGTAATATCCAATAAACTCCTATCAAAAAAAACTTTGTCATATTTTTTCTGAATAATTGAGTTTTTGTATTGCTCCTCTCTTTTTTCCCACAATATGTTGCTGAATTCTAGTGGATTTTCAAAAAATATATTTTGATTATACTTTTTCTTATATTTTTTAATTAATTCTCTCGAAATTTCATCATAACAATAATATCCCTTATCCTTTAGTGAATTTATAATGGTTGTTTTTCCACCTCCAGGACCACCACTAATTACAATTTTGGATGTATTAATCAATTTTATAATTATTTTTAAAAAATTAAATTTATGATTAGTTCACAAAATTCCGATGAATTTTACCAAAGATTCTTAGAAAAATTAAAAGTTTCTCAGTCATGGCCAGGTATGTACATGTTTAAATTTATAATGCCTACCGATTCTAATTATATAGATGAATTAATTTCAATTTTCAATAAATTTGATATAAGCATATCAAGGAAATATTCTTCAAATAGAAAATTTTTAAGTGTATCGATTAATACTAAGTTGGATTTACCCGAAGAAGTAATCAAAATTTATAAACAAACAACTCATTTTAAAGGTCTCATTAGACTTTAATAAAATTATGATAAAAAGTATTACTTTTGTAGTACTTCAAATCAATCAACAAAACCTTTATGGAATCACTTCAATATAATTCTGACAGACCCGACTTGATAATTCCAGAATATGGTAGACATATTCACCTTATGGTTGAACAAATAATTGATATAAAAGATAAAGACGAAAGAAACAAAAAGGCCAAAGCAGTAATTGATGTTATGGGAAATTTAAACCCTCATCTGAGAGATATTTCTGATTTTCAGCACAAGCTCTGGGATCAACTTTTTATAATGTCAAATTTCAAGCTTGATGTGGATAGTCCTTTTGAAAAACCAGAAGCGGAATTGTTAGCTAAAAAACCAAAACCAATGGATTATCCTAATAATCCTCCTAAATATAGATTTTACGGCAGTAACCTAAAAAAAATGATTGATGCAGCAATCAATTGGGAGGAAGGAGAAATGAAAGACGCATTAGTATATAATATTGCTAATCATATGAAAAAATGTTTTTTAAACTGGAATAAAGACACTGTTGATGATAACGTTATTTTTGATCATTTAAGTGAACTTTCTGAGGGTAAATTGTCAATTAAAGATGAACTTTTACCACTCACATCTACAGAAATTCTCTTGAAAATGAAATCAAAAAATGGAAATGGACCCAAGAGTAAATCAATGAATAAGCCGAGAAAAGGTCGAAACAGAAAACGATATTAAAGTTAAAATGAGTTCGTTTGTTATTGAAGGTGGTCAATCACTAAAAGGAAGGATAAAACCTCAAGGTGCAAAGAATGAAGCTTTACAAGTCATCAGCAGTGTACTTTTAACAGCTGAAGAAGTAATAATAGAAAACATACCAAATATAATTGACGTAAATCGTTTAATTGAAATTTTAAAGTTTATTGGTGTAAAAATTAATAAACTTAATTCTGGAGAATATTCATTTAAAGCAGATGAACTGGACTTAGAATTTTTAAAATCAGATGAATATAAAAATTTAGCAAAATCAATAAGAGGATCTATTATGATAGTTGGTCCGCTACTAGCAAGATTCGGATTCGGATCTATTCCAAGGCCTGGTGGAGACAAAATAGGTAGAAGAAGATTAGATACACATTTTGAAAGTTTTAAAAAATTAGGTGCCGAATTTAGTTATGATAGAAAAGAAAGTTTTTTTAATATAAAGGCAAAAAAACTGAAAGGATCCAATATTTTACTTGATGAAGCCTCAGTTACGGGCACTGCTAATATTGTTATGGCAAGTGTTCTCGCTAAAGGAAAAACTACTATTTATAATGCTGCATGTGAGCCTTATATTCAACAATTATGTAACTTATTGAATAGTATGGGAGCAAAGATCTCAGGGATAGGTTCAAATTTCTTGATTATTGAAGGTGTAAGTAAATTAAATGGTGCCAGGCATAAAATATTACCTGATATGATCGAGATAGGAAGTTGGATTGGTCTTGCAGCGATAACGAAAAGTGAACTTACAATTGAGAATGTAAACTGGGAGTATTTAGGTCAAATACCAATGATTTTTAAAAAGCTTGGTATAAGAATAGAAAAAATACACGATAATATTTTTATACCCAAACATAAAAATGGATATGAAATTCAAAGCTATATAGACGGTTCAATTTTAACCATAGCTGATGCTCCTTGGCCCGGTTTTTCTCCTGACTTAATAAGCATTGCTTTGGTGGTTGCAACTCAAGCTAACGGAAGTGTCTTAATTCATCAAAAAATGTTTGAGAGTAGACTTTTCTTTGTTGATAAGTTAATTGATATGGGGGCTAAAATTATACTTTGTGACCCTCACAGGGCAACAGTCAATGGGCATAACTTTAAATCAAATTTAAAAGCATCAGCTATGACATCTCCTGACATAAGAGCTGGAATTGCTCTTTTGATAGCTGCTTTATCGGCAGATGGAACAAGTAAAATTGAAAACATCGGGCAAATTGATAGGGGTTACGAGAATATAGACGAAAAACTAAGAAAGATTGGCGCTAAAATTGAAAGGGTTGAGAGCTGACCTACTTTATTTTTCTTTTTGATATTTTGTTTAAAGTAATTTGTCTTTGACTATTAGATTTAAACCTTAATTTGTCTTTTGATGACGTTTTACTATGCTTGGTTGACCTTCCTTGAACTCTTTTTCTCCATATTTTAAAACTTTTTTCCTTCAGTTCTTTTCTCATCAATCTAATAACATCTTTTTCAACAATACCAAATTGTTTCTCAATAGCATCAAACGAAGTTCTATCTTCCCAAGCCATCTCAATGATTCTATCCAGCTCACGGGGACTAAAAACGATTTTATTCTTCATTTTTAATTTTAATTAGCACTTATGAAAGCTTAATTATCAGAATTGTCTATTGATAACAGGTAATCTTCTGCACATTTTAGATAGTTTGTTTTTTTTAAAATATCCATTTTGTCAAAGCTTCTTACGAGAATTCTCATTCTCGGATTTTTTTCAAAAAACTCTCTTTTTTTATCTATAAAATTCCAAAAAAGTGAATCCCAAATGGTACACCACTCTCCTTTTTTGTAATTACTCATTTTAAGTATATAGTTACTACCGCTTATGTAGGGTTTTGTAGACATAAGGCCTCCGTCAGCGAATTGACTCATTCCATAAACGTTTGGAACCATTACCCAATCATAAGCATCTATGAATAACTCCATAAACCATTTATAAACTTCGTCTGGGTCAAATTCACATAAAAGCATGAAATTTCCCATTATCATAAGCCTTTCAATGTGGTGCGCATATGCTGTAGTATTAATTTTCTTTATTGTGTCGTCAACTGGTTCTATACCAGTGTTTCCATCATAAAAAGATTTACTTATTTTTCTTTTAAAGCCCCAAAAGTTTTTTGTCCTTTCTTCAACCCCTTTGCAAAAGTAAATACCCCTTATAAACTCTCTCCAACCAATAATTTGTCTTATAAACCCTTCACACGAATTAATCACTATATCATTTTTTTTATAAAAATCAATTGACTCCTTAACAATAAATTCAGGTGTGATTAATCCGCTGTTA
>CENJ01126482.1_pt1 | contig 12843 bp, 7 predicted proteins | sample 356161 | NCBI WGS metagenome assembly CENJ01 (sample SAMEA2619531, study PRJEB7988) | marine metagenome | biome: marine biome (ENVO:00000447); feature: surface water layer (ENVO:00002042); material: "saline water (ENVO:00002010), including plankton (ENVO:xxxxxxxx)" | depth 5 m
GCCTCTTTGGTTATCACATCCTGCGGCAGGTATTGCATCAGCTATTTGATGTGCAAACTCCTTATAACTTTCTTTCGGTTTAAGGCTATGCATTCTTGTCAAGTTCCAAGCCACTTTTAAATTATGACCAACGACGCAACGAGCTTGATGAATTCCCCATTTTAGATCATGCGACCAATCTTTATAGAACTTTTCATTCATAAAGGGGCTGTAGTCATAATCAGGAAAATGTTCGCAGATAGTATCAAAAGTATCCTCTAAAAACGTTGCATAACTTTCGTCTTCAGTAGCCAAATAAAGATTGATTAAGTAGGCAGGAGCATGATCACCAACAGAGTTCCAATTCTTTTTAGCTTTATTAATACCTAATGATTCTGCTTCCCCATCAAAAGTTACTGGATCAATATGTGAATAGTATCCACCATATGGTCCATGATCTTTGTAATAACGATTTAAGAACGCTATTGTATCGTCTAAATCTTCTTTTATTTGATCCCCGCCAGTAATTCTATAAGTTTGTGTTGGACCAGCTAAAGCATAGATTTGTTCATAGCAAGGTATGGCGTTACCTCCTTCGTCTCCTCCTGCTGTTGATCCCATATATTTCCTGACACTTCCATCAGATTGGATATCGATTTGACTATACCAATAACATATGCCCTCGGATTTATTTTGATGGCGGAAATGTTTTTGCATATACTCAGTACCTTTTTTGGCAGCCTCTAATGCTCTTTCATCTCCAGTTATCAAATAAGCTGATGCAAATCCATATACTAATCTTGAAACAGTATCTAAATTTTGCACGCCATCTAATTTTGCTCCTTCAGCACTTAAATCAGTACGGAAGTTTTTAAAGTCAATCGTCTCACCTTCATTAACTCCAAATTGAGATTCAAGATAGAAATTTAATAGTTGCTGAATTTGTTTAATCCACCAATTTTGTTCTTCAAATCTCAAGTCAGTTGCATCTCTTCCGAAAAGTAGTAAATGCTTGGCTTCGAATTTTAAGCTGTCTGTTTCGGGATAAAAAAGACCATATGCATGAAGGAATCTTCCCTCAACAAGGATATCTTTTAATTCTGGCGCAACTTGAAAAGGTTCCCCTAAATTTCGAACCAACTCTGCATAACATGCTGCGGTTACTTTAACAGTGTATAAACGTCCATCAGAGGTCTCAAGTTCAATTTCTCCTTGTGAATCAAAAACATCAGGAAAATCAACCTTCCTAATATAACCTGCTATTAAATCGGAGAATGAAAAATTTAATTGATTTTGTTTTGTCATGAATTAAAAGAATTTGATTGTTTTAAAGAAAGAATTTGGAATGCTTAGAGTTAAAAAATGCTATTTATCCTGTTTCTTTCGAAACAAGAACAACAACACTTCTTCCCGTAAGAACATAATTTGAATCAGAAATATCTATATAATTTTCAGGATCTACAATATCTTGAGGAGATGGTAATGAAGTATCTAAAGATCTCTGCCACTTAAGACCATTTATTTGAGGTAATTCAAATGAAACAGCATCCCAATGCATATTAAACATACAGTGAATATTTTCAGTTTGACTTGATCCTGGTGCTACGTCTCCTATAGTCATTGCTAAACATTTTGACTCGATATTACCCCAATCAGGATTATTTAATTGTGTACCATGCCAAGATATATCAGAAATACCAAATTTATTAGTTTTACCAGTAAAGTATTTACCTTTAAAATGATCTAAATACCTTTTTCTTTTTTCAATAAGTTTCTTCCAGAATCTGATCATTTCTTGACTTTCAGGACTTTCAATAATCTTCCAGTCATACCAATTTAATTCATTATCTTGACAGTAAGTATTATTATTACCATTTTGACTTCTCATAAACTCATCTCCACCAACAATCATTGGAACCCCCATTGAAAGCATTAAAAGTGAAGCGTGATTTTTAACTTGTCTCTTCCTTAGGTCATTGATCCATTGATCACTTGTAGCACCCTCAGCTCCACAATTCCAACTTAAATTATCATTGATGCCGTCATTATTATTTTCACCATTTGCCCAGTTATTTTTCTCGTTATAAGCACACAAATCATAAAGTGTGAATCCATCATGAGCAGTTATAAAGTTTACGCTATTTGTTGGCTCTGATTGATGCCACTGATATAAATCTGCACTTCCACTTACTCTGGCAGCTACTTCTCCTATCAAACCTGAATCGCCCTTAATAAACCCTCTAATCGCATCTCTATATTTACCATTCCATTCTGCCCATCTGGCACCTGGGAAATATCCAATTTGATATAAACCTGCGGCGTCCCATGCCTCTGCTATGACTTTTGCGTCTGCCAAAGCATCGTCTAATTCAATTGACCAAATTACAGGGGGATGCTCTAAAGGAGCTCCATTTTCTCCTCTACTTAGAACAGATCCTTCGTCAAAACGAAAGCCATCTACGTGCATTTCTTTGACCCAAAATCTTAGGGAATCTAATATGAATTTCTCGCCAACAGGATGATTACAATTAAAAGTATTCCCACAACCTGTATAGTCGTAATAAAATTCTTTAGAACCGTTTTCTCCACTTAAATAATAGTAAGTTGAATTATCAAATCCTTTAAAACAAAAAGTTGGTCCTTGATGGTTACCTTCATCAGTGTGGTTAAAGACTACATCTAAAATCACCTCAATCCCTGCCTTGTGTAGGGCTTTAACCATATCTCTAAACTCATCTAAATGAGAACCAGAGTTTTCCGAGGTGCAATACGCTTGATGAGGAGCAAAATAGCCCATAGTACTGTATCCCCAATAATTTACTAATTTAGTCCCATCATGAATTCCAAAAACATCCTTATGATCAAAACTAAAGCATGGTAAAAGTTCAACAGCAGTTATTCCTAAACTTTTTAGATATGGAATTTTTTCAATTAGACCTTTGAATGTACCAGGGCTCTTTACATTACTGGTAGGACTCTTAGTAAAACCTGCTAAATGCATTTCGTAAACAATAGTTTCTGACATTGGTTTTTTAAGAGGCTTGTCCCCTTCCCAGTCATAAAGACTATGATCTATAACTACACTTCTCATGCTGCAATGTAAATTATCACCAGGTCGACATGCGGCGCCTCTATCCCACAAAGACAAAGTATTACCTTTTGAATAAGGATCTATAAGAACTTTGTCTTTATCGAATCTATGCCCATTAAATATTTCATCAGGGCCATCAACTCTATATCCATACCCCATACCTGGCTTTACACCCTCTAGAAATATATGCCACATATAAAAACTATGATTATCAGTGGGGTCAAGATTTATTGAGGCTATTGGTTCTAGATCGTCAGGATTATTAAAAATCAACAATTCAACTGAAGTCGCATTTTGACTGTATACGGAGAAATTAACCCCCCCCTCAGAAACTGTTGCCCCAAAGGGATGTCCATTACCTTCAAAAATATTAAATTTACCAATTTTTTTATTAAGGTTTTTCCCTTTTAGAGAAACGCTGGTTGTTGTACTTACCATTAATATTTAATCAAAGAATTTTTAAAGTTTTGAAAAGTTATTTTAATTATGAAGATAAAAAAAATATTACCCACAACATACGAATAATTAATTTTTTGGATTAATGAATTAAAATATCTTTTAATCAAGATATTTACAAAATTTTTTCTAGAAAAATAGACTCCTATTTAGTATTAGTCGTAACTTTTTAATGTATTAGTCGTAACTTTTTAATTTCCTAATTTCAACTTATATGTAAAAATAAAGCATTTATTATTGTCTTATTAGAGCAATCTTAAAAATTTTTGTAGGAAACTAAAAACATCTATATTTTTATCATTTTTTAAAATTTTTTATATCATCAAGATAATAGATTTTGATACCGTGTCAAAAATAACTAATAATAACTTTAAATATTATTTTATAGTAAACCTTTAAAATAATTTATCTTTCAAAATGAATTTTTTAATTATCTAGAATTTAATTAGAATTTGAGCATTTTATTTAATGTTTATTTTTTTAAATTTTATTTCTAGTTAAGTTTAAATAAAATTGACTATTCTGAGAGAAATAATTAAATAGATTAACTTTCCTAAATGACTATAAAATTTCCATCATTTCCAAGAGAACATATATATTCTGAGGATATTGAATCAATTTCAATAATTGGTGAGATTCATCCTAAAAAATGGAGATGGAATCCATTCAATGAATCATTAGACCTAAAAAGAATAAGTTCAAATATTTGGAGCTTTACTTTAGATTTAATTGGTTCAGATGACGAAAGATTTGAAGTTGCTTATTCAATTCGTCTAGTAATAAATCACAATTTTCAACGCCAACTTAAAGTAAAATCTTTTTTCAATAATAAGTGGATTTTGCAAGAAGAATCTTCTGGGCAAACTTTCAATAACATAAATTTCTACTCAACTATTGATCAAAAAATTGAATTTATTTTTAATACTGATAATTTTGAATTCCAATTAAAGTCCAAAAATGGAGAATTGCCCGATATTAGAGAAGTTGTTGAATTTGAGAGTTATCAGCTTAACGGATTTGTTTGGGATAATTTAAACATGTTCGAAAAGTTCAATCCTAAACTAGCTAATAGATCTTTTAGCAAAATATCTGAAGATCTTTGGTCAATAGAGATACCCTTAAAAAAAAATGGAGGAATTGATTTCAGAGCGGATGGGGTTTACCAATTCCTAATTTCCGCAAATAAAGAGGAGAACTTTGGATTTTCTGGATTTAACAACGGTCGGGGAAGTTTAATTAAGGGGATTGGATTTTCAAGTAGTCATGGAACGTCAATGCATTCAGCTATCACAATTAAAGTGTTTGAAGATGGTATCTACAAAATCAATTTAATAAATCCAAATAGTATTAATCCAACTTTTTCAATTGACGTTGTTGATAATTCAATACTTAAAAAGCCTATAATTTTAAATGATTTAAAAAATTACCAGCTTCTTGGTTCTATTTATAAGGAAGATTCTTTCGATCCAACAAAACCAAATAGGGATTTAATAGAAATTGATAATAATATTTATCAAATAGATTTAGAAGTTGATAATGGTGATCACTCTATAAATTTTGCCTTAAGTAATGAGTTGTTTTTAGATACTATGGCACTAGGTTGTTGGTTAGATTTAGACGATTTAGTTGAAGGGAAAACAAATAAACTTTCTGGCATAGGTTGGCATGGTAAACCGCATGAATTTAACATTCCATTTTCATTAGAGGAAAAAACATTATTGAGGTTTATTTATAACAAAACTAATGACAACTTTTCAATAGAGGTTTTAAATGGGAAGAAAATACTAAAGCCCACAACTGAATTAAATAAATTATCTATAGTTGGTGATTTTGATAATCCTTTGGAAGCATGGAATCCAAAATCAGAGATGAACCTAATGCAGCATTTAGGAGAATCTAAATACTTTATTAAAATCAATCTAATTTCAGGTAAGACTTATAACTACAAATACGTTGGTAACCTTTCTGATTGGACACTAGTTTTTGCTGATTACGAATTAGATGGTTATGGGAGTGATTTCACGGGATCTAATCCTTCATCTAAAAACCCCTCAGTAAAAAATATGAAAGATTTTGGACAACTTACCAGTCATGGGAATCCCCCCCCTTTGCAATTTATTGCTAAAGAGTCTGGACTTCACGAATTTTATGCCGATCTAATTTCAGGAGCATATTCTGTTACCTTTATAAACTAATGGAAAATCAAATTTTAAATATTTTCATAGATAGTCATCATAATTTTTTTAATGTGAATTTAAATTACCTATTAGTCCTTGCTGATGAAGTTAATATTCCCGGATCCGCCCCTCAAGCTTTATTCTGGGGAGTAGTTGCTTATTTCATTCAACCAATTGCAGCACTTTGCGGTGCTAATTTCAAAATAAATCATAAATTTATATCTATAGCTCTTGCTTTTACCGCTGGAGTCTTAATAGCATTATTATCGTATGATTTATTAGATGTTGCCTTTGAAATGGGAGGAATTTTCCCATCTATAATAGGATTATTAATTGGAATATTCCTTTATATTTATTTAAATAAATTTGTTAGTAATCTAGGGGTAAGATTAGCTCATTCTCCGACATCAAATAAAAAAGGCAAAACAAATATTAAAGAACAAAAATTGTCTTATTCTTTGATCGTTGGGGCCTTAATAGATGGCATTCCTGAATCTGCGAGCATAGGAATAAGTTTGCTTGAAAATAGGATCGTGAGTGCATCAATTATCGTGGGTATAATTATAGCAAATATTCCTGAAGGATTAGCTAGTGGATCAGGTTTAAAGAAATCTGGATATAGTTCAAAAAATATTTTTTTGATTTGGTTAATTGTAGCTTTAGTTTGTAGCCTCTCTTCTTTTTTAGCTTTTATATTTTTGTCAGATGCCTCTGTATTTTTACAAGCATTGATAATCTCACTTGCAGGTGGAGGAGTTATGGCTATGGTCTTACAATCTGTTGTGCCTGAAGCCTATAAGGGAACCAAAGAACAAGTAAGTATTTTTGGAGCTTTAGGATTTAGTTCTATATTTATAATTTCAAAAGTACTGATACCCCATTAGAGGTTCAAGAAGTCATTTGGCCAATTAATACGATTAAATTCTCGTTTATATATGAAGAAGTTATTGTCCCATCGACATTTACTATACAAACAGTAACTCCTTGATGAGTAATTTTTTTATTACTTGCTGGAATCGAGAAGAAAGGATTAACATGATCTGCAGTAAATTTCCATCTATAAGCATTTATAGAATTTGAACGTTTAGCTTGAGTAATCTCAAAATCTATATTAGAAAAGGAACTCCAGTATTTTGAAAAGAAACTTGCAATTTGAGGTGAACCAACTGCTGGAGACAATAATAATGGATGATCTAAATAAGTGGAATTTTTAGATAGCTGTGAAATAGATGGATAATCTGAATCAATAGGAAATTGAAAACCGTAGATCAAAGATGCTTCAGCATTTTTATACAAATCAGAAAAATCTTTAACTTTTAAATCATGTATGATTTTTAATGTATCTTCATTTGCTAAATTTTCTCTCAACAAATCACCATCAGCCTTGATCCAACTTACACCTTGTATGACAAAAGAGTTGCCAGTTGCAGGAAGAGGTCCATTTGGAGTACTTAGAGGTTTTTCTCCAGTATGAGTTCCTGTTCCTTTCCATAAACCAATAATCAAATCATCAAAACACCATTTGTGGTGAACATCAAGATGTACATCTGGGAAAGCCCCATGCAAACCAGTTACCTCATCTTCAAAACCTTTAATACCCTTAAAAACTTCTGGATGAGTTGGAATTGTAAAAGTAAAATCATCATTTAGGATTTTAGGAATAGCATCCAAATCAGATTGATTCATTACTTTATCGTAATAAATTTGAGATAATTTTTTGTTCTTATTTGATTTTGTCTCTAATCTATTTGACAATTTTGAAGAAAACATAAACTTTAAAATACATATCTTAAAATATACATTTCAAAAAAATTATTACGTAATTTACTCTATAAAATATTGTAATGCTGACATATTTTTTTAATTTTAATGAAATTAATTTCTCATAAACTATAAAGAAAGAATATCTATATATAAAGATTTAATCCATATAATATTAGTGATCTAGGTTATTAAAAAGTTAGTTAAACTTTCATTTTAAGAATATTTTACATAGATGCAAATCTTTCAAGAATCACACGAATAAAAAACTCAAATTCCACTTTAACAAAAATATTTCGTTTGAAATATAGATTGACGGTCGAACATACATTCAAAATTTTATTAACAATACAAAATAAGAAAGAATTTTTCTAGGGAAAAATATTTTTAATGTTTGGATTAAAAGATAAATTTGTTAATCAAATGTTTTTTCAATTATTTTTATATAAATTGAATTTAGATACCGTTAATATAATTAAATTATAGGTATTTGTATTTCTAATTATTAAATTACTTTCGACCATAAAATATGCATGATTTTATAGTTGTTGGAGCAGGTTCAAGTGGTTGCGTCATTACAAGAAGGCTTATTGATGCAGGTAAAAAAGTTCTTCTAATTGAATCAGGTCCTTTAAAAAAAGAAACTGCAAATATTGAAAAAATTGAAGGTTTTCCAAATTTATGGGGAAGTAGTTATGACTGGAATTATTCCACGATCCCACAAAATGGTCTCTCTGAAAGAGTCATCAACATAAATCAAGGAAAAGTTGTAGGAGGTAGCGGATCGATTAACGCGATGATGTTTGTAAAGGGTCATAAAAGCAATTATGAGCAATTAATCGAAAACGGAGGGGATTTTTGGAATTCTAAAAATCTTAACAATTGTCTATCAAAAATAGAAAATTATATTGATGGTCCTAGTGAAGGCAGATACCAATCAGGTATGGTCCAAGTTAGAAATTGTCCAGATGCTACATCTTACAGTCCAGAATTTCAACAATCAGCTAAAAGTCTTGGCTATGCAACCGATGATTGGGATTACAATGGACCCGTTCAAAGTAATGGTGCTGGCCCTTTACAATTTAATATAGATGAGAAAGGTAATAGGCATAGTCCGTTTAAAGCATATCTTGAAAGTATTTTAAAAAATAAAAACTTAGAAATAATTTCAAATACATATGTAAAACGTATTCTAATGCATAATAAAATTGCTAACGGAGTAGAGCTTATATTTAAAGATGATTCTATAAAAAAGATAACTTGCAAGAATAAAATAATCATATGTGCAGGTGCCATAGGGAGTCCAATACTATTAGAAAGATCAGGAATCGGTGATTCTAAAAATCTAAATAAAGCAAATATCCCTCAAAAAGTTGATGCTCCTTCTGTTGGTGAGAACTTGATGGACCATTTACAATTACCAGTTCTTTTTAAATTAAAAAAACAATTACCTAATCCAAAACTACTTACTGGGAATGTTCTTTTTGCTGATCTCAATCAAAACAGCCCATACGGTGCGCCAGATCTTCAATTAAATTTTACTCCTGCTGCCCCTCAACCTCTTCAAAGACTTTTGCCTCCTTTAGAATTTCCAGTGATGATTTTCTTACCTATATTAGTTCAACCCTTGAGTGTTGGATCCGTACATTGGGATGGTGAAAAACCAAATTTAGATCCAAATTACCTTAATAATGAGAAAGATGTTGAAGTATTTAAGAAAGCAATAAAATTATGCAATGATATGGCTTCAGCTCCAGGTCTTAATCAATTAGCTTCTGATGCATTACTTCCACCTCCAGAAGGGTATGAAGATTACATAAGAGGAAATGCAACAACAATTTGGCATCCAGTAGGAACTTGTCGTATTGGTAAAGAACCCTCTGATAGTGTTGTTAATTCGGAATTAGAAGTGCATGGAGTTAAAAACCTTCATGTAGTTGATTCATCTGTTACTCCTTATGTAACCTCAGGTAATAATCATGTTCTAGCATTGGTTATGGGTGAAATGGCTAGCGAAATTCTTCTAAATTCCGCTTAGAGCTGTTTTTAGAAGGTTTATCAAATATTCTTTTATTAAATTATGACTTCTTCCAACATAGATGCTGCTTCAAAATTTTATGAGGTTTATAACACAAAAAACTTAGAGCTTATTAACAGTATTTTTACAGATGATTATATAGGGCATGTTAATGCTCATGATATCGTTGGAGCAGAAAATGCTAAAGGATTTATAGGTGGATTTATTAAGGGTATTCCAGATGCTTTCTATGATGTTAATGAAATTTTCGAAAGTGAGGACAAAGTAATTTCACGTTGGACTTGCACTGGCACACAAACTGGAGAATTTTACGGAATGCCTCCAACTGGTAAATCTATTGACGTAAAAGGTATAACTATCTTTAAAATCTCAGAGGGCAAAATTGCTGAACTTTGGAATTGCTGGGATCAGTATACTCTTGTCGAACAATTAAAATCCTAATCATAGATTTTAAAAATGAAAACTCTTAGCCTAATTACCTCATTTTTTACTTTAATTGCTTTAAATGCCCCTGTAAAGTCGGAGATTAGGCAATTTGAGCAGATTAATCCTCAAAATATTGCCTCCAAAAAAATTATTAATGATGATGAAAAAGAAGATCTCATAGATAATCCTTTTGGCATGAAATTGTATAAGAAAATTAATCCTAAAAATCTTAGCCAAAAAAAGCATTGTGATGTTTTGAGACATCTTAAAGTCCCTGCAACTTCTAGAAGACTTGACACTTATATGAGACCTGAGTTTATTCTTTCTAGAAGAAAAAATGATCAATTGTTAAGTACTGTAAGTAACGATTCAAGACAAAAAATTTATGAATCAGGAATTGATTTATATGGTTGTTATGCCCTTGATTCTGCTGCAGATTTAGATAGTAATTTATCCTCTGATCCTAGAATAGCAGGGGAAGGTCCTCATCAATATTGGCAAGCAAATTCTCAATTAATTTTAGGTTTAGATATTTATTCTAGATTTGTTAGTGATTACTGGAAAGGAGGTCAACTACACTTTTCTTTCACTTGGCCAGAAGCTTTAAATTCGGGTCCTTTGTATTCCTACGGAAATACACTTAATCCAGCAGGATTAGGAACTAGGCAATATCATGGATATTTTTATACTGACGTTGGTAGGAGTCGTGATGTTAATACTGATATGCAAGGGCCAAGAGTATTTGAATATTGGTTCCAAAATGCATGGGGTAAAAATAACGGACTTAATTATTGGAGAATAGGTGCAAGTAATCCCTGGATTACATTTAATAAATCTATTGCTTCTGGGCTTCACGGGTTCTGGGCATTTAATGAACCTGGTATTATTGGAACAACTCCCAGTACAGCAAACGGACCTCTAATAACTACTGCTCCTATGGGAATATCTTTAGCTAGAGAAGTTGGAGATCATTTACATTTAAAAGGTATGGTTATGAACGGATATTACGACCCGAGTGGTGGATTGGAAAATAAAAGAGGATTAGATCAGTATTGGGATTTAAATGAATACGGTGTAGAAATTATTTATGAAGCTACATATAGAGGAGGAACTTATAGTCAAGATAAAACAGATTTTGGTAAACCATGGTTTTTAAGATTAGGTGGCCAATTACATACGGGTCATAGCCTAAGTAATACTTATACTAATAGTGGCGAATATTTCTTTCCAACAGCTAGTAATCCTGATGGTTATCCAAATAGTGATAGAGAAAAGCTTTGGGGCAATTCTCAATATTATTTTATGGCTGAGAAAATGTTGTATAGAGAACCAGATAGCTATAATAGAGGCTTAACAGGATGGTTCAAAGCAAAATATAGTCCTTGGGAAAGACGAGGAAGTACAACTAAAGGTCTGTATGGAGGTTTTGCCTATGAAGGGATTGGCAAAAGAGATAAAGATATCTTATATCTAGGTTATGCCCATATGCTTGTGAATGAGGGAGTTCTTGAAAGAAGCAGAAACCAATCTCTTTGTACTGAAGTGGTTGGATGTGAAGTAAGCGATTATCAGGGTGCATTGGAAATAGGATATAATGCACAGCTGAAGCCCTACTTGTTCATAACGCCAAAACTTTATTATGTTGTAAATCCAAATGTAAGAAAGGATCTCGGCAATATCTTAACCGCGGGTATTGAATTCAGATTATCTTATTAGAGAATAATAAATCAAGAATAAAAAGATTAGAACAATTAGAGGATATTTAGAAAATTAGTCCGATTGTTCTACAGTAATTTTTAATTTATCTTTTTTTATCGGGAGGCAAATAAACAGATAAATTCAACAAACCGTCAAAATTGATTATTGCTGGAATGTCATCACTTTAAGATAAGTTGTTTGATTATATTAATTAATGTTTTATAAATAATAAGATTGGTTTAAGTGAAAATTTTGTTAAAATCTTCCTATCCAAAAAAATTATTTTTTCACAAAATAATTTTATTTCAATTATCCTTAATCACCCTATTACCAATATCTGCAGAAGAAAAAAGAGTTCTAAAAGTAGGTACTGTAGATAATTATCTTCCATGTTCTGATTTAGTAGATGGAAATTTTGAAGGTCTTTCATTAGATATGTGGAGAGCGATAGCTGAAAAAAACAAAATAAAATACGACCTTTCTGTTATTCCAACATTTGGTCAGGCAGTAGATGACGCTGCATCTGGGAAATATGATCTTATAGCTTCCTGTCATAAAATAACGGCAGATAGACTTAAAAAAGCAACATATGCTGTCCCTTACACTGAAGGAACATTAGGATTTTTATCGAGGAAAGCTGATAAACGTTTATTTATTTTTGATTTATTGACTGAACCAATAGTAATTGGAAGCATTTTAGCCTTATCCACATTGTGTTTATTTGGTTCTCTAATTATTTACAAATTAGAATATGGGAATTTCAATTTAAGGGATTTTTCTCATCAAAAAAGAGTAAATATCATGCATAGCTTTACAGGTTTTGTAACTGGTACTTATGGCGATTTAACTAACAAAAGAAAAGGTATGTCAATCATAATTTTGCTTGCTTTTGCAAGAATATTAATTCTCTCAACTTTGGTAGGATCATCTGCATCTTTGATTTTTACAAGAGATTCCCCAAAAGATGCTAATGCTTTAAATGATGAATCAATAAAAAATATCGTATATACTGGCGTGGCTGTTAATAAAGCTACAAAAATGGATGATTGGCTTCAAAATAAAGTTAATAAGAATAATGAAATAGATTCTTGGGAAGTTAAAATTCTTCGAGCTACTGGTGGTGAGCCAGAATTAGTTTCTGCTTTAAAAGATGGAAAGGTAAATCATATACTTTCAGATATTGCAGTTTTAAATAGAATTCTTGCAAATATTGAGAA
>CENJ01058325.1_pt1 | contig 12826 bp, 13 predicted proteins | sample 356161 | NCBI WGS metagenome assembly CENJ01 (sample SAMEA2619531, study PRJEB7988) | marine metagenome | biome: marine biome (ENVO:00000447); feature: surface water layer (ENVO:00002042); material: "saline water (ENVO:00002010), including plankton (ENVO:xxxxxxxx)" | depth 5 m
GCCAACAAAAAGGGGGCTACAACGACCGCAAACAGGACAGTGCATACGATGACCCTCCTGACCCACTCACCGCCCCTTGTGGAGGCTTTCTGGTGACTCTCGTCAGCGGCTGTTTGCTTCTTGATCATAGCGTCTACGGTGCTTTGCTGGTTGGAAACTAACTGTCCAATCAGTTTAAAGATAAAACCAGAGGCTCCCCCTCCGAGCATTGCTATGAGTTCTGTTGTCATTTATTTCTGAGTTCCTTAATGACCTTAATTGCAGAGGCAGTCATATAGATAAAGGTTGCTAGGCCTACGCAAAAGCCAAGCACTTCGTTGACGGGTGTTAATTCAATAGTAGCGATAAATCCTCCTGTTCCGATTGTTGATCTGAATATAATATCTTCCATAGCATTTAGTCCTCAGGATTAGGCAAGGGTGTATAGTGATCAACGGTTGATGCCTTCTCGGACTCGTCCAGGTCGTAGTCCGTTACGTCCAATGCCCACATATGGTCAGCAGTTTCGACGGGGTAAGTGAGCCAGCGTGTGCCTACGCCATTGTTCTTGACCCAGTAATCAAAGCCAATCTCCTTGCCTTCTTCGTCCGCTCGCTCAATGGCGGCTTCCTTGCTTGCGTATATTAGATAGAGCATTAGAATATTGAGTAATGACCGTTGATGTTGGCTTCGATGGCTGTGCGTTTTGCCGACTGATTAGAGTTATAAACAAGAACCTCCATTAAGGGTCCGCTGGATATTGATGCACCTCCTTGCATAACACCAAACAGGGTTTGCCCAAGGTCAATTGAATCTTGAGATGCTGTTCCTATCGATGAGCCGTTTGCAAAAACTTCTTGCGTATTTCCCACTACTTGAAACGATAAAATATTTCTACCCGTTTGATTAGAATACTGTATTGTTTGATTAGTATTGTAACTCATACCGCCTGAAGTCAGATAAAGCCGAGGAATTGCACCAGTAATTCCCATTGCTAATTCATCTTTATAAGCAGCAGTAACCAAGAAGTCAGAACTGTTTAGCTGTTCGGTAAGTTTTGAGTTAAAAAGGCCGTTCAAGTTCGTCCCGTCTCCAACGATTGCTGGATTTCCAGATGAATCCGTCAACAAGGCGCCAGCATTAACAATCTTGGGCTGTAATGAGGAAGTTGCTTGAGTGACGTTAATGTTTGCAGTTAATGACGTTAATTGAGCATCGATTGCCTCATCTGCTCCAAATATGGCAACAAGACCGTAAGCATCTACTGTTGTTGTAAATGAATAAGTAAAAGTCCCTGTGCTGTTTATTTCAAATGCATCGCCACCCGCATTAGTGCTTGGAGAAGCGGATATCATATGCTTAATAATAACTGACCCAGTTATTGACGTAACATTAAAAGTTGCAGTTATAGTAGACCCAGCTGGCGCAACAAAATTATCAAATGAATATATCAATCTAGCTCCTGTAGTTCCAGCACTAGAGTTAGCTGTTGCTGTAATTTGATTTGCGCTAGAAGTATTGCTTAAAAAAGCAGTATTAGAACTGCCCAACGACCAAGCGTTAGTTAAGTTGCTAGAGTGACCTGACTGGTCATACCAAGTCTCTACAAAGCCGTCCACTTGGTCAAACCCTGCGTCTACACCAGATGGTAGGTCAATGCTGTAGTGTTGACCGATGTTAGCTTCAATGGCTGTGCGGTTAGCTGTTTGGTCAGACTTGTAGATGATAATTTCCTTAAGGGATTTCTCATAGTATCTTTGATAGCTATTACCTATATTTGCACCAATGTATTCTATGGGGTTAACCGCTGTATCAGCATTTGAAGTTCCGTGGATAGACCCAGTTGGGGTTCCCGCTACACCGTTAGCGTGTATTTGCACAATCGATTGGGTTCCTACGCCTCCGTGATTAGTAGAGTAAAGGGCAAGGTCAGTCGAAGATAGGGAGAACCCAGTTGCACCTACTGGAGAGAGTGATAAATAATAACTCGTACCAGTAGTGTGAAACCGAAGGTCTCTATTTGAGTTGTCACCTAGTAATGGACCTGCAGAAGACGGTATTGCGACGGCATAAATAGAAAGAGGGTTAGCGCGTTGTATCGCAAGCTCGGCAGTTCCTGCCCCACCTATATCTAGTAGGTCATCAACACCATCAAACTTAATACCATCGGCATTTAAATTACCATTAATAACAACTCTAGGTTGCAATGAAGCCGTTGCCTGAGTTGCGTGGAAACCGTTTGGTGTGCTTCCTGCTTGGTCGCTTACACTTTGGTCATACCAAGTGCTAACGAAGCCGTCACGGTTGAAAGAACCCAAGGTAATTCCGTTGGCAGTAGCGATGCTCTCTTCGATTGCTCTGCGTTTGTCGGTTTGGTCAGAAAGATAGATTATGACTTCATTTATATGACCATTAAATCTTTCACCATTACCTTTACTCTGACCTATATTTAAAACACCGCTCGCTGCTTCTATGCTTACAGATGTTCCCTGTGTCCCAGCTACCGAATTTTTAAATCCATCTATTGTATTTGCTGAATCATCATAAATTACAGACATAAGTGTTTTATCGGTTGTCGAACCAGCACTAAAAAAATCTTTTGCGCCACCGCCAAGATATGAAGCAATATCTGCATCATCTCTCAAACTTAACCAAGCTCTACCAGTTCCAGTTCCATCATTTTGAGATAATAAAGTTATAGTTGCATTAGTTACATCTGGTTTGTATGCAGTAAAAAAAGATAAATCATCGCTCCCCGTTAAAGAAAATCCAGAAAGTTGATGCAAAAAGTCATCTGTCCCATCAAAGTCTATACCATCAGTTAACAACGCCCCATTTTCCACAATCTTAGGCTGATTTGCAGGTGTCGCTTGGGTAGCATTATTGCCGTTACCTGATTGGTCATACCAAGTGCTAACGTGTCCGTCGTTACCAATCGCTGTAACAGTAAGGTTACTTATTGTAGCGTTAAATACGCTACTTCCAGCACCTACACGAAACTGTAGAAACGTAGCAGTGGTAAAATCAAACTCTATTGAGTTGCTACCTTCTGTTATGTTTTGCAAATTAAATGGACTGCTCCTATTTAATTTTAGGTTAGAAGCATCTCCAGAGTTAGTCGTAAGAGTAAATTCTGCCCTATACTTAGTTCCAGCAGGAAGATTACTATTAATTAACCGACAAAACTTTGTAGAAGTAGGGTTATTGCAATCAATAGTATAATTAGAATTATCTACAACCGTTACGTCCCAAGTTGAATCCGAACCAGCTGGAAATACGCTTAAAGTTTTTGGGATAGGTTCAGTAACAAAACTAACAAGCGTTCCATCAGCAACCTCAGCCGCTGTGAAGTTTCGCCTACTAGAAGCAGAGAACTGGGGGGTTGAGGCTCGACGAACCTCTACAACATTACCTGTATAGCTAGAGCTAAGGTTACGTAGTCCGTAAGCAGCTGCCGCTGAACCCGCCACATCAAGTGGTAGGCTTGAGGTAAAGCTCTCGTTTACAAAGGATGTAAGCGTTCCATCGGATACCTCGTCAGCCGTAAAGGACTTCAAGTCTCCATTAACATTACGACGCACTTGGCATACATACTTACCTGATGTATCGCCAGCAGTATCACCACTTGATGTCACGGTAGCCTGTCGTGTCCCTAGACTACGAAGGGAGTAGGCGGCCTTGGCTATCTGGTATGCACCATCACGACCCGTAGCTGTAAGAGCCTGTATGTCCAGGGGTGCTACCACCTGAGCGTTTACATAGGAGGTCAATGCACCAGAGGACACTTCGGAAGCAGTAAAATCGCGTTCATCGTTGTCGCTTCCTCTGCGGACACGCACAACCTTGGGATCAGAACCAGTAAGACTACGGAGGCTATATGCCGCCGCAGGATCAGGAGCAATCTGCGTGATGCTCTCTCCTACTGAGTTCAGCCGACGTTGTCGACCCAGAACTGAGTCAAGGCTAACGTGCATATTAGACCCTGTGTAGTTGCACTAATCCAGTAGTTACTGTAACGGATGAAAATTCACCGTATAGTATAGTTCCAGCACCCAGCGTTTTTCCGCTAAAAGCAGCAGCAGAATGAGTAGTCTGGTCTACGTTACTAGAGACAATAGTGCCAAGTTGAGTGTCCTGAAGAATTTGTATTGCTCCAAAACTACCCGTGGTAGTATCGCCATCTGTTGCTAGAACTGAACCTGCGGAGCTGAACTCCAATGCGTTGTTTCTTGATCTTGACATGTTTTTATTATATCAGGTTATTTTTATCTATTTTCTTCTTTGTCTGGATAAGTGCGTGCTTATCCTGCTTAAAGTGTTTGCTCCATTTATGTTGCTTAATTTTTCTAATTCAAGATCCAAGTACTTCTCGGCTACTATGCTTTCCGTTTGAGCTAATTCTACCTTTCCTTGCAAGGTAAGAAAATCAGCATAAGCTGCATGCGCTATATAATTAAAAAATTCTTCAGGAACCGCCTGCGTACTTGTTGTATAGCCAGAGGTTAGTCCGAAGTCATCGAATGGTTTTTTGTAAGTTACGAACAACTCCTGCATTGGAGAAATCGTTATACCCTTTACGTGAGCCCCATCTGCATCGGTAAAAAAATCGTACTCGCGAGCGGACCTCTGCATGAATGGCTCCGTTTTATGAATTCTAATAAAATCGCCAATGGTGTTTTTTCCTGTTTGGGCATAAGGAATGAATTGTTCCTGCTCAATCAATGGAGTTCCAGATAATTGAGCGGTTTCTAGCGTCCAAGTAACAACCTCGGATGGATTATCCTTTGAATCACTATCAGCTTCAGTTAAAATATCAGAACCCGCAGAAACTGCGGTAATTTTGCTTCCACTTATATTAACTTGACCCCCGTCTTGAACTACCCATTTGTTTGGGGTTGATCTTTTAAATATAACAGTAGAATTAGAAATTGTAGTAGAAGTCCTAGTTCCTACAGCGGGATTATAATAAACATTAGTTCCAGCAGCTCCAGAAATCTCTCCACTATCTTGACCAAGCAAAATGTAGTTTCCATTGGTAACAGATGATTTGTCCGTTGAACTTCCTGCCCCTAGACCGCTAATCTTTAATGAAATAATATCGCGGGACTCACCGTAGACCATGTACCTGGGCCAGAACGGGCTCTTTCTGAATGCCTCGAAAAACCTACGATCAATAAAACTAGCTAGTTGAGTCTGCTCATCTGCTGTAAGTGCAACTGCACCAATTAGATGCGTACTAAGAGCAAATAAATCCTTGTATTGCCTTGTTTGCATTATGCTTTATTTGCACTAAGTTCTGGGAACTTCTTATTGTAGTACCGAATGAATTCTTTTGAATGCACGGTATCGTGCCCGTACTTCTTTGTCAATCTAAAAAAATCCCTAGCTGGGATTGTAGCTACGCATTTACCAAGAGTTGGATGCGTTTTGCCTCTTTGCTGATTTGCTTCTTTAGCAGCAATATCAGTTCTTTGTTTTTCTAAGGCGACTTCTCGCTTGTATCCATTGTGAATCTCGCGCATGAACGCACGATCCACTTCTCCGTCCGAATACCTTGGAAGGTTTGGAATAATTATATCCATAAAAAAGGTGGGGGGCCGAAGCCCCCCGACCAGAATTAATTAGTTAACGAACTTGCCTGGATTAAGTATTTTTAATCCAATGAATAGTTTGCCTGCCGTTAAATTAGCATGAGTGCCGTTGATTTCAGCAATAACATCTGTTGCAGTTTGTACAAGTTTAACAGGAAGTGCGCCACCAGCGATGGTGGTGTTCCCTGCGCTTTGAACAAATGCACTACCTGTATTAGCAACAGGTGCAGACATACCGTCTACGTCAAGTGCATTGATGAACTCATTGGGATTGCTAGTAGTTGTACCTAAATCAAGAGTGATGTCGGTAGCTCCAGCGAATGCCTCAGCCTCAAATGCCACTGCATAGACTACTCCACCCCCAGCAGGGATGGTGCAGATCTTTACTTGGTTTGCAGCGCCGATTGTAGACAGGAAACCTGATGTTTGTAGTTCGGTGTGATCGATAACGGCGTAGTGAGTGAAATCACCGTTAGCTTCATTTACTGTTGGAATAGCCATATTATTATGTTCCTTCGTTTAAGGGTTAAGCGATTGCAGTAATCTTACCGTGAGCTTGCGGATGATACACCAGAGATGTAAGTGCGCAATCAACGTAGCCTCTTTCACCAGCTCCAAGATTTGGAAGGCGAGTGCTTCCCATTGGAATTAATTCAGAAACACCGAAGTACTCAGGGTTGATGAGATATCCTGTGTCCTTGTTGCTTGTGTCAGGAGCGCAATCAGGATTCATGTTAACTATGGAAACCATGCCATGATCACTTTGGTATACTTCAACCGAAAGAGTGATTTGAGCTTCGTTACCAGCATAGCTAACGCGACGAACACCAGCTTCTGTGCCATCTGCTTTGTCAGCGCCAAAACGAGCGAAGTCGCTGATCTTACGACGAAGAGCAGTATCAGCAATAAGAGTTAAGCTCTCAGTTGTGCCAGTTTCGCGGTAGATGCTAGTGATTAGGTTGTTCAGTACTGATTCAGTAAAAGCACCAGATGCATGAATAGAATCAGTGCTAGTGCGGAAGTCAGATGGAACAGCGTTAGTAGCTTGTGCTCCGTTTTGAAGCCATTTGCCAAGACCGCGAAGTTTGTAGGGAGTGCCAGCTCCGTCCTCTGATGACATTTCGTTGTCAGAGATAAGAGTAGCTTCTACGTTACGTTTTAGCTCGCGGATTGCCTTAGCTTCAGCTTGAGCAACCTTAGCGGGACCAACCGAGTCAACAGCTTCCTGAAGATCAGATACAAGGTAATCCTTGCGGAACTTCTGAATGTAGTTGCCAAGACGAGCACGCTTTGAGAACTTGTCCGTGAATGAAGTAATATCGGAGCCTTCCGAGATACCGTCAGTGCTTACGTCAGCAAGAGTGTCAACAGTCCATTCAACGAAAGTGCTGTTTGCTTTTTGCTTAGAAGCAGATGATAGAACAGGTGTTTCTTCTGGAGCCAAAACGGTCAAGACATCAGTGAGGTCCTCGCGATTGGATACAGACGAACCCTGGCTAGTTACACCCGTAGGTGCAGGGGAGAATGTATTAGATAGTGACATTATATTATATTATTGAGATAGTTGAAGTGTTCTAAGTCGAATGAAGTCGTTTTTCTTACCACTTTGCAAAAATTGACTGGATGCGTTACTTATATTTTTAACAGCGCTAGGCATTTTTTTATCGGACTTAGCCGATGCAGGAGTGCTAGAAGGCGGAATAAGTCTACCCGTTCTGGGTTCATCTTGCACTAGCTTTCTTCCGAACATACTGTTTGCTGCATGCGCAAGAAGATAGGGTAGTTGAGCTGAAACCTCTGGATCGAACTTATCTAGTCCTTTCAAGCGCTCATCACTAAGCATTTCATTGTACTTGGTATTTACCTCATTTTCGTCATGCATCCACTTGAACTCCTTCTTTGCCTTGGCAAGTAGGTTCTCTCCTGATTCCTTTGCATCCTGGATGCGTTGAATCTTTTGAGCTTGTGCAGGGATGAATTTCTTTTCGGCCTTCCTAGCATTTTGAAGATGCTTTCTTACGTCGGACTTGGTCATTTCTTTGCCCTCGACCTCCGTAATGACTTCATCGGCTGAATAACCGTCACTGTTGAATATAAGATCCTCGGCCCATTCAATTACTTCTTCCACTTCTTTTGCAACTGTTTGCAGTTCATCGATATTTTCTAAGTGACTATATGGGTTGTCGGAATCCTTAACTTCAGGCGTGACTTGGCTCTTGGCCTGCGCCTTGAGCTTTTCTAGTTCAGCTTCTGCTGCTTTACGCTTTGCTGTTAATTCACCGAATCTGGCTACTGCACGGCTACCGAGTTTTTCGGATAGTTCGCGCAGGTCATCTTCGGATAAATCATCCAATTCAATCTGAGAAAGAACATCCTCTGAAGTCTCCTCTTCGGTTGATTCCGATTGCTCGGACTCCTCCTCTGAAGTTTCTTCTTCGGAATCCTCGTTAATGCTATTATCTTCTGCAACGGCTTCAGGTGCTTCAGCAGTTTCCTGCTCAACTTGATTCGTTTCCGAACCAAGAACCTGACCCTCCTCTGCGGTTTCTGTAGTCTCAGATGCTTGAGCGGTCAATTGACCACCTCTGCGCCTGGTGAACTCTGATAATGACATGTTGGTCGCCTGCTTGGGTGCAGCTTCGGCGATTGCTGCTTCTTGACTTTCATTCATAATAACGCTTTTTGCGCCAGCGATGGCGATGATGCATTATAGCACTACTTTTTGGTCAATTTAATTATTCGGAAATCTAGCAGATAGACTTTCCCAATCGCAAAGCTCTATAATCTCATCAAGTGCTAATATTCTGCCTGAGGTCTGCTGAATTACTTCTATATCAGCTTTATGCAAATCTTGTATGCAATCCTCTCGCATCTGCACGATTTGCTGCACAAAAGAAGCAAAGGCTTCGTGATGTCGCAGAGTTTCAATATCGTCCTGCAGCATAATTACTCAGCAGCTTGAGTCTGTATGTTTCCAACTCTAGCGGCCTCGGTGCCAAGTTGTCCGAACTCAGTAGCATTTATCATTTGTTGCTCCTGGAAGGTGTACTGGCTTGCGTATTTATTTAATCTTTCTGCGAACATTTGATCCTGCTGCAACCTGGCCGCAATGTCGGGTTGTTGCGCGTATTGCTGTATTAGTTGACTAGCAATCTGACCACCATTCGGTCTAGCTGGCATTTCTATGCCTGCAAATATTTTAGCTAGATCGTCAAGTATTTGATTCTGAGTTTCTTGCGAGGCAGTTTCTGTTTCCTGCATGATTGCATCCGCAAGGACGGGGTCAACATTGGACATTGCTGCAGTCAGAAGACTATCAACATTCACGCGTCCACCCCTATCTAATTTAAGCAAGCTAATCATCTGCTCTATCTTCTTTGATTGCGTTTCTGGATCAGTGCTTAGACTATCAAAAGATATTGTAATATCGTAGTTCTCGTCGGGGGATCCCTTCTGGAATTGAACAGGGTCGGGCGCTCCAGTGACCCTGAAGTAAACGTAGTCAGGACCGAAGCGCTGAAAACAAGTAAAGCACATGTTTATTACGTCCGAGCAATGCTTCAAGAACTTGTCCACCAGGAACTGCCTGCGAGCAATGCTTATATCATCTTCAGATAGTCCCGTGAGTTGATTCGCCTGGTTCTCCATACGATTTTCCATCTCTATGCTTGTCTCGGCTGAGGAGGCTGGAGGTGGTTCCATGTATTGGTAGTCGTTCTCTCGCCTGCGCGGAATCAAGGAACCAGGCCCAAAATTAGATGGCGGTTGATTAAAAGGATGCAGTATAGGGGGAAGTGTAGTTATACTGTTGCGATCTATTCTGGTATCGCGCTCCACCTTTACTTGTTGCTGCAATCCCTTCAGTTGGGCTGGGATTGAAGTAGCGTCATAGAGCCGTTTACTATTGTTGGAAAGTCTAGTGACAACAACTGGGTAGTCGTCGTATCCGTTCATTAGTTCGAACTTAGCATAATCCACTTCCGTGCTGGATTGGAACTCCCTGTGAAAAATAGTGCAGTATATGCCCTCGGATCCATCCTCTGGATCAATCAATCTTTGGTACGCATGCACAATCTCTATGAGTTCATCCGCTTCATAGGTGCTGTTCTTATTCGTAAAATTAAACCTTCGACCTTCCTGCTCAACCTCAATACTATCTACATTTACGCCCTTGTACTGATTGATAACTTTTTGCACGAACTCTTCGTTCCAATCTTCTGTGACTACTTTATTTTCTAGCTGCTGCGCCGTGTAGTAAGTTCTCCAGAAGCAATAAGGACTGCGCTGAGGATCAGTAACATAACTAGGGAACAAGAAGTCGCCATCAGCAGCAAGAGTGCGCACTTCAGGAGCATCTACAGTTCTTCGTACGGCTGGTAATTCTGCGAATCCAGTTCTTTTTAGTTGTTTTATAGCCTTCTTCGCTCGCTTCTGAGTTACACCCTCGTAGGCGGACTGCAGCATGCCGACAATGCTCTCATCATCTCCCTCCTCCAGCATTTCAGTTATTTCGGGGGCATTGAGTTGTATCTGGTCCAGGCTAAGTCTTTGAATAATTCTACGATCTTCAGCCTGCCACCCTACATAGGTTATCAATATTCCGCGCTCCAGCAGGTAATTGGCAGCTAATTCCATCTCCTGCATGAACCTGGGTATATAACCAGAAGAAACCATCCACTTCAAGAAGCTGGATACGGTCTTTGCGCGGGCTGCATCTGTTCCTTCTGTTGGATAGGCACGCACGTTGCTTTTGCCCAATGCAGTCATAAAAAATGCTACTAATTTTGTAATGCGCTCCTCGATGACATGGCACTCCATATCTGATGCCCCCTCCCAGGGGAATGCATCGGCTCCATGCTTGCGCAGATCCTGGCTTTTTCCAGGCCATATATTATGCCTATCGTCGTATGCTTCTCTGCATTGATCGAAATAGGGCTCCAGCTCTAGATTAGTCTGATCGTATGCACGGCGAAGCGCGGATACGTTCGGCTCTGAGGTGAAGTATGTTAGTGAGTCGGAGAAGTCTTCTGGCATCTGTTGCTAATTTTTTTAATTACTCCAAAAACGTAATTTTTAGGCACTCCTATCATATCACATAATTTTTCTGGAGGAACCTCTTCGGTATTAAGAGTTAAAGAGCGAGTCATTAGCTCCCAGGCCAATAATCGATCAATTTGCTCGTTTATCCAGTCCTCGTTTAAAGTAACGTCCTCTTCGGAATCAATCAAATAGTTTTTCTCTGATGTATCTGTAGCTGGGGTTTCCATCATTTATCTCTTCAATATTGATTCTTTTTCCTAGCATGTATTCCCTGAACCTGCGCGGAACTACAACTGGAACAACGCAATCAAGACCCTCCACCGTGCAGTACACGTAACTTTTGTTCGGAGCGAATCTAATTACGCGCCCTTTCCAATGCTTCGGAACAATCTCTGGAATGTGCAGAGCCGTTTTTAATATCTCTGCACCCTCCGCGTTGATCCATGTATTTTTTTTAGAACCAGTTATCATTGATTCGTGCAGCTTTTCATTTGCTATTTCTAGGGATTCTTCAAAACTGTAGTCAGTGTCGTATCTCTTCATTAGGGTTGTTAATCTTTCTTTCACTAATATCCTCCTTTTTTGGGTTGCTGCTGAAGTAAGTCCTTATCGTAGTGATCTGGTCCATCGCCAGCATTCATCATGCGCAAGTATCTCATAAGGTCAAAGAAGTCCTTCAGGGGCTCGTCGCTCTTTCCTTGCGAGGAATAATTCAATAGACTGTCGATTAAGTTCTTGCATGAAGAATCAATATAGCACACTGGGCTGTTCGCTTTGTCAAGTTCTGCATCAGGGTTGTACGCGAACCATTCGTCCAGGGCGGCTATACCAGTGTCCTCGTGCTTGCCAGAACTGGGGATGAAGTGCATGTCGTAGTCGGCAAATACAGTAAATAGATCTTCATTATTCTCATTCTCTCTAGCAAAATACCGACTATCCCCTACGCGCTCCTGCACCTCTATCTGCAGTTCTTCTTCAATTTCTTCGAACAAAGAAACATAGGAACCTATATCAAGCCCTATCTTCTTCGCGGCTGGACCGAACTTCCACTTGGGATCCCCAAAAATAGCCCATTCCCCGTAAGTATCCCTATCGGGCCACTCCCTGATAATGTACACGTTGTCGTTCGATACTGCTGCCCAGATGCAACTGAAGTTCCTGGCACCAGCGGGGTCCACAATGTGATAACAAGTGTAGCGTTTCTTGTCCGTGAAGTCTGGCATTTGCATGCCGTGCCTGTTGGGTTCGTTCGACAATACGTTCACCGAGGTACTGAACATTGGAAGCAGAGAGGTCATACTCTTCACGGGGACTCCGTATGCACGCACCAGTATTTCGTCATCTGAACTATTCTTGAGATCCTTTGCTATGCGGTCGTACCCGCCGAAGGGGTTCTCATCCGAATGCAGATACACTATTCCTGCATCTCTGCTTGGACTGTATTGCTGCACTGGTACGTCCTTCTGCAGTAGTACTGCCTGCCGAACTTGCAGTGTCTCTGCCCCCTTCAGGTATTCCGAGACGAAGGGTGTATATCCGTCAATGGGGGTAAAACCAAGAAGCATGCTGCTGTTTCTTGTGGCAAGTCTAAATCTCAATGTATTCACCAGGGCAGCATCCCCCAGGTACTCGTCCAACCATGCCCCTATGTTCAATGCACTGCACCCATTGAACCCGAACTCGAAACCCTCCAGTATTGTCTGATTGTTGCTGAACTGCGTATAAGTCTTAAAATCTACCCTGGTCTTTGTGTCAGGGAAGATGAAACTACTACCAGTGAACCCGTTCTGCATGCTGTAGTTTATGTATCCATCTATGCTCTTTGTCTTTTTCCTGAACTCCTTCGGCATCATTTCCCATACTGCACTTTGCTGCACCTTAACGCTGGTATCTGCATTCTGACTGAAACAAACTACGTGCCCATCATTGCAGCTAGTTACTGTCTGCATTAGAAGTTTAGCGCAGCCAGTGGTCTTGCCGCTTCTGTTCCCGCCGAATGTAATGACTTCATTGTAATCCTGCAGCGCTTCTCTGATTCTGCCCCAGCCAGGAAGCTCAAAGCCGTACCGCAATGGATCCTCCTGCGCTGCACGTATCCTGCCTTCGTGAGCCTTGTGCAACTCGGACAACAACTTCGGGTCCCTCTCTCCCAGGAGAACTATCTCTTCGTCGGTGGGCGGCTGCAGGATTGCATGCTTTGTGAATTCAATCATTTT
>CENJ01009996.1_pt1 | contig 12820 bp, 7 predicted proteins | sample 356161 | NCBI WGS metagenome assembly CENJ01 (sample SAMEA2619531, study PRJEB7988) | marine metagenome | biome: marine biome (ENVO:00000447); feature: surface water layer (ENVO:00002042); material: "saline water (ENVO:00002010), including plankton (ENVO:xxxxxxxx)" | depth 5 m
TCGAAGGCGAGCACCATCTTGAACGTCTGAGTGAAATAGTCAGGCACTTCCAATGAGTAGACGTATACCCACTGATCGTCGTTGAAAGGGTCGCTCAGCACCGGCTTACCCATGACGAATTCCACTTGGTTGCGCGTCATGCCCGGTTTCAATCGATCTACCATCTCTTGGGTAATCACATTGCCCTGTTGCACCGACAGTTTGTATACCCGGGGAATCTTCAGCTCCGGCAACTTTAGTTGGGATAAGCTGCATCCGCCCACGCTAAAGGCCAAAAACGCTACGTAAATATATTTCATGGCGGCGATGTTAAAGGCTCGTTGGGTTCAGCACCATCAGTTATCGCGGTGACTTAGGCGTGTAGCGAGATCGCCGCTACTATTTGCCACCCTGATGCGCCTCGTTGAGCAGGGTCTGGGCGTAGTCGCGGGTTTTGTCGGTAACATCGGCGCCGGCCAGCATGCGCGCCAATTCTTCGACGCGTTGCTCGGGATCGAGGGCAGTGATATCCGTTTCAGCCTCGCGTTTAACGACACACATGTGATTGTGCGAGCGCGCTGCGACCTGTGGTGCGTGGGTGACGCAGATCACTTGGCTGCGCTCGGCCAGGTCGCGCAGGATGCGGCCCACCGTGTCTGCCGTCGTGCCGCCTACGCCGACGTCGGCTTCATCCAAAATCAGGCACGGTAGCTGGCTACGCTGTGCTGCGACAATTTGAATGGCCAGATTAATGCGGGTTTGTTCACCGCCGGATGCAATGCGGTTCAACGGCCCGGCATCGAAACGCTTGTTGGTGCGCACGTGAAATTCAATCTGTTCCAGCCCGTGCTCGCTTTGCTGTGCGTGAAATACGATGCTCAGTTCGCCCTCCTTAATGCCCAGCGCGTGCATCTGCTCGCCTACGGCTGACTGGAAAGAGGCCGCTTTCTTTTTTCGTAGGCTCGAGAGTTTCTCGGCTTGCGCCGCAAAGGCGCGCTGCTGCTCTTGCTCCTGCGCCGTGAGCTGTTCGAGGCTGCTGCGGTCCGAGGCGATGGCATCGAATTCTTCGCGCAGTCTCTGCGCGTGCTCGGCAAGACGCTCGGGCTGAACCTTATGCTTACGCGCGAGTTCGTACAGCTGCTCTAGGCGCGACTCGGTGTCTGCGAGGGTTTGCGGGTCGACGATGACCTGATCGGCATAGTGGCGCAGATCCCGGCTCGCGTCGTCGATTAGGGCCAGCGCCGAATTCAGGGTTTCAACACCGGCATCCAATGCCGAGTGACTGTCATCAATGCCCTCAAGCACCTTGGTTGCTTGCCGCAGGTCGTCCAGGTTCTCCATGCTGGTCTGCACTTGGCTAAGCTCAGCGAGAATGCTTTGCGCTTGAGCAAGGCGTTTGTGCTCGGTTTCCAGTGTGGCAAGTTCGCCGTCAGCAATGCCGATGGCATCAAACTCCTCGAGCTGGTAATTCAGCAAGTTCTTGCGGTCTTCTTGCTCTGCGATGGCGCGCTGCAGTCGCTCGATTTCTCGCGCGCTACTTTGCCAATCACGCCAGAGCGTGCCGACCTTCTCGGCCAGCGGTTTGGCCTGTGCATATTCGTCCAGCATGTTGCGCTGCACATGACGGTCGCTGAGGCGTTGGTGTTGATCTTGGTCTTGGATGTCGACCAAATACTCCGTGGCTTCTTTGAGGTAGTTCACCGTCACCGGCACGTTGTTGATAAAGGCTCGCGAGCGACCCTCGGCGCTGATCACGCGACGTACCAAGCAGCAGTCGTCGTCGACTTCGATCAACTCGTCAGCCAACAGTTTTTGGTGTAACGCCGAGTCCTTGCGCAGCCCAAATTCTGCGCTTACATCAGCTTTTGCGGCACCCGGCCGGACGCTATCAGTGCGTGCTCTTTCGCCCATCAGTAGGCCCAAGGCGCCGAGCAATATCGATTTGCCTGCGCCGGACTCGCCGGTAATACCGGTCAGTCCTGGTGCAAAACTGATGTCGAGATGATCGACCAAGACATAGTTTCGGATAGTGAGTTGGTTGAGCATGCCAAGCGATGTTTGATGCGGGTGGCCGAAGAGATTACCACCGAATGACATGATCGCGCGCGGGTTGGTAGTCAGTAGTGATGTGTCGGCCAAGTGGTCTAAAAATCCGCGCTTGATGGGCGTCATACCTTGTATAAGATCGAGATAACGGCCTTGCGAAACAACGTTGCGCAGGCAGGTACCCCAGACGAGCAAAACTGCAATGTCCGATAGCAACTTCAGCAAAACCTTTGACGGCGAGGTCGATCCTCGAGCGCAACAGCTGTTGAAACTGTTGGTCGAGCACTACATTTCTGACGGCACTCCGGTGGCATCGAAAGCGCTGGCGATGCTGCCGCAGGTTGGCGTTTCTTCGGCGACCGTGCGCAATGTCATGGGCGATTTGGAGGCACTTGGCCTCGTGCGTTCGCCTCATACGTCGGCAGGTAAAGTGCCCACCCACCTTGGGCTGCGGTTTTTCGTCGACACCCTACTGAGCGTTGAGCCATGGCAGCAGGCACAAATCGAGGAGCTGCAAAGCGAACTGAATCCCAATATGTCGCCCAGCGAGTTACTGGCGACAGCGTCGGACATGCTCTCACAGTTCACGCAAATGACCTGCTTGATCACCACCCCCCGGAAAAACCAGGTTAGCCTTCGGCAATTGGAATTCCTGCGTTTAGACGAGCGCCGAATTTTGGTCATTTTGGTGCTGGATGATCGAGAGGTACAAAATCGGGTTATTCACGTCGAAGAACCGTTTTCAGATAACGAACTTGCCCAAGCAGCAGCGTTGATCAACCGAGAATTCGGCGGCAGACCCCTGATGGAGGTACGTCACTTGGTCATCAGCAGCATGCGCGAAGACAAAGAACAGATGGACGTGCTGATGCAGCGTGCACTCGACGTTGCAGCTCAAGCCATGCCCGGGCAGGAGGGCGAGGGCCAAGAATTGCTGGTGAGTGGTGAGCGTCGTCTGCTGGACTTCACCGCAGATACCTCGGTGGTCAAGAGCTTGTTCGATGCGATTTCAAAAAAAGGCCGCGTATTGACGCTGCTCGACCAATGCCTCGAGAGCACCGGCGTACAGCTTTTCATTGGCAAAGAATCTGGCTATCGGCCCTTGGGCGAGATGTCGTTGGTGACGTCCTCCTACGAGGTTAATGGCGAGCTAGCGGGTGTGCTTGGCGTCATCGGCCCCACCCGCATGGATTATAAAGATGTCATCCCCGTGGTTGATGTCACCGCCAAAGTTCTCAGCGCAGCCATGCGCAACGGATCCTGAATTTCCCTACCTGAATTTGCTGCCCTAAACCTTGTTTTCTGGCGCGCCAGCCCTATATAGCCGCTGCAAGGGCGACTGAGGAGCAACCATGGCGAATAAACCGACCGACGAATCAACACCCGAAGATCTTGATTCGGATGCTATAGACGAAAGCATCGGCGAAGACCAAGCGCAAACAGACGCACAAAAAGGTACGCAGGAGGACGCGCACGAGGCCTCGATGGAGCAGCCTCAAGAGGCGCCAGACGATGCCGCGACCTCACAAGACGATGCCTCTGAAGAGCTGGCAAAGGTCAAAGATCAGCTACTGCGAACCGTGGCGGAAATGGAAAACGTCAGGCGGCGCGCGCAGCGTGACGTCGAAAACGCTCACAAGTTTGCTGTGGAAAAACTGCTGGGCGAATTGCTGCCCGTCGTCGATAGCCTAGAAAAAGCCGAAGAGGCAGCAAAAACCACCGATAACGCGGACAGCATGGCAGAAGGCATCAGCCTTTCACTTAAGTTATTCGTTAGCACGCTAGAGAAGTCTGGCATCGCCATCGTCGATCCCTTGGGCGAGCCTTTTGACCCTCAATTGCATGAAGCCATGGCGATGGTGCCCAACCCAGATGCGGAGCCGAATTCGGTCATGGATGTGATGCAGCGAGGTTATACGTTGAACGGCCGGTTGGTGCGGGCTGCCAAGGTAGTCGTGGTCAAGGGCGAGTAGCGACGTCTTCAACTTTTTGGGCCTTTTTCTTTTGTCCAAGGCCTTGAAGAACGACGGTTAGACCAAACATAGACCGCAGCAGCGATCACGACACAAACAGAAATTTTATCGAGGTGGGGCAGACAAGCGATGCCCCAAGGCGTGGCAAACCACGCACAGAAGCGGAGAAGAAAATGGGAAAGATCATCGGCATAGACTTGGGTACCACTAACTCATGTGTATCGGTTTTGGACGGCGGCGACGCACGGGTCATTGAAAACTCGGAAGGCGATCGCACGACGCCATCAATCATTGCCTACACCGAAGGCGGTGAAATCTTGGTGGGCCAAAACGCGAAGCGTCAGGCAGTGACGAACCCAAACAACACCGTGTTTGCGGTCAAGCGTTTGATCGGTCGTAAGTTCAAAGACGATGTCGTCCAAAAAGACATAAAAATGGTGCCCTATCAAATCGCGGCGGCGGCTAACGGCGATGCTTGGATTGACGTCAACGGTGAGCAGTTAGCGCCACCGCAGATCTCTGCTGAAATTCTTAAAAAGATGAAGAAGACCGCAGAAGAGTACCTAGGCGAAGACATCAGCGAAGCGGTTATTACCGTACCTGCCTACTTCAACGACTCCCAGCGCCAAGCGACTAAGGATGCGGGCAAAATCGCAGGTCTGGACGTTAAGCGCATCATCAACGAGCCCACGGCGGCAGCGCTGGCCTATGGTCTCGACAAAAATCGCGGCGATGCAAAAATCGCCGTTTATGACTTGGGCGGTGGTACCTTCGACGTCTCCATTATTGAGATTGCCGAAGTGGATGGCGAGCACCAGTTCGAGGTGCTATCGACCAATGGGGATACCTTCCTTGGCGGCGAAGACTTCGACTTAAAGATCATCGATTTTCTCGCGGACGAGTTCCAGAAAGAAAACGGTGTTGATCTGCACAACGACCCGCTGGCACTGCAGCGGCTCAAGGAAGCGGCAGAGAAAGCCAAAATCGAGCTGTCTAACAGCCAGCAAACAGAGGTGAATCTGCCCTACATCACGGCGGATCAGACGGGTCCCAAGCACTTGGTCACCAAGCTAACTCGCTCCAAGCTTGAGTCGCTGGTCGGTGACTTGGTCAGCCGCACCATCGACCCCTGTCGCATTGCCCTCAAGGACGCAGACTTGAGCGTCGACGATATAGACGATGTGATCTTGGTGGGTGGTCAAACCCGTATGCCACTGGTGCAGGATCAGGTAAAGGGCTTCTTCAAAAAGGATGCCAAGCGCGATGTGAATCCCGATGAAGCGGTTGCCATGGGCGCTGCCATTCAGGCGGCCGTATTGGCGGGCGACGTCAAGGATGTACTGCTGCTAGACGTCAGTCCGCTGTCCTTGGGTATCGAGACCATGGGTCAGGTCATGAGCGTGCTGATTGAAAAGAACACGACGATTCCGACCAAGAAGACACAGGTGTTTTCAACCGCCGACGACAATCAGACGGCTGTGACCATTCACGTGCTGCAGGGTGAGCGTAAGCAGGCGGGTCAAAATAAATCGCTTGGGCGGTTCGATTTGTCAGACATTCCCCCGGCGCCCCGTGGTATGCCGCAGATTGAGGTGGCCTTCGATATTGATGCCAACGGTATTTTGAACGTCTCTGCCAAGGACAAGGCTACGGGTAAGGAACAGTCCATCGTCATCAAGGCCTCAAGCGGGCTCTCGGATGAAGAGATCGAGCAAATGATCCGCGATGCTGAGGCGCATTCCGAAGAAGACAAAAAATTCGAGGAAATGGTCACACTGCGCAACCAAGCTGATGGCTTGATACACGGTGCTCGCAAAGCCGTTGAAGATGCAGGGGACAAAGCCACCGACGAAGAAAAGTCGTCTATTGAAGCTGCCGCTGCAGAGTTAGAAGAAGCGCTGCAAGGCGAGGACAAGGACACGATTGAAGATAAAATCAAAGTCCTCTCCGAGGCGTCAGCTGGTCTTGCGCAAAAGATGTACGCTGAACAGGCGGAAGCGGCCGGCGATGCAGGTCAAGATGCGCCAGACGGCGACGCCGTTGACGCGGAGTTTGAAGAAGTAAAAGAAGACAAAGAACAAAAGCAGTAAGCGCTTTCGTTCGGACAATGTGTCCCAAAGCCACCCACGGGTGGCTTTTGTCGTTACGCAAAATCGTGGACAGCGTATGACGCAACGCCGATTGGAGTCGTCGGGCATGCGGTTAAAGGAAGAGCATGGCAAAGAGAGATTATTACGAAGTCTTAGGCGTTGACCGAAACGTCTCGGACGGCGACCTGAAAAAGGCCTACCGTCGCATCGCCATGAAGCTGCATCCTGACCGTAATCCCGGAGATACGGCTGCCGAAGAACAATTCAAAGAAGCCAACGAAGCCTACGAAGTGCTCAGCGATGGCGAGAAGCGCCAAGTCTACGATCAGTTTGGTCACGATGGCCTCGATCCAAACAGCGGCGCCGGCCGAGGTGCTGGCGGCTTCGGTGATATTTTTGGCGATGTCTTCGGTGACATATTCGGCGGTGGTCGCGGCGGCGGCCGCAGTGGCCCCGCGCGGGGCTCAGACTTACGCTACAACATGTCACTTTCCCTCGAGCAAGCGGTCAACGGCGACTCGGTCGAAATTCGCATACCGGTTTTAGCCGGGTGTGACGACTGTGATGGTTCTGGTGCCAAACCCGGCACCTCCGCCAGTACCTGCCCAGACTGTAATGGCGCAGGCCAAGTGCGCGTATCCCAAGGCTTCTTCTCGTTACAGCAAACCTGTCCGCGCTGTCGCGGTCGGGGCGAAATCATCGCCGATCCCTGTAATACCTGTGGTGGAGCCGGCCGTGTCGAAAAGCGTAAAACGCTGTCAGTCAAGGTGCCTGCCGGTGTCGACGTTGGCGATCGCATTCGTCTATCAGGCGAGGGTGAGGCAGGCCCTAATGGTGGGCCTGCTGGAGATCTGTATGTGCAAATCGATGTGCAAGCCCACCCCATTTTTCAGCGCGATGGGCGACACCTGCACTGCGAGGTGCCCATTTCTTTTGCTGACGCCGCCCTGGGCGGTGAACTCGACGTACCGACCTTGGATGGCCGAGTCAAACTCAAAGTCCCCGCTGAAACACAAACAGGCAAAGTCTTTCGTCTACGCGGCAAAGGTGTGACACAGGTTCGTGGCAGCGGCGTCGGTGACTTGTTGTGCCGCGTTATTGTAGAAACGCCGGTGAAGCTTACCGATGAGCAACGACAGCTGCTGCAAGACCTGAAAAAGTCCTTAGAGTCCAATAGCAAGCACTCGCCCAGAGGCAAAAGCTGGTTTGATGGTGTAAAAAGCTTCTTCGACGAACTCAAATCTTAGTTTGCCCGGAGTCACTCTGGGTGCACTGCAACCCACGATAAAACAACAGGCGTAGATATGATCCGAGTGGCAGTAGCCGGGGCAGCCGGGCGCATGGGCAAAACTCTGATAGAGGCCATTGGCGCGAGCGACAATCTGGTTGTAACCGCAGGGTTCGAGCATGCAGACCATCCGCGACTCGGGGAGGATCTGGGAGTGATCTGCGGTCTAGGTCCACTGGGTGTAGCTCTTGACGGTGACCCTGCAACCCAGATCGCTGCTTTTGACGTGGTTATCGATTTCACCATACCAAGTGCCACCCTCACGCTTGCAGACCTTTGCGCAAAGCACGGCATCGCCATGGTCGTTGGCACCACGGGTTTTGATGAGGAGCAGCTGCAGGCACTTCAGGAGTACGCGCAGAAAACGGCGATATTTGTCTCACCCAATATGAGTGTTGGGGTGAACTTGTCCATGAAGCTCATCGAGCTTGCCGCAAAAGCCTTGGGTGATGACGTGGATGTAGAGGTCATCGAAGCGCACCACAAGCACAAAATCGATGCACCATCAGGCACCGCCGTCCGGATCGGCGAAGTGCTGGCCAAGGCGCTGAATCGAAGCATGGCAGACGATGCGGTCTATCACCGACAGGGCATCACCGGCGCGCGCGATGCAAAGACCATCGGCTTTTCGACCATTCGCGGAGGCGACATCGTCGGCGAGCACACGGTGTTGTTCGCCGGTGAGGGAGAACGTCTGGAAATTACCCATCGAGCTCACAGCCGAAATAATTTCGCCCAAGGTGCGCTGCGTGCGGTTGCCTTGGTCGCCAGCGCGTCGCCGGGTTGGTATGACATGAACGACTTGCTCGGTCTCTAGAGACCGTCGCCCCTGTCGTGCCTGGGACTGGGGTCAATGAATCCGCGCAGATTTTTACTGATTTTTGGTCCTGCTCTCCGTAGACTCATCGCCTAACCCGCTGATCAGTCGTCAGCATGCTTGCACACTAGCCAACGCCTTCGAGCGCATGGCAGGTGCCCCTTGGCCTGCGTCTAGGTCAGAGCAAGCAGAGAATACGATTTATGGGTTAGGCGTGACAGAACATTGAGCTGCGGCGATGGTTTTGCACAGGTTACGGACCAGAAAAAGGGATTCTTGTTGAGACCTGCCCTATTAGTGCTCGAAGACGGAAGCGTATTCCGCGGTCAATCCATTGGTGCGGCGGGCGAAGCCGTTGGTGAGGTGGTGTTCAACACCGCCATGACAGGGTATCAAGAGATCCTCACAGACCCTTCGTATTGTCGGCAAATCGTCACGCTGACCTATCCACAAATTGGTAACACCGGCGTGACGCCGGAAGACGAAGAATCGGATCAAATCTGGGCATCGGGCCTAATCATTCGTCAGGTGCCCCGTCGCGTCAGCAGCTGGCGGCAGCGCGGTTCGTTGCAAGACTACTTAGCCAATCAAAGCACTGTTGCCATCGCCGACGTCGACACTCGACGCCTGACTCGACTGCTGCGCGAAAAAGGCGCCCTAGCAGGCTGCATCTTGGCAGACGATGCCGCGGCAACCGCCGAAGGGGAGCAGCATGCGCTTCAGGCAGCCCGAGCCTTTGCAGGCTTATCCGGCATGGACCTTGCCAAGGAGGTAACCGGAGAGCAGCGTGGTTGGACGCAAACCTGCTGGACACTAGAGGATGGCTATGGCGATCTGGCTGACGCCAAATTCAAAGTGGTTGCCTACGACTTTGGCGTGAAGCGGAACATTTTGCGTCTGCTGGCCAGCAAGGGCTGTGACTTGACCATCGTGCCAGCACAAACCTCTGCTGCTGAAGTGCTGGCGATGAACCCCGAAGGTATCTTTTTGTCCAACGGACCCGGCGACCCAGAGCCCTGTGACTACGCCATAACGGCGATTCGCGAGTTTCTGCAGCAAGACATCCCACTGTTTGGCATCTGCTTGGGCCATCAGCTTCTGGCCCTTGCCAGTGGTGCGCGAACGGAAAAAATGACCCATGGACATCATGGGGCTAACCATCCGGTGCAAGACCTAGACAGCGGTGAGGTGGTCATTACCAGCCAGAATCACGGTTTTGCCGTGGACGAGGCCAGCCTGCCGGCCCACCTGAAGTGTACGCACAAGTCACTATTTGACGGCACGGTGCAGGGTGTTCGTCATCTACAGCATCCAGCCTTTGGATTCCAAGGTCACCCCGAAGCAAGTCCCGGTCCGCAAGATTGCGAATACTTGTTCGACCATTTCATCAACTTAATGCTCGAGCGCCAGGAATAGATAGTTACATGCCCAAGCGTACTGACATTGAATCCATACTGATCCTTGGCGCAGGCCCCATCGTGATCGGTCAAGCCTGTGAGTTTGACTACTCCGGCGCCCAAGCCTGCAAAGCTTTAAAGGATGAGGGTTATCGGGTGGTGCTGGTGAACTCCAATCCCGCGACCATCATGACCGATCCATCCATGGCGGATGCAACCTATGTGGAGCCCGTCGAGTGGCGCACGGTTAGCCGAATCATAGAGCGCGAACGTCCCGATGCGCTGTTGCCAACCATGGGTGGCCAAACGGCGCTGAACTGCGCCCTTGATTTGGTTAGTGAGGGCGTGCTGGAGAAATTTGGCGTACAGATGATCGGCGCCAGCCAAGACGCCATCGATAAGGCCGAAGATCGTGAGCGCTTTGATAAAGCCATGAAGGCCATTGGCCTGCAGACGCCGCGCTCGGCGATTGCCCACAGCATGGAAGAGGCCCTGCAGGTACAGAGCCAACTAGGCTATCCCTGCGTTATCCGTCCTTCATTTACCCTCGGCGGTAGCGGTGGTGGAATTGCCTATAACAAAGAAGAATTTGAGGAGATTTGTCATCGTGGACTTGAGCTGTCGCCGACCAGCGAACTGCTCATAGATGAGTCCTTACTCGGCTGGAAAGAGTTCGAGATGGAGGTGGTGCGCGATAAAAAAGACAATTGCATCATCGTTTGCGCCATTGAAAATGTGGATCCCATGGGCGTGCATACGGGTGACAGTATTACCGTTGCGCCGGCACAAACCCTGACAGATAAGGAATACCAAATTCTGCGCAACGCCTCGATTGCCGTGCTGCGCGAAATTGGTGTCGAAACCGGCGGCTCCAATGTTCAGTTTGGCATCAATCCAGACGATGGCCGCGTGGTGGTGATTGAGATGAACCCGCGGGTGTCGCGATCTTCGGCTCTTGCCTCTAAGGCTACCGGTTTCCCGATTGCGAAAATCGCGGCGAAGTTGGCGGTGGGCTATACCCTCGATGAGCTGGAGAACGACATTACTGGCGGTGTGACGCCTGCCTCTTTCGAGCCCAGCATCGACTATGTGGTTACCAAAATCCCCCGCTTTACCTTTGAGAAATTCCCCCAAGCCAACGCCAGACTTACAACACAGATGAAATCTGTTGGCGAGGTCATGGCTATCGGCTGCACGTTCCAAGAGTCGCTGCAAAAGGCGCTCAGAGGCTTGGAAATTGGCATGGTGGGTTTCGACCCCGTGCTTGATACGAAGGATTCGGAGTGGCGCAGTGTGTTGAAGCGAGAACTGGCCGCGCCCAGCACCCTCAGGCTTTGGTATGTGGCCGATGCGTTTCGTGCGGGTTTTACTCTGGAAGATATATTCGACCTGACCAAGATCGATCCTTGGTTTTTGGCAGAAATCGAAGACCTTGTCGCTGAAGAAGCCGAACTGAGTGCTCAGGTCTGTACCGATCTTGATGAGCATCTGTGGCGACGGGCCAAGCGCAAGGGGTTCTCAGACGCCAGACTGGCTCAGTTGCTCGGCTGCCCAGAGGCTCAAGTTCGTGAGGCTCGCGAAGCGGTCAACGTCAAGCCCGTGTATCGGCGCGTGGATACATGCGCGGCGGAGTTTCCTGCCAACAGCGCCTATATGTATTCAACCTACGAAGAAGAATGCGAGGCAAACCCCTCAGATCGCCAGAAGATTATGGTGTTGGGCGGCGGACCAAACCGCATCGGTCAAGGAATCGAGTTTGACTACTGTTGCGTGCACGCGGCCCTAGCGATGCGTGAGGATGGTTATGAAACCATCATGGTGAACTGCAACCCAGAAACGGTATCTACTGACTACGACACATCAGATCGTTTGTATTTCGAGCCGGTAACACTGGAGGACGTGCTCGCCATCGTCGAAGTCGAAAAACCCACCGGCGTCATCGTCCAGTTCGGCGGTCAAACGCCACTGAAGCTGGCCGACGATCTAGCCCGTTTGGGTGTGCCGATTATCGGTACCAGCCCCGACGCCATTGACCGTGCCGAAGACCGTGAACGTTTTCAGCAGCTGGTCGAGAAACTAGCCCTGCGCCAGCCATCGAATCGAGTGGCATCGAATGCCGAGCAGGGTGTGCAGCGGGCGGCAGAAATAGGCTATCCGCTCATCGTTCGTCCCTCCTATGTGCTGGGCGGACGCGCCATGGAGCTGGTCTACAACGAGGACGAACTGCGTCAGTACATGCAAAGTGCTGTCGACGTGTCCAACGACTCACCGGTGTTGCTGGATCGGTTCTTGGATCAGGCAGTCGAAGTGGATGTGGATGCGGTTTCCGACGGCGAGCAGGTCGTCATTGGTGGCATCATGCAGCATATTGAGCAGGCTGGTGTGCACTCGGGCGATTCAGCTTGCTCGCTACCACCCTATAACTTACCCATGGCCATCCAAGATCGTATTCGCGAGCAGGTGAAAGCACTGGCGCTGGAACTCAACGTGATTGGCCTGATGAATGTGCAGATGGCCGTGCAGGGCGAGGATGTTTTCGTGCTGGAAGTTAACCCACGTGCGTCGCGAACCGTGCCCTTCGTTTCAAAGTGCATTGGACATTCGCTGGCGAAAATTGCCGCGCGTTGTATGGCAGGTAAAACACTGGTTGAACTTGGCTTTACAGACGAGGTCATACCGCAATTTGTGCACGTCAAGGAATCGGTATTTCCGTTCAACAAGTTCATTGGTGTCGACCCCATTTTGGGCCCAGAAATGAAGTCAACTGGCGAGGTTATGGGTGTGGGTGAGACGTTTGGTGAAGCGTTTTCAAAGGCCTCCCTCGGGGCCGGTGAACGTCTACCCAAGCATGGGCGCGCCTTCTTAAGCGTCAAAGACTCAGACAAAAAAGGTGCAATCGACGTAGCCCGCAGCTTGATCGATTTGGGGTTCAAGTTGGTTGCAACACGCGGCACGGCCCGCGAATTGCTCAAAGCAGGTTTGAAGTGTGAACAAATCGACAAGGTAAATGAGGGTCGGCCTGACGTATCAGATATGCTTAAAAACGAGCAAATTGATCTGATCATCAATACCACTGAGGGTCGTCAGTCTATTGCGGATTCTGCGGTGATACGGCGCTTGGCTCTGCTCAACAAGGTCTGCTACACGACCACACTGACCGGTGGCGAAGCGTTTTGCATCGCGATTCGACAAGGCATTGGAGAACAGGTCACCAGTCTTCAGCAACTGCA
>CENJ01166443.1_pt1 | contig 12818 bp, 9 predicted proteins | sample 356161 | NCBI WGS metagenome assembly CENJ01 (sample SAMEA2619531, study PRJEB7988) | marine metagenome | biome: marine biome (ENVO:00000447); feature: surface water layer (ENVO:00002042); material: "saline water (ENVO:00002010), including plankton (ENVO:xxxxxxxx)" | depth 5 m
TTAAAGAATACAGTTAGTCAGATGGTATACAAGCACGCAATTTCTACGGTGGTGCCATCCCGAGCGGTAAAGCTCCCCTTGCCGAGCCCGGGGTCCTCTGTAACCAACGAGAGCCGCTACGACCTAGGAAATACGCAAACATTCTCTGAAGACGATTTCTAATAAAATATGCTGTTTTTTGGGCGACCCATTAGCGGAGAACGAATTTTAATGGTGAGCTTGAGAATGCATTCCGACGCTTGGGCAGAGGAAACCTCTGAGTTTGAGGAGTTGGTGGCGTCCACCGGTGGGAGCGCAGTTGGCCTAGTCACGGGCAATCGGAAAGCCCCCCATGCAAGATTTTTTTTAGGTAGGGGAAAATTAGAAGAAATCGCATCGCTCAGACTCGAGAAAGGTGTGAACTTGATAATTTTTAATCACAATTTATCAGCGAGTCAAGAACGAAATCTTGAGGAAAAATTAAAGTGCAAAGTTTTGGATCGAACCGGACTGATACTTGAAATATTCGCGCAGCGAGCCCGGACACACGAGGGTAAGTTGCAAGTAGAATTGGCTCAGTTAAAGCACCTTTCGACACGCCTAATACGTGGCTGGACGCATCTTGAAAGACAGAAAGGTGGTATCGGTTTGCGTGGCCCGGGGGAGAAGCAATTAGAATCTGATAGAAGGTTGATAAGATCTCGCATCTCCAGCGTTAGAAATAGTTTGTTAAAAATACGACAGCAAAGATCTCTTGGGCGACAGGCTAGGCTCAAATTGAATACCAGAACCATATCGTTAGTAGGTTATACTAATGTAGGGAAATCAACTATATTTAACATTTTGACTAAAAGCGGAGTTTATGCTGCGGACAAGGTTTTTGCGACATTAGACCCGACAATACGCCGGGGCAAGGTGGAGAAAATTAGAAACACGGTTTTCTCTGATACAGTGGGGTTTATAAGGCGTCTCCCTCACAGCCTAATAGAGGCATTTCAGGGCACGTTGGAAGAAATCCGAGGTGCTTCATTGCTTCTTCATGTGATCGATGCCTCAGCGAAAGATGTTGAGTCAATGAAACACAGCGTAGATATCGTTTTGAAAGAAATTGGTGCAAATGAAATTCCCGTGTTAACCGTGTACAACAAAGTAGATTTGCTGGTCCATTGCGAATGTCGAATAGACAGAGATGCAGACGGTTTTCCCAGAGCTGTTTGGGTATCCGCAGAAACAGGCGAGGGAATAACCTTGTTAGTTGATGCGATTGTGGAATGTAGTGAGGATGGCTCATTTACAGGAAAACTCAGTTTGCCTCCGGCACTCGCATCGTTAAGAGCTGAACTCTATAATTGTGGAGCGGTAACGAAAGAGAGTGTTGATAATAGAGGCGTCTCTGTAGTGGACGTCAGAATGAATAGAATTGAGTATGCTCGCGTTTCAAAGCGTTATAAAGAATTCGCTGACATTTTTACCATGGCGAGTTAGATGAGTATCTTGAAGAATTGTATAGAGTAACTGGGTGGATTATCAATTAAGGCCAACTTAATAAAGTGTGCAATAGGGGTGATTTATGGCATGGAATGATCAAGGTGGGGGAAAAGATCCCTGGGGAGGAAATCGCGGTGGTGATGCACCTCCTGATATTGATGAGGCGCTGAGAAAATTGAAGGAAAAATTTTCAAGTTTTGGCGGTGGTGGCTCTGGAGGCGGTAGTTTTGGGACAGGTGGCAAATCATTAGCAACTGCTGCACTTACCATCCTTCTGCTTCTTTGGGCAATGCTGGGGGCTTACCAAATAGATGAGAAAGAGCAGGCTATTGTTTTGCGTCTAGGAAAATACAGTGAGACTGTTGGTCCCGGCTTGCATTGGAATCCACCTTTGATTGACTCGGTAGAAATTGAAAGAGTCACTGAGGAGAGGCAGTACTCTGCGAGAGGATTGATGTTGACTGAGGATGAAAATATCGCAGAACTAACGCTCACAGTTCAATATAATATTTCTGATGTGAAGGCATTTGTCCTGAATATCAAAGATCCAGAGACAACGCTCCAGCAAGCGACCGATAGTGCTCTCAGGCATGTAGTGGGTAGCTCTGGACTTGATGATGTAATTTCTACTGGACGAGAGCAGATTGCGGTAGCTACCGCAGAGAAGCTCCAGGACTACTTAAATGTGTATGATAGTGGAATTAATGTTGTGAAAATAAATATTGAAGAGGCTAGACCACCTACACAAGTGCAAGAGGCATATGATGATGTCATAGAGGCGCGAGAAGACTTGGAGCGTTACATCAACGACGCCCAAGCATATTCAAATGGCATCATTCCCCAAGCTCGCGGTGAAGCACAGCGCCTAAGAGAGGAGGCTGAGGCATATAAATCGCAGGTAGTGTCAAAAGCTGAGGGTGAAACCGAGCGCTTTGTGGCATTACTTACAGAATACAAAAAGGCTCCTGTTGTGACGCGGGAGCGACTTTACATCGATGCCATGGAAGAGGTTATGACGCAAACAAGTAAGGTGCTGATTGATTCAAAGGGGGGTAATAACATGCTCTATTTGCCTCTTGATCAATTAATGAGGAGTAGAAGTATTTCTCGCGAAACGAGTAATTTAGATGCAGTTGATGTTGATAGAGTGGCTGACCAAGTCTTAGACAGAATTCAGAGAAACAGCACCAGGCAAGGAGAGGGGCGGAGATGAATAAATTAGTAGGAGTATCACTGACGTTTGCCGGACTTGTAGTCATAGCGGCGAGTAGTTTGTTTGTGGTTACTGAGTTTGAGCGCGGAGTGAAGCTAAGGTTCGGCAAATTAGTGGATGATGACCTTAGTCCAGGGCTCCATGTTAAGTTGCCTTTAGCCGAGCAGGTGCGTATTTTCGATGGGCGAATTCTTACAGTTGATGCGCAACCTGCAAGTTTCTTTACGATTGAGAAGAAAAGATTGATTGTTGACTCATACGCTAAATGGCGCATTCAAGATGTAGGAACATATTACAAAGCGACGGGCGGTATAGAGTCCATTGCGCAGAATAGGCTTGCTAACCGTGTAAATAATGGTTTGAGGAACCAGTTTGGTACTCGAACTTTAAAGGAAGTGGTTTCAGGTGAGCGAGAATTGCTGATGAGAAATATTACACAGGGTCTCAATGAAACTGTATTGCAGAGCCTCGGTATAGAGGTAGTCGATGTGAGAGTCAAGCGGATTGATTTACCCTCAGAAGTTAGCAATCAAGTGTATAGACGAATGACTGCTGAACGGACGAAGGAGGCAACCGAACTGAGATCTACTGGGAAAGAGCGCGCCGAAAAGATACGAGCTTCAGCAGATAGAGAGCGCACTATTGAACTCGCAAATGCTTATAGAGATGCAGAGCAGTTGCGCGGTCAGGGGGATGCTGAAGCTGCATCAATTTATGCTAATGCTTTTAGTCGAGACGAAGAATTTTATGCATTTATCAGAAGCCTCAATGCGTACAGATCGGCTTTCGCAAACAAAGGGGATATTATGTTGGTTGAGCCGACCAGCGAGTTCTTTCGATACCTCAAACAACCTGATGGATCTTAAAGGAGTAGGAGTACGTCCTCGCCTTCATCATGCATCAGCGAGCACATTAAGGCCTTGGTATGCCAGATAACTGTAGCAAATCATTACGTGACGCGTAAAAAAGGTAGAAATCATGCCTCATGAACAATAACCGCACAGGGACTTTTATTTTTATTGGAGGCTATTCCCCTTTTTTTATGGGCAAGGTTGAGCCGACAGGGGTGAAATGTTCGGTTCATCGGGCATTCTGATTGGATCTGGGTTGCTTGTGTTCTTTCGATGAAGTCATGCCGCTGATGGAGGAGATGATAGGTGATTGGGATAGATCGTTGGATTCTTCCAGATGGTTTTGAGGATGTGCTTCCAGATCGAGCCGCGAATGTGGAGCATTTGCGTCGGGATTTGTTAGACCTTTTCGATACCTGGGGATACGATCTGATAATACCGCCGATGCTTGAGTATACCGATTCTCTTCTGGTTGAGGCAGGAAGAGACCTGGACCTGCTTACCTTCCGAGTGACGGATCAGGTGAGTGGCAAAATGATGGGTATTCGGGCGGACATAACGCCACAAACGGCACGGATCGATGCACATAGCTTCGCTAGGGAAGGAATAAGTCGATTGTGTTATGCAGGTACGGTCTTGCATGCTAGGGCCCGAGGACCGCTGTCATCTCGAGCACCTACCTCCATAGGGGTTGAACTTTTCGGTGAGAAGTCTGTGGATGCAGACATTGAAGTAGTAAACCTATTTATTCATAGTTTACGCTTAGCTGACATTAGTGATGTTTGTCTTGATATTGGGCACGTTGACATATGTCGAGGACTACTCAAGTCGGCGGGTGTACATTCCGTTCTAAAATCAGAATTTTATGATCTACTTCAAAGAAAAGCGGGAACAGAAATTGAAAATTGGATAACTAAGAATATAAAAAATCCGCGCTTGGCTCGATGGTTATCTCTTCTTCCCAGTTTGGTTGGTGGCAGCGATATTTTGCAGGTAGCTTTGTCAGAATTCTCCGAGGCGCCTGATGAGGTGTTAAAAGCTATTGAGCAATTGATCAGTTTAGCAAATTCAGTCGAAGATACAGGATTATCAATGCACTTTGACCTTTCTGAGATGCCCGGTTTCCACTATCACACAGGATTAGTCTTCGCAGGGTTTTGCACAGGAAGCGGGAAAATTTTGGGAAACGGTGGTCGGTATGATTGTATCGGAAAAGCGTTTGGGCGCAATAGGCCAGCAACTGGCTTTGCGTTTGATTTGAATTTATTGGCAGAGCTGAGTGACAAAAAAATTCCGTCGAAAGGAGCTGTTTGGTATTTTGTGGGCGATGACGAATTATTAAATAAGGAGGCAAAAAAACTGCGTAAAGCTGGACATCGTGTTGTTCAATTATTTGAAGAAGCAAGTTCAGATTGCGTAAAAAGCGGCGATAAGCAATTGCTTAATGATAACGGCCGCATTGTAGTTCGCGACTTAGAAAGCTCACAAATTAATCGGTCTGATTACCGAAAAAAGGATATTTATGAGTAAAAGTGTGGTGGTTCTGGGATCGCAATGGGGTGATGAAGGTAAAGGGAAAATAGTTGATTTGCTTACGGATAGGGCTGGTATCGTAGTTCGGTTTCAAGGTGGACACAATGCAGGACATACACTTGTAATAAACGGAATAAAGACAGCACTTCACTTGATACCCTCAGGAATATTGCGTCCTCAAGTTAAATGCGTTATTGGCAATGGAGTCGTATTAGAACCAGACGCTTTGATTAAAGAAATAAAAATGCTGGAGGACCGTGGGGTGGGTGTGCGAGAGCGACTCAAGATTTCAGGAAATTGCCCACTGATTTTAGATTATCATGTTGCACTGGATGGCGCGCGGGAACTAGCTAGGGGTTACCAAAAAATCGGTACTACTGGTCGCGGTATCGGGCCGGCTTATGAAGACAAAGTTGCTCGTCGGGGATTACGATTTGGTGACCTGGACAATCTAGAGAATTTTGCAAACAAACTCGGTGAATTAGTAGATTTCCATAATTTCTCGTTGACTAAGTACTACGGGAGGCCCAGCGTTGATTTCGACCGGATTTTGGATTCCGCTGTTAACTGGGCCTCAAAACTTTTGCCGCTCCGGGCCAATGTAAGTTTGTTTTTACAGGAAAAAAGAGAGGCGGGTGAGCACATTTTATTTGAGGGAGCTCAAGGAAGTTTGTTGGATATTGACCATGGAACGTATCCCTATGTTACGTCATCCAACACAACCGCGGGTGCCGCTGCCACAGGCACCGGACTTGGCCCGCTGTATTTAGATTCTGTCGTTGGAATTACGAAAGCATATGCTACTCGGGTAGGAGAGGGTCCATTCCCAACTGAGTTAACCTGTGCCCTAGGAGAACAACTGAGTAAGTTGGGTATGGAATTTGGCACAACCACTGGACGAAAGAGGAGATGCGGATGGTTGGACGTTGTTTCTTTGCGTCGAGTTGTTGTGACAAATAGTCTATCATCTTTGTGTCTTACGAAGCTCGATGTGCTTGACGGCTTTAGTTCTTTGAATATCTGTATTGGATATCATGGAAGGGATCATTCCAGCGAGTTTTTTCCGCAGCATGCTGATGATTACAGTAAAATAACTCCAGTGTATGAAAAGATTGAAGGTTGGAATGAGTGCACCAAAGGTATAAGAGAGTTCGACAAGCTACCGGAAAACGCTAGGGCATATATTTCTAGGATTCAGACTCTTATTGGGATCCCTATCGACATTATTTCCACCGGGCCAGATAGAGATGACACAGTAATTCTTAACCACCCATTGTCTTAGTGAAAAATCGGAGGAGTCGATGTCAATAAATTCCCGCATTAGTCTTTTAAAAAAAGCTTTGACCCATTTTTGAAGGTTTTGGGTAGGATAATCTTTAAATTTTAATTAGCTTTCGATTTTAGAAAAGTTTTCACTCTTTGCATTTTCACGGTTATACAAAGCTAAAAAGGTAGTTTTAATGAGTACAAGCAATACTAGCTCCATTCTCCAATTCATCGGCGAAACCCCCGTTATTAAGATTAATTGTTTTGATACAGGTTCTTGTGAGTTATTTGTAAAGTTGGAATCACAAAATCCTGGTGGCTCGATAAAAGATAGGATAGCTCTCACGATTGTTGAAGAAGCAGAAAAAAGTGGAGCACTCAAGGTTGGAGGCACAATTATTGAGGCTACTGCAGGTAATACGGGGATTGCATTAGCACTTGTCGCCGCAATTAAAGGATATCGTATTATTCTTGTTATCCCGGATAAAATGAGCCGCGAAAAGATTCTTCATCTGGAAGGTCTGGGAGCAGAGGTGGTATTAACTCGATCCGATGTTCCAGAAGGACATCCAGACTATTATCATGCAGTTGCGCGGAGAATTGCAGCGTCTGTGCCCGGTAGTTTTTTAGCAAACCAGTTTTCTAATCCGGCGAATCCTCTGGCACATCGTTTAACCACAGCTCCTGAGATTTGGCGGCAGTTGGGAGAGCAATTAGACGCTGTTGTGTGTGGTGTCGGTTCGGGTGGCACAGTCACTGGAATGGCCCAATTTTTCAAGGAGAGACAACTTGACGTCAAGATGGTCGTTGCTGATCCCAAAGGTTCGATAGTTGCGGATGCCGTCACTAAAGGTGATTTCGTTTATGATGGCAGTTCATGGTTAGTCGAAGGGATCGGAGAGGATTTTATACCAGATAACTTAGACCTTTCTTTAGTAGATGATGCGGAAATCGTTTCTGATGAGGAGGCTTTTCAAACATTGCAGGTACTTTTACGAGAAGAAGGGATCCTCGGAGGCTCTTCTAGTGGCACACTGGTGGCAGGGGCGGTCAAGTGGTGCAAGAGACAGAAAGAGGCAAAACGAGTCGTCACATTTATATGTGATACAGGTAATAAGTATTTATCGAAGGCGTTCAACAAAAGCTGGTTGCATGACAATCAGTTACTTGAAAAATCATGTGTCGGTAACCTAACAGATATGATAAGTCGCAGAGCAGACAGAGGTGATATGATTTCTGTTGCGCCATCCGACACGCTTAATACCGCATATAATCGTATGCGCTCCGCTGATGTGTCGCAGGTACCCGTGTTGGATAAAGAGAAACTCGTTGGCATTTTAGATGAAGAAAATTTGCTCGAGGCTGTCACTACCACCAGCTCAGCATTTGCTCAACCATCATCTGAATATATGTGCACTAATTTTGAAGTGCTTGAGAAGGACGCGAGCTTGCGTGTGTTGAGGACAGCTTTGACTTCGAATAGTGTCGCGATAATTTTTGACGGAAGTTTATTTTTGGGTTTCATCACAAAAATTGATTTAATCAATCATGAGAGAAATCTTTTTTCAAAAATTAGGGATAACTATGAACAGAAAGAGTGATCAACTTGGATTTGAGACACGAGCAATTCATGCTGGGCAGAGTCCTGACCCATCGACCGGAGCGATTATGACTCCGATTTATGCCACTTCGACGTATGTCCAACAAAGTCCCGGAGTGCACAAGGGCTACGAATATTCGCGTAGTCATAATCCCACTCGAAGAGCTTTGGAGGCATGCATTAGTAGCTTGGAGGGAGGATGTGAGGGGTTTGCTTTTGCTTCGGGTATGTCGGCTACCGCAGCTGTAATGGAGATATTAAATTCAGGAGATCACATAATTGCTTCTGATGACCTTTATGGTGGTACCTTTAGGCTATTTGAGAACGTTAAAAAACGGTCATCAGGGTTGGAATTTACCTTCGTTGACATGAGCGATCCTAAGAAGTTGGAGATGGCTTTACGCAAAAATACTAAAATGATTTGGGTCGAGTCCCCAACCAACCCAATGCTAAAGCTTGTAGATCTAAAAGAGGCTACTACTTTTGCAAAACGTCATGCGTTGGTTTCCGTGTGTGACAACACTTTTTGTTCGCCAGCTATACAACGGCCGCTCGAATTTGGTTTTGATATGGTAGTGCACTCGGCTACTAAGTACCTTAATGGACACTCTGATGTGATAGGAGGTATCGTAGTATGTGCTTTGCATCGAGAGGAATTAGCACAACAAATCAAGTATATATCAAACTCGGTTGGTGCAATTATGAGTCCCTTCGATAGTTTTTTGGTGTTACGCAGCTTGAAAACGCTTTCTGTTCGGATAAAAAAACACTGTGCAAACGCAAAAGCTATATCTGAATTTCTTGAAAAACATCCAATGATTGAACGCGTATATTACCCGGGACTTGCTAGTCATCCGCAACATGAACTAGCCAAGATTCAGATGGAGGGTTACGGAGGCATGATAAGCGTCGTTCTGAAAGGCGGTATCCAGAGTGCAAAAATTTTTCTGGAAAATACGCAAGTTTTTTCCCTGGCAGAGAGTCTTGGTGGAGTGGAAAGCCTTATCGAGCACCCCGCAATAATGACTCACGCCTCCGTACCGGAATCTATTCGAAATTCATTGGGTATCGTTGATGGTTTGGTAAGGCTTTCAGTCGGTATCGAGAATTGTGAAGACCTCATTAGTGATTTAGAATTTGCCCTGCGCTGTATTGAAGGGATAGAACCGCACCGGAACTGTGATACTTAGCCTAATATGGGTACATTGTTTCGTTTGCAAGTCGATTGCTTTGAGTTCGGGATCATACAAGCTTAAGGTACAGGCCTTTCATACTTTGTGATCTCTCTAAACTCATCCAAGTGGAAGAGGTAATGAACTCTTTTTGGTAAATCTATCAAGGTGCTTTCGGTGATGCGTTGATAATGCTCGATAAAGCGTTTTATTTCATTCGGTTGCATAATTTCAGGAGGCAGAGGCTTGCCTTGAGTTAGAATTTTTTTTATGAGCTTCTCCTCTTGATGAAGCCGCCACCTATAGACTGCACCAAACGATGGTGCGCGCAACATGACCCATTTATCGACTAATTGAAATAAGGATTGATAATTCGTTGCAAGTGCCTTGTTCACATATTCTCGCCAGGCTTGATTTGAATCATGATTTTTTTCGAATTCATTGACTGGTACTACGAGGGAATCAGCCGGCTGCGGTTCTGCACCAAGGCACCATCCTTCGAGAAGGATGAGTTGGATTGGTAATTGCGCTATTTCCCAATCTTCTCTTGAATGTCTGTCATCTCGTGACTTATCAAAGCGTGGAATCGCAACGGTTCCTGCTTTTTGAGAAAGTTGATCCAATGTGTTAATTGCAAGAGCTATATCATGTGTGCCGGGAACTCCGCGCGTAGCTAATAGAGGATGGGTGTCTCTGCTCAATTGAAATCTCTCTTCTCGCGTGAGATAGAAATCGTCCAACGATAAAGATACTGCCGAATGACCCTCAGCGCATGCATAGCTTTTAAGATAATCAGCAAGTGTCGATTTCCCAGATCCTTGTGCACCGTTGATTCCGATAATAAGCGGTTTGTTAAAGCTAGCTAAATTTACTTTTTCAGCTCGTAGAATAGGATCGAATAGTCGCGCTGCTTTTTTTAAATAATCATCTTCCAGAACATTACGTTCCAAGAAATCAATTTGCCAAGCAGAATTGATGATTTTTAAATTATTTTCTTCAGCGGACATTAAGATGGGTTTCTCGAGAACTCTTAAACTGAACTTTACAAAATGTGCGTCATATAGGAAAGATCTAATTAGGATATTTTATCGATATTTATAAGGCTTAATTATAAAAGCTGTGATGTATATATCTTGCGTGCTAATCAATGACTGGTCTAGAAACAATTTTGGATACCAACAAATGTATGTATGTTTGAGCGTATCTTGCAATGAAAAAATGCCACCAATGTCTGTATACCGAATTCTCCAATTTTTTGTGTCCCTTGATCTAGTCCATAAATTGAGCTTAAACAATAAATATGTGACGTGTTCTCACATAAGTTGTGATCACACCCACGAGGCTCCTCAATTTTTAATATGTAATAACTGTGCAATTGCAACAGAAATATCGACGTCCTCTAAACTCTTGCGTGATTTAAAAAAACTAGTTAAAAACGCTGGTTTTGCTCTCATAAATCCTCAATTAGAATTACAATGTATTTGTGACAGGTGCTATGGAAATTCAAAAATATCCATACGTTCACTTCGGCAAAATGCAAGCAGTTAACTTTTGTAAAGTCGCATTGTTATTTCTCGGTTACTATCGCTAAATCCTCCAACTCTTGATCAATGCTGGGCCCAAAAGGACTTGATACTATGACCAATCGATTATGACTCGACTGACGGTATTTTGATGGTCTTTTTCGGGCTTGATTCTTGCTGAGTGGCAATCGATTGAAAATTTATTTGTCGATTTATCTATTTGGTAGAAATAATGGTGGGCCCAGTAGGACTTGAACCTACGACCAATCGATTATGAGTCGACTGCTCTAACCAACTGAGCTATGGGCCCCTCAATTCTTCAGACGTATCATTCATCAATAAAGCTGCGTAGGTGCTCCGATCGTGTCGGATGACGTAATTTTCGGAGGGCTTTTGCCTCAATTTGTCGGATTCGCTCTCGAGTAACGTCAAACTGTTTTCCAACTTCCTCGAGTGTGTGGTCGGTGTTCATATCAATTCCAAATCTCATGCGAAGTACTTTCGCTTCACGCGCAGTAAGACTGCTCAACACGCCTCTGGTGGATTCTGTAAGGTTATTCTTTGTTGCTTCCTCGACAGGTAAGGCTATCGTTATATCCTCAATGAGGTCACCAATACTGGCGTCCTCATCCTCTCCGATTGGAGTCTCCATGGATATTGGCTCCTTCGCAATTTTTAAAACCTTTCTTATCTTGTCCTCGGGCATCTCCATCCGGTCTGCGAGCTCCTCCGGAGACGGTTCACGCCCCATCTCTTGCAGCATCTGGCGTGATATTCTATTAAGTTTGTTAATGGTCTCTATCATATGAACAGGAATTCGAATGGTGCGCGCCTGATCAGCAATAGAACGGGTGATTGCCTGTCTTATCCACCATGTAGCATAGGTAGAGAATTTATAGCCCCGTCTGTATTCAAATTTATCCACGGCCTTCATCAAGCCTATATTTCCCTCTTGAATCAAATCTAAAAACTGAAGGCCCCTGTTGGTATACTTTTTCGCAATCGATATCACTAGTCTTAAATTGGCCTCCACCATTTCTTTTTTTGCGCGTCGAGACATCGCCTCTCCAATCGTTAAACGCCGATTAATATCCTTGATCTGGACGATACTAAATCCGGTCTCCGATTCTATTTTTCCTAATTTCTTCTGAGATCGTTGGATTTCAGCTAGTCCATTTTTGATATTTTCAGCCCATGAAGAGCCGGGCATAGAGAGTGTTTGCGACCATTCATGGTTACTTTCGTTTCCGGGAAAGTTCTGAATAAATAATTTTCTTGGCATTTTAGCACGTCGTACGCAGAGCTCTTGAATGTGCCTCTCTTCGCGACGGACACCGTCTATAGAGGTTTTAATCGTAGTTACAAGAGGATCAAATTGTCTGGGAGTCAATTTTAAAAATTTGAACAGATTAGCTAATTCCTGCATATTTTTTATGGCGCTTTTAGACATCCGGCCATAGCGAGAAATTGACCGAGTTGTTTTAGTGAATTGCTTCTTTAGTTCTATGAAGCGTTCTGCTGCTTCTTCTGGATCAAGGCCTCCTTCGTGTTCCTCTTCAGAAGTAGGATCTTCTCCATCGTCCACATCATTTTCGGATTTCATGGCCTCGGCTGCTTGCTGCTGGGCTAAGGCAGACGGCACATGATCCATGGGATTGAGGTACCCACATATGATGTCAGTGAGGCGTCGTTCGCCTGAGGGTATCTTGTCATACTCTGAAATGATTTTTTCCACTGAATTTGGCCACTCTGCGATGGCGGCCATTATCTCTCTCGTTCCTTCTTCAATTCGTTTTGCGATTTCTATTTCGCCCTCTCGGGTGAGTAATTCAACAGAGCCCATCTCCCTCATGTACATCCGCACAGGATCGGTAGTTCTGTGTTGCTCTGACTCGACGGATGCCAGCGTTGCTGCTGCTTCTGCCGCGGCAACTTCATCAGGAGTATTGTCCCCGGCCAGCATCAAAAGTGTCTCAGCGTCCGGAGCTATTTCAAACACTGTAATACCCATATCGTTGATCATTTGTATTATATCTTCGACTTGCTCTGGATCTGCAATATGTTCAGGTAGGTGGTCATTCACTTCAGCATAAGTGAGATAACCCTGTTCGCGGCCTTTGGCAATGAGGTCTTTGATTCCGGATTGCTGCTTGTGATTGTTGTCAGGCATATGAGTAATGAAACTAAATTTGG
>CENJ01032733.1_pt1 | contig 12816 bp, 14 predicted proteins | sample 356161 | NCBI WGS metagenome assembly CENJ01 (sample SAMEA2619531, study PRJEB7988) | marine metagenome | biome: marine biome (ENVO:00000447); feature: surface water layer (ENVO:00002042); material: "saline water (ENVO:00002010), including plankton (ENVO:xxxxxxxx)" | depth 5 m
TTAGATGTGATGTTTGTGCCTTCCAGACGGCGTGAGAATTCTTGGCTGAGTAACATGACTGCGATTTTTGAATGCCCATAGGCTGTCAGTGCATCATAGCCGTTGCTGAAACTTAAGTCTTCAAAGGCAATACCGGTCTTGCGCGGGGCGGTGGCATAACCTTCAGAGGCAACAAGCGCCAGCCTACCTGCAGGAGCGGCTTCAACGAGAGACATAAGGCGGTTGATTAGAACGAAATGCCCCAGAAAGTTAACTGCAAATTGAATTTCCAGTGGCTCTTTATATTTATCGACGACTTTGTATGGCGGAGTCATAATTCCTGCATTAGTCAGAATGACATCAAGTGACTGAAACTGTCCTTTGATTTTATCCGCACATGCAATGATTGACTGTGGGTCTGCCAAATCACACTCAAATGGGGTCGTTGTGCCTGTAACATCAGAGCAGGCAGACTGTGAAGCTTCCATAGTCCTGTCCAACCCAAGAACATGTGCGCCGCGCAGAGCCAGAACCCGCATCGCTTCTTTACCAAGACCTGATGCGACACCGGTCACGAGAATCGTCTTACCAGAAAGGTCAACGCCTTCAGTGACCTGCTCTGCAGTAGATTTTTTGCTGAAACTGTTTTTGCTTGCTTGAATATAAGCCATCTTATCCCTCACATAATAATATTTACCAGATTTGAACATTTGGTCTCATTTGACAAGACTTCTCTTTAATTCTGCATCCAATAGAACTGTTTAAGACTCACAATATGTCTGAGTCCTGTTCATCAATCCGGTACATCCGCATGGATGATCTATCAAAAAACTTCTCTTCATCCGTGGTAATTTCATCTGTAATTTCTGGCGTGGAAATAGACTCAAGAAATGCGCGGAAGGTTTCTTCATCAGGATACCAAGCCTCCAGAAGCACATCATATTCCGGATCTTCTTGAACAGCACCACTACCATCATCCAAATTATGCAGATATCGGCGACTATATTTATGCGCATAGCCGCGCAAATATTTTTCACCAATCAGGCGGTGGTTGCTCTCATAATATGCTTCAAATTCTGATTTAGACATGCCCGGTTTGCGTTTAATTGGCATAACAACTTTAAACATGCTGATAACCCTCACTATTGTTCATCATGAATGAAATTATAAAATCATACTCAGTAATTGGCGCCCCTGTCTTTAGGAAATAGCTTAAGAGATTGGCGCAGATTATTTCTTGCCTGATGTGCCAAATCGCTTCTGACGAATTTCTAGCGCCACTTTCATGCCTTTTTCTTTAACTGTGTTGAAAAACTCTTTGAAGGTCGGGCTTTGATGAAACACGGCATCCAGGTCAGCTGCGCGTCTTGCCGAGGCTTCAAAGCCCATATTTTCATACCACCCATTGGCTGACTCTTTCAGCAATGTCAGGTGGTCAACCGGTGACAGGGCAATGTCACGCGCCACTTCCATAACGCGGGCATCCAACGCTTCGTCAGCAACTGTCTCATTAATGAGACCCAGCGTAACGGCTTCATCCGCATCAATGAGCTTCGCGGTGTAAAGTAATTCTTTCGTTTTGCGCATGCCAATTAATAGTGGCCATAAAAATACTGTCGGTGGAATGCCAAGATCACGCGCCGCAGGGTGACCAAAGCGGGCAGATTTTCCGGCAATAACAATATCAGACATGGCAATCAGTTCGCCGGCACCTGACAAGCAAGGGCCCTGAACGCGGGCGACAATCGGCTTCGGGTATTTCCATAACTCCAGCCAGTAATCCAGCAATTCATGAATATCCAGACGGTCTTGATGGAGATTGACGCCCTCGGGATAATCGGCAGGGAATTGTGAAATAATCCAGTTCTCCTCGCTGATATCATAGCCTGGAGAAAAAACAGGGCCCGCGCTTTTGAGAACTACAACAGCAATGTCTGTATTCTTTGCAGCTTCGTCCAGCGCCTCTTTAAGCTCTGCCAGCAATTGAGGTGACAGGGCGTTAAGCTTTTCAGGACGATTAAGAGTTATGTGAAAAAGCTTATCGTCAATTTCAGTCAGTATTGTATGTTTCTCGCTTTTGCTCATTTGCTCTGTCATTTGCTGCGCCTTTCTCAACTGGAACGCCTAAAGTGAGACATAAACTCACTCAGAGCCCACTCTCTTCAGAGTAGGCATTAAATAGATGATACCCTCTATTGTCGCTTTAATACGATTTTAGATATTAGTTTTGACCAGCAACTTTGTTACATGGCGGGCATTGTAATGGTCCGGGTCACGGGTCGGCATTTCCTGTAATGTAGCGTTTGGAAAGCGCTTCATGAATTCCAGTAACATCAACTTGGCTTGTGATTTTGCAAGAAACAGACCGGCGCAAACATGTGCACCCGTGCCAAAGACAATGTTGCCGTTCAAATCACGTGTGATGTCAAACTCCTGAGGATTATCCCATTGTGTCGGGTCTAGCCCTGCAGCTTGCCCAGCAATTATAATCTGCTCGCCGCGCTTCACTGTAATGCCTTCAAATTCAACATCCTCAAGCGCATATCTATGCAGACCTGTTTTACCAAAGGCTTCATAACGCAGCGCCTCGACAATCGCATTATCCACCAAAGACGGATCCTGTTTCAATTTTTCATACTGATCAGGATTATCCAGTAAGGCATAAATCAACGAGGGGTGCATATCACTTGCCGTATCGCTACCTGCAGCTAACATTGCGGCGACAATGCCAAGGACTTCCCAGTCATTAAGACGGTCATCGCCATCCTGCGCTTCAAGCAGAACACCGATAAAGTCATCCCCCGGCGAGTCAGCCGCGCGACGTTCAGCGATGAGCCCTTGCAACATTGCGACACCAGCCAATGCAGTTTTTAGCAGTTCCGCTCGGTCCTCAGGTGAAGTTGTGAAACCATTATAGCGCACCATCGCCCATCCAAGCTTATCAAAAATTTCTGAATTCTCAGATGGAATGCCAACAAGGCGTGCAATAGAGCGCCTCGGAATTTCAACTGCCAATGTTGAAGAAACGTCAAAGACGTCTTCATTGGCAACTTTATCGAAAGTCTCGGAAACAATATCAACAATGCCTGCCATAATTTTATCGGTCTGACTCATTGAAAAGGCTTTAGCCGCCAACCGGCGCACACGCCGGTGGGCGAGGCGATCAAGACGGAACAGGCTGTTATCCAGCATGATTTCAAAATCATTTTTGTCTTCATCCATGGTCGGGGGTGGCGCAAATTTCCAGTTCATAAAATCCGGTGTGAGGCGCTCATCCGCCAGAATTGTTTTGCAAAGTTGATGTGATGTGACAATCCAAGCTTGCCAAGGATCATACCAGCCTATCCGCTGGTCAGTGCCCTCAAAAAGTTCGTTCACAACATCGCGGTAATTATTCAGATATTCTTCAGATTGCGGTGTGTAGAGCTTCTGAAAATCTGTTGCTGAGCCGTCATTGTTTTCAAGCATGTCGTCCCTCCATTCATGCAGAAATTTTACTTTAACGAATCCGGTTCGGAAATAAACCAAAATTATGCATCTTATGATTATGGTTTAACCTACTTCTATCAATCGTTTTATTTTGTCGATTGAGCCCAGACCCGGTGCCAGAATTGAAGTAGGGCTTCGTTCTTCCCTAAAATGAGATTTTTGCGAGACGCCTCCAGTCCTTTCTGGCATTGAATGGCGGCCACGAGATCTTCTTCTTCAAAAACTTTTCCGCCAAATTCATAACCGCTTCTGGCTTCAGCTTCATCTGTTTCAGGATGCGCTAAACCGACATAGGAGATACGCGTATGGTCGGGTCTTTCCCCCGGTTCGGCTCTAATCATTTGTGCGCCAGAGGCATTTAGTATCAACATCACGCCTGGAAAAAGCGTGTAGGTGCATGATCCCTCAATTTTTTCAGGCCAGTCTTTTTCTTCAATTTCATTTAGCCGTCCAATCGACATCCACGGAAAGGCCCAGCGACTACATCGGTCATAAGCATCGAAGATGGACGTTTCAGCAAGTATCTGGGCAACTGTGTCGCGGTGAAGCACCGGAAAATGATAACTTTCAAGGCTGAGGTCATTTATCAGTTTCCAGTTTGCGGCGACGTCAAATTCTTTGCGCTCAAGCGCCTTATAGGTTTTGAGGTTATAATTTTGGAGTTCTGAGGCAAGTGGCTCATATCCCGCATCCGCAGGTTCTACGTCGATATCATTTTTTAGTCCGATTATCACCACCCCGCAGGTTTCCGACACAGGCAATTCAGTAAGCGCAAAGTCAGATTTATTATCGGATGTATCGGAGTGAAAGCATGCTTCTTGAGGGCGGCTGACAACATTACCGTCAGGGTCAAAAGACCAGCCATGAAATCTGCAAGTAAATAAATTTTTATGCCCATCCCCATCGGCAAGTTTTCCGCCCCGATGCGTACAGGCATTTATGAAGGCTTTTAAAGCACCTTTTTTATTCCGCACCAATAAGACGGGAATGTTTAAAACTTCCAGTGCTAGAAAGCTGTTTGGGTCAGGAATTTCAGCTGAGAAGGCTATGGGTTGAGGCGCGTTGAGATAGAGTGATGTTTTTTCGCGCTCAAAAAGTGCGTCATCAAAAAAGATATCGGCCTTGAGGCGCGTGGGTGTCTCTGCAAAATCAGACACCCCATCCATAAAGTTTGCCAGCAGACGACGATTCAAGTCTTTGGCGGTTTTCTTGTCCATGTAACAGAACCTCCACCCGGTACATTTGGGAATTCTACCCTAGGGTAAAGGGTGATGACTATACAAACATTTTTGCTTTCACAGAGGCGAGATGAACGCCGGCAGCTTTTTTAATATCAAGAGAGGTTTGCCTTGAGCCGTCATGACTCCAGCCGGGTGGAGCAAATATATAAAGTAGACGTTCACGCAGACTGAGGTCACGACGCGTTATGTCTTTGGCAATACCCAGATATTCATGAATAAAAATACGAAATGGGTTGTAGGTTTCAAAATCTTTCACCAGCCCATAATCGGGGCGTTCCTCTAAATCTTCAGGAACAAATGTGCTGAACATCTTGTCCCAGATGATTAGTGTGCCGGCATAATTGGCATCGAGATATTTTGGGTTTTTGCCGTGATGCACGCGGTGATGTGACGGCGTGTTGAACACGGCCTCAAACCAACGGGGCATGCGGTCGACAGTCTCGGTATGCAAGAAGAACTGATAGACAGCATTTAAACCGCCGCAAAAAATAACCATGAGCGGGTCAAAACCAATAAGCACAAGCGGGATTTTCAGAACAGTTGTGCCTGTAAAATGCTTCGTCCATCCTTGGCGGAGGGCAACGGCAAATGAAAATCTTTGGCTTGAGTGATGAATAATATGCATCGCCCATGGCCAGCGGCAACGATGTGCAATCCGGTGGTGAAGGTAGTAGCGCAAATCATCAAGAATGAAACAGGCAATGAGTGTTGAAACAGTAAGGGGCAGGGCATGTGTTTGGAATTGTTGCGCCCAGACCAACATAGCCAGTGTGAGAAAAGCGGCTGCGCCATTTGATAGCAGACTGACCACGCCCATAAAAATACTGATAGCATCATCTCGTGCCCCAAGCTGTCCGGGGCGTTTGAAATACTTAATTGCCAGCACTTCAATCAAGATGAAAGCAAAATAAATAGGCGCGGCGACATATAAAATGTCCAATGAAATTAATGACTCTAGGGTCATACACCCTCCACAACAACGCCTTTAGGTTAATACAAGAATGAGAAAACTGAAATATTAGTTATTAAATATCTCAAAATTCAGATTTGTTACATAATGAAAAAGTAATCTTATCTTTGACATTAATGTATCTTACTTTAGTATACCCCCCATGGGTATACGAGTTTGTATTTTATCTCTGATTTTAACTTTTGCCTTAACGACGATGTCGGGCGCGCGCCCCGTTTCATATACAGGCGGTTCAACGATGATGTATTTCTCGGATAACCTGAAAGAGTCTGTCTATTATCATTACTCACCGTCTTATAAATATTCCCTTGGGCTGGAATGGCTTAAAGACAAAGTGCAAAATGAAAATTATGCATATCTTCGCTATACGCATTTAATGAACAGAAAAAACACAAAGAATTCGCAGCGCAATTTATATTTTCAATCCGGCATCAGCTCCAAGGGCCTAAACAAAAACTTTATCGGCATGCACGGCGATTGGGAAACGCGCCGAGTTTTCGCGGGCTTTGGTCTCAAGCATGTGCAGGCAGACGTGAAAGATTATACTGAGGAATATATCCAACTGGGTCTGGCACCATATTTGGGAGATTATGGCGATTTGCATACCTGGATCTTGATTAAGACAAAAAGAAACAGCCTGACGAATGAATGGAACAGCTATCCTGTTCTCAAATTGTTTAAGGGCAATTTTATGGTTGAACTTGGTTATGACGAGAATGATGAATGGGATGCCCATCTCATGTATCGCTTTTAGGAGAGTGTCATGAAAAAAATTATTATATCATTACTATTATTGCCTTCACTCGCCCTGGCAGGCGAGCTTGAGCATGAAATGCATCATAACCATGACGAGCACGAAAACCATTTGCATGAAATGGTTGATGGGCAAGAGTTCCAACTTGATAAGGAAAAGTTTAATAAGTTTGTGTCTGGACTTTCAAATGCTCAAATTGCTGTTTTAAGCGTGCAAGGCATGGTTTGTGATTTTTGCGCACGTGGGATTGAGAAAACATTTAAGAAGGATGTAGGATATCTCAACATTGATGTTGACCTTACCCATGGTAAAGTTTTGATTGCCTATGACATGTCAGTGCTCATAGACAAATCTGATGTTGAGAAAAAGATTTTGTCTAACGGACAGAATTTGGTGGATATGCAGATTTTGAGTATTCCATGATTTCTTTTTTATAACAAAGCAAGCACCGGTCATGAAAGATAAGACAGCAAACTTTTTTTCATTATTTGCATCAACATCGACTTTGGTGTGTTGTGCTTTGCCGGCAGTATTCGTCGCATTGGGAGCAGGGGCCAGTTTTGCCAGCCTATTGAGTGTTTTCCCGGTTCTCATAGTTTTATCAAAATATAAAATTTTGATAACTATAATCGCACTCTTGATGATTGGAGCTGCGGGGGTCATTAATTATAAAACCTATTATATGCCGTGCCCCATTGACCCCGTTGAGGGGAGGCTGTGTCTGCAAACCCGTCGGCGGTCACGCTATCTGTATTATGTTTCTGTTTTTATTTTCCTGTTTGCCACAGTATTTACATATCTAATCCCGAGATTTTTCTAGAGGTGAATTCAATGCAAAACCATCCATGCCATGCAGACCATCTGCCAAGCCTCAGACGTGTTGAGGGACAAATCCGAGGTGTCGCCAAATTGGTAGAAAATAAAGAATACTGCATTGATATACTTAATCAGCTCAAAGCTGCAAAAAAGGCAATAGCTTCTGTAGAAGCAAAGATTCTGGAAACTCATATTCGTAATTGTGTCCAGCAGGCATTTGCTGATGAAGCAGATTTGGAAGAGAAAATAGCTGAAGTTACAAAGCTTCTGAAAAGATAAAAATATCTTGCCTAAGCCGGATAGCCGTGTACCCCTGATATAACTTGATTTAAACTTAACCGGTTTCATATCGAGGATGCCTTTGGGGAGGGGATAATGACAATAATGAACGACCTAAGCTGGGTGCCGGCTTTGCGCACTGACGTGCTAACTTTACTGTTCACCAATGTGACGTTGCTTGGTTATCAGGTTTTCCTGTTTCTTTTCCTCTCATTCGGGTTTTACTTCTGGCGCACCAAAGCTTTTTATCAGGCTGGGCTGCTACTGTTTTTAACCGCAGGTATAAATCTATTTTTGAAAGATTTTTATCAGGACCCGCGTCCGGATGCGATTTATGCGTTGGATAACAAGACAGGCAATTCTTTCGGCTGGCCTAGTGGTCACGCGCAAATGGCGATTGTTTTATGGGGCTGGTTGGCGCTGCAGGTTGAAAAAACATGGCTCAAGACAAGCCTCTGGACAGTCGCGGCGCTGATATGCATGAGCCGAATTTATTTAGGCGTACATGATATTGGTGATGTGCTTGGCGGGGTCACGCTGGGAGCATTTACGCTCTATGCTTGGGTCAAGCTGGATGTTGCAAATCGCCTCATTACAGCGTTGGAGTCTTATGGGTTGCCGCGGTTGGTCTTGGTGCTTTTAGGTGTGCAGGTTATTTATATGGGAATGCATTTTGGCGGCACACTTGATTTTGTCGGATCATGGATGTGGGGTCTCATGATGGGTTGGTTTGTGGGGCATGAACTGGATGCGCGTCGGGGTGTTGAACTTCAAGGGCATCTCATCGCGCGGTTTGGGATATGTGCAGTTGGTGCCGCACTGGTATTTGGTGCGTTAATAATCTCGGGCCGTGTGCTTGGCCTTGCGGATGACACGATTACTGGAGATATCCTTGCGCCATATGGTTCAGGCGTAGCCTTTGGGCTGGTCATGTCGCTGGTTATTCCATGGCTTATTAGGCTTCTTCCATTTGGACATTCAGGGCCGGAGGGTGTGTAATTTAGACCTTAAATATAAATTAATAAAAATGGCGGGGTGTGAAAATATAAGTCTCCATAGATTATTTTGAGCCGGTCTGCGCAATTATTTCTGTGGGGTAAAGGGGGGCGATGTGAAGCATATTTTCATCATTATAATTCTTGCGGGTTTCTTCGCTGCCTGCGACCGGTTAGAGCGACCTGACAGGAAAAGTTTTGCCGGCGCTGAAGCATTTTGCAAAACCTTGCAAGAGATGAGGTACGCAGAGAATAAATTTTCTGATGTCTCGAATGAACTTTACGGTCACACTGAAAATTTGAGGCGACTCTATGAAGTTGCGCCAGAAGAGATTGCTGAGGACCTTTTGGCGCTCTACTTTATTTTTTCAGATACTCGCGATGCAGAGAGCGCCGATATATTGCCTATTTTTCAGGGTCTGTCTGACACTAAATTGGCAGGTCAGGAGGGGCGTGTTGCTGTTTATGCCGAGCAAACCTGTAACATTGCTTACGGTGATAATAGGTATAAGGTTGACCCGGCATTTGAACCGGGTTCGCTCTGTCCCGGATGGCCGCAAGCTGGATCTCCATTGACCAATAATAGGTTCCCGTATTTGCTTGATACGTCGTCCGCAAATTATTTTTCGACAATTTTATTTTCCGGGCCGTTTGGGGTCAAAAAAGACGGGTTAATAAATATCCCGGTTGGCGGACGGGCGACTGTAAAAGGGTTGTTTCCCTATGCAAAATATTTCGGGTTTCATCCGAATGATATGTCCACGAATAATTTTCCGACCTTAATGGACGAGATGATCGACCCTGACATTGGGAGTTATAACCCCTGGCGGGAGGCAAGCCGACCTGGCCTTGATCGAAGATATACAGTGCATTTTGTTATGGATACCCCACCGAAGATTGTCCCAAGCAACACGGTCTATGTTGGCGATCAAAAAAATGGTGGGCGGAATATGGCAACTTTTCTTTTGCTTAGAGTCTATGGATCTGACTTACCGCCTCTCCCACCAAATTCGTCGGGGGTGAGCCTGCCAGCTATTACCGTTTATGACAAAAAAGGGCAGCAACTTGCGCATTACCCAGCCTGTGATCCATACCCTGAAGGTTATGTTGTTTCTGCAGATGGGACATTGTTCCCGGCATTTCCATTGCCGGACCATCGGGCACAAAATCAGGCCGGACGTTTCAATTTATCCGGCAATTTTGGAATAGATGTTGATTTGCTATCCAATGGTGATGTTTTGTATTTGAGTTCATTTTATGGTCGCGACCATGGCGATGTTTTTGCAGTTCGTTTTAAAAAACCCAAAACCGTCAATCGTGTTCAAAATCTACCCCCATGGTCGCCAGACTTAGATCTAAGAATGTGGACAGCTTGTACCTATAATTTTTGGAATGGTGGGGCTAATGCCTGTGTGACAGATTCAGATGTAGCGACCGATAATGAAGGGTATTTGACAATGGTAATTTCGGAAAAGCATTTGCGGCCGGCCAATGCGATCGCAAAACAAGGTGTAACCTGGCTTGACGCGGGTAATTTTCTTGATGGTCAGGTTAGCCTAAGAATGTTGCCCAAAAAAGCTCCGTTTCTTGAGCGTCTGAAAAAGGATGTGGCTGCACAAAATTTTGCCAACCCATTTGTTCCCCAAACGGCGTTTTGCTCTCAAACCGTCTTTGAAGAAGGTGGTTTTAAAGCCTGTGCATCACAAGTTAAAAACTAGTCTTGCCCACTTATTTTTAATTTTACAGCGCGATATCTCGGATTAACTCTTTACCGTCCCAGTCGTCACAAGCGGATTTAATCATGCCAAAAAACATCTCGAGTTCTTCGGATGCTTGTATCATTTCAAACCAGACACCATGGCCGCGTAAATAATTATAGACGCCGCCACCCTGGCTAATTGTGCAAGCAAGTTCGAGGCCGGCGGACTTGGCCAGTTCCACTGAGGCATTCATATCTTGGGTTGTGAATTGCACATGGTGAAGCCCCCATAATCCGGCACGCTTATTTGCCAGATAAGGTGAGGGTGAGTCGCAAAGGGGTTTGATAAGCTCTATCTGAACATCGCCTTTATAGGTTATGGCAACATCAATATTAATGTCACTGGGTTCCCCATCCATTTTAGTCGCCATTGAAACACCGGACATGCGTGTCCATGGTCCGATTCCGGATGTTTGTGTCCAGAAAGCTGCTGTTGTCTCAATGTCGTCGGTCAAATGGCCGATTTGAGTTATTGGTCCAAATAAGTTTTCAGGCAGCATTGTTCCCCCCGTTTTTTGTTAGCTTTCAAGATTTTCATGAATATGGAGTTCTGTCAAAGGCACGTTATTTTATGCTGACTAAAATAGTCCTGTTTGCTTTAGATGGTTAAAATTTTAGAGAGTAATTGTGTTTCTGATGATGTAAAAGGTCTAAGACAACATCTAAATGTCGACATATTTCGTAGAAAACATATGAAACAATTTATGGTGTTGGCACAGTGAATATTAAGTGGTTACTAATTCTTTTTTTGATTGGCTTTGAGTGCCTTTGGGCGCCCGGCAAAAAAACATTAAAAATTCAATAAATTTACTCATAAAAGATATGAGATTGAGCATTGCGTTCCTCGTAGAACTTTTTTGCATTCAATATTCCCGATAGCCCCATCAGTTATAAGTTCTTATCTGATAGTGGATATGACACCAACTTCATCAACTCTTTTTAACCGATTGTCGGGATTAATGGTCTTTGGTAAAGTTTCCATATTATGAAATTTGTCGGACTGTTTTTAAAACTTATGCCGGTATGGTTCGGCGTTGGGTTTTTAGGCCCTGTGCTGGCAGAACTATACCTGCGGACGCCATTGCATACAATTTCCGGCGTCGAATTTGAGAGAGACACAGTTTATATTGTTTGTATGATATTTGGAGCAATGTATGGTTTCATTGCATTCATGACTGGGAGATGGATATGAAAGACGTCGTTGTAGCGCATGATCTTAGCGGCCTTTCAAACGAAGAATTAATGAGGCTAGAGCGTGAAGTTGCACGCAAATATTTGAACAGGTTATCGATACCAATGGTTGTTTGGCCGTTTGCTAATTTGTTTTGCTGGTTGTCGCTATGGCCGCTTGTGCTAACTGGCAACATGCAACTTTGGCTCGCATTCCCAATAGCGGTTGTAAACATGACGCTGGCGTATCTGCCGAGCCATGAAGCGCAACATGATATTTATGCCCGCCCTGGTGAAAAATTGCGGTGGTTAAATCAGGCTATAGGCCATTTATCGCTGATTCCGCTCGTCTTCGGCTATCGCATTTTGCGGCTCACGCATCTTGAACATCACAAACACACCAATGATCCTGAATTGGATCCGGATCGAATATACAATGGTGGCAAGACATTTTGGGAGACCATTAAAATTTCCCTAGAAGCCTATCAACCCGGCTCGCGCGCCAACGCCAGTTATGCTGATTGCCTTGAAAGGATTGGCACTGCAGAAGCCCAGCGCGCTTTTGTTGAGCAAATTTTTATTATCCTCACTCATATGGGTATTTTGTTTGTATGCGCTTATAATGGCATAGCGCTTGAAGCTCTTCTGTTGTGGTGGTTGCCCCTTAAAATCGGGGTTATTTACATTCGCATTTATCTTTCCTGGCTTCCGCATTATCCCGGAGACGATCTGACCCGTTATGGCAATACGCGCCGCTTTACCAGCTGGCTTGGTGTGTGGAGTTCACTCGGCATGACGGCGCACATTGTGCACCATTTGCACCCGCGCATTCCTCTAGACAAAACACCTGTTGCCATGCGCGAGATGATGCCGATTTTGCAGGCACGTAATTGTCGACTTGACTAGGTCAAGTCAGCCAACAATTTTGACAAAATATTAAACAATGAAGACTCTTCTCAACTGTGGTTCAGGTCATGGCACAAAAATAATGGCACAAAGATATAAGAGAGGACGTTTGCAGTCAGTTACACCCGTGAGCATTTGAACATTTTTGTCAGGAGAAAGAGACCCCTGCCCTAGGAGGGGAAATGGATACCTACTTTATTTAAAAAAAGTTGATGGCAAACAAGGTAGAAATGTAAGGGATTGATTTACAGTATTATATATATGAGCAAAAGTTGATAATAGACTTAATGCACTGTTTTTATTAACACCTTTTGGGTGTTATAAATTTATAAGAAAATGATAGACTATAAGCCCTACTAAAATTCCTTTGATAAAAGATATCCATGCAACTCCGTGTTCAGAAATTCCAAGTTTTTCTTTCCACCATTCTATCTGTCTTTTTTCCCAATCAATATAAT
>CENJ01173568.1_pt1 | contig 12803 bp, 10 predicted proteins | sample 356161 | NCBI WGS metagenome assembly CENJ01 (sample SAMEA2619531, study PRJEB7988) | marine metagenome | biome: marine biome (ENVO:00000447); feature: surface water layer (ENVO:00002042); material: "saline water (ENVO:00002010), including plankton (ENVO:xxxxxxxx)" | depth 5 m
AAGGAAGTACTGGGTCTGGTACGAAGTAAGTTTGGCTCTATCCCTATCCCGAATGGAGATCTACAATTGAATGGTTCAGATCTTCTTTCCCAAGCCCAGAGTGAAAAAGAAAAGTTAATGACGAACCTTAAAGAGATGCTTGATTCGATGACCTACGATAAGCTTCTTGAGGGTCAAGCCGCAGAGGTGGGCAACATGCAGACCATCCTGAAGGCAGTTCCTATTCCGTTAGGCAAAGTAATCACTATCGGATAGGAGATAACACATGTCACGATTATTCATAACACCCCGCGAAATAGACTTCATCGCAGACATCACAAAAGAAATTACGAAGGATGTCATTGGCGACGTGATCTATTATTACAAAGTTAGAGAAGATGTGTCAAATGTTCATGATGTTTACGAAGAGGCTGTAGAAAAGGTATTCGATCCTCCCATTGAGATAGATGCAAGAGTTCAGTGGAATCCAAAAGAAGTGAAAACAGATCGCTTCGGGATGGAGGGTATATACAATACAGAAGTCTACGTACACTATCGTGATATGATCGATCGTGGTGTGAAATTAGAAGAAGGAGATTACTTTTCGTATGGTGACAACTTCTTCGAGCTGACATCCATTGTATACGATAAAGTCATCTTCGGCCAAGTGGAACATATCTCCGGCTTTACTCTGAAAGGGAAGCAAGCTCGTAAGGGTCAAATCAATGTCCGCCCATTGGGTCCTACAGAGGAAATATACTCAGATCCAGATGCAATCAAAGAAACATTCGTACAACAGCGTGGCGATGCGACCAAAGGCGACAAGAGAGCTCTTGTTGATCAGGGTAAAATAGATTCGACAACTCACGTGAAACAAGAAGTAAAGAAAGATTCTGTATCATCTTCTTTCTATGGAGATGACTCATGAGTACTCGCTGGAATGTAAATCCGTTCAAGACGCAAACAGGTCTTCAAACCGGTCTCGAGGGTATCGATATACCCGAAGACTTCAACTTACCATCATGTGGTATCGAAGATGTCGACCGTGCACTATTTAAATTGTTCGATAAGGAACTTCCTTTCTATTACGAACTTGACGGAGAACAAAAAAGAATCCCCTGTATCTTTGCCGGTGGTGAAAGAGCAATGATACTTCGTAGGAAACAACCCTTACGTGATAGGCAAGGAGCATTGGTTCTGCCACTTATCTCAATCTTACGTAGTGGTATCGAACAAAGTGCTGAAAAGGCGATTGGGCCGGGTACAGGGCAACTCACATTACGAAAAAGACTTGCACCTGAGGATAGAGCTTTCAAAAGACAAGCAAATGCTGAGCAATTGGAGAACCAAGATAATGTTGCAGCACCTAGATACAAGGGAGCGAATACAAGCTTGAACATCACCAATCGAAATGTATACGAAGTGATCACGATGCCAAATCCAAGGTTCTTTACCGCTACATACGATATTACTTTCTGGACACAGTATCTTTCTCAGATGAATCTTCTGATGGAAGCATTGATGTCATCGTATAACAATGGTCCGAACAGATCGTTCAGGATCGAATCTGACAAAGGATACTGGTTCAGCGCCTATGTCGAACCGGGCTTCAGTGATTCGAATAACTTTGATGGGTACCAAGACGACGAGAGATTGATTAAAACGTCTATCACTGTCAAAGTCACCGGCTACATCATCAATTCCAAGTTTTCCGGCGCACCATCTCCCTTTAGAAGATTCATAAGCGCACCCAAAGTACAATTTGAAACAACCACAGAAAAACCTATCACAGTTCATTCGAATAAATTACCATCGGCCGATCCGGACGATTATATATTCGATGATCTCGCTTCTACTCGTTATCCACTCCCTGGAGCTGCAGTTGCAACGACAGACTTGGATGGCCCAGAGTTTAACGTAAACATTGGTGGGGCAGTTAGAGATAATTCTACGAATAAGTTGAAATCTGTTCGAATAGCCCAACCCACCGTCCCGATCGAAGATCCGTTCACTGAAGAGCCTGCTACGGCCGTTGTCAAGTCGGCAAATCCGTTTAAGGGCGAAACAGTGTACATAATAATAGAAACTTTGAACCAAGAAGGACATAATTAACAACAGAATTATAACAAGGAGACCTAACAATGGCTGAACAAACATTCAAATCGCCCGGATTTTTCGAGCAAGAGCTCGAACTAACCGCGGAACGACAAGAGCCGCAAGGAGTACCTGCGGGAATCATCGGTGCTGCCAAAATGGGGCCAGCATTTATCCCCCTTACGGTAGGAACGTTCAAAGACTTCGAGAACCGGTTTGGTTCTCTGTCACCAGAAAAGTTTGCACCCTATGCAGTAAAAGAATGGTTGGAAAATCGACAATCTGTCACTTTCCTTCGTGTTCTTGGAGCTGGTGCCAACTCAACCTCAACCCACTTTCAGAATACTAGAAACTATGGATTCGTGAACAATGCAGGATTTAAGGTAGAACCTTCTGCTGCAGACAAAACATTGGGTTCTGCACAGTTTCTTTCTGCTCAACATACCATTTCTGCCGCATCTGACGTTGGCTTTCCACTCTTTACTGATAATGATGAGTTCAGTGGCACAAGAGAGCCAGAAGGAAATACACTCGGAGACGATACTCCACACAGAATGATTCGAGCAATGCTCTTAAATACTTCGGGGTCAATGTTCAAGGGAATTAACAATGCAATCGGAGTTCATAACGGTGCAGCTTCTTCCATGACAATCGATGCAAACGACATCACCGTAAATGCTGATGGGGATTCAAACTTCTTCTATCTTCAATTAGTACTTGATGGATATACCGACTCTACCCACATCGATCTAAGCTGGGGTAACGACAAAACCACAGCAGAAACAGAATCAACTGGAACTGCCAATGGACAAAATGTTCCAAATAGAATCTACAAATGTTCTTTTGATCCTGACAGTCAATACTACCTTGGAAAGGTTCTCAATACAGATCCTAAGAAGTTCCAAGATGAAGGACACCTACTTTGGTTGGATCTTGGTATTGAGAATGAACTTGCAGCGGTTGATGCTGGAGCTGCTACCGCGAAACTAGTTCGAGGAATCGGAAGTGCATCGTCTCTTGGTACTGCAGCCGATTATGCTACAGCTCAAGGAAAAACTCAATGGAATGAGTTGTTTGGTCTATTCAATGGCCGATACCAAGCGCCAAAGACAACCAAGTTCATCTCTCAACCTTATGGAACTTCAGAGTACAACTTGTTTCACTTCGAATGTATCTCCGATGGAGCGGTTGCTAACAACGAATATAAGATCTCTATCTCAAACTTGAGAAAATCAACTGATCCTAACTACAAGTACGGATCATTCACTGTTGAACTTCGTAAGTTTGACGATTCAGATAAAGTTCCACAAATCGTTGAACGATATGTCGATTGTAACTTGGATCCTTCCTCTGAAAACTTTGTTGCACGAAAGATTGGTGACAAAAAAGCTGTATTCAACTTCGATGCATCTATCCCAGAAGAAAGAAGATTGATCGTATCTGGTCGTTATCCAAATAGATCACTCCATGTGAGAATCGTTATGGATCAAGCAGTATACAAGAAGAGCATTCCTGCTGACTCACTTCCTTTTGGTTTCCGTGGTATTCCTGTACTTGATGTGAAGAACAGATTGGAAGATTCTGAAGTTTCTATCCTTCCTCCTCTTGCACATACCTACAAGATCACTCAAGGATCAGTTCTTAAGAATACAGATTCAAACTACGATGCCGAGTTTGGTTACTCTGGGCAATCTGGTTCGAAGGAAAGAACAGATTCACGAATCTATTGGGGTGTTAAGACTACCCGAATCGAAGATGATAAGTTGATCTCTGGTGGAATATACCAATCCAACCTTTCTTCTTTGCCATCTGCGCTTACAAAAGCATACACAAAGTTTATGGGTATCGTTGGTGGATCTTCCGACAGTGGTATTTTCCAATCTGATGCAGATGCTTTCAACAATAACAAGTTCACTCTTGCTCAAGTTGCTTTTGCAAAATCAGATGCATCAGGCATCTCGAAGATCGCAGCTACAAAACAAAGCGTTGCTCTTGCTGACCTTCTGAATGGTTCTTCTCCATCACTTGAAATGAAGGACGCAGTATACATTAGAAATGGAGTTTGGAACGTCTCTACATACCAAATTAACGATCCATACGACGTTGATTTCAAACGATGGACTTTGGCTTCCTTGGTGCACGACTCTGTCGCATCTCGATTCAATAAATTCTCTCGTTATGCTAAGTTCACAAACCTCTTCTACGGTGGTTGGGACGGACTTAATATTCTTGATGAGGACATTGAAGATCTTAATGACAAGGCTACATCAATGGATACTGGAGGAAAGAGTGCAGATTCAATCTCCGGCGGTCTAGGACTCAAAGGCACAAACGATGGAACGATGTCTGGTAAGGGTTTGGAAAACAACATTATTAACTCTTATCGTCAATCGATTAAAATTATGACTGATGATACTGCGGTGAAGCACAACTTGTTGGCAATCCCCGGTATCCGTGAACCAAAGGTCACTGACTATGCAGCTTCAGCTGTGAGAGATTACCAAATGGCAATGTATGTTATGGACATTCCTTCTTACGATGAAAGTGGAACAAGGTTGTTCGATGGCGAAGGAAGACCGGATGTTGAAAAATCATCTGATTCATTCGAGAATAGAACTATCGACAATAACTTCTGTGCAGCTTACTTCCCAGATGTATTCATAAACGATGCCGTCAATAATCGAGCAGTTATGGTTCCATCATCTGTTGCTGCCTTAGGAGCGATTGGATATAACGATCAAAAGGCTTATCCTTGGTTTGCCCCCGCTGGTTTCAACAGAGGCGCTCTAGGATTCGTATCCAACGTAAGAACAAGGTTGTCAGTTTCTGATAGAGATGAACTATACGAAAAGAGAATCAATCCAATCGCAAACTTCCCAGATGGTGGTTTTGTGATCTTTGGACAGAAAACAATGCAAATACAACCAAGTGCACTTGATCGTGTCAATGTTCGTAGAATGTTGCTCGAAGTGAAACGCCAAGTTGCTGCGGTTGCAAATCTTGTTCTTTTTGAACAACACACTCCAGCTACCCGTAAGAGATTCGAATCTTTGGTTTCCCCAAGATTGGCTCTTATTCAAGCTCAAGCAGGTATCGAACAATACCGAGTGATTTGCGATGAAACAAATAATTCCCAAAAAGACATCGACGAGAACAGAATGAATGGTCGTATCCTCTTGGTTCCAACGAGAGCTGTAGAGTTTATTGCGATTGATTTCATCGTTGATTCTTCCGGCGTTTCGTTCGTGTAAGATACTTACTAATAGACGAATTACAAATTAATTAGGAGAACAAATATGTCAGAAAAAATTGCTGGTATAACATTAAAAGAGACGGATCTGTCACAACCTGTAGGAGTTCGCCCAGAGGGGATCCCCGCAGGTGTGATCGGTACCGCCAAGAAGGGTCCGGCATTTGTACCGGTCCTCTTTGCAAATACCTCAGATTTCGTGAAAGAGTTCGGTGACTCCTCGGGTGGTGATCTTTTCGGTCCCATCGCTGTTGCTGAATGGATGAAAAATTCAAAAGCTGGTCTCTACCTTCGCACACTCGGTGTTGGTAACGGACTTAAGAAAGACACAAACGGTGTAACTGCAAATTCAGGTTTTGAAGTCGGGATCAACATGAGAGACAAGGACAGAACTTCTGGTTCTGGTTACGCTGCACTTGAAACTGATAACGAAGGTGATTCTCCAGTGAAGAACCCGTATTCTGGTGCTCAAGTTCCAGCTGTTATCTCGAGTGCATTGACACATACGCCATACATCGCACCTGCTAACGAAGCTATTACCTTGACGCTAAACCAAGCGCCCGGATGGCAAAACAATGCAGCGTTGGATGGAAAATACTTTATTGTCAATGTACCATCTTCAAATAACAGTTCTACATTGCTTAAGACTTTGATGTTCTTTTCCGCTCAAGCGACTACTGAAGCAGGGACGCCGGGTGATCGAACAGTTGCTGGCCTCACGGTAACTGATGGAAGTTTGGTCGTAGATCTCACCTCTACTGGGGTTGATCAGATCAAGTTCATTGACCTAACAGATAAAACTGGATCGAGTAGTGGTGCAGTCGCAAGTCAGGCGGATCTCCAAGATGCAATCGTATATTGGACAAACCATGCAGTATCTGGAGCTAAAGTATCCGCGGCTGAAGATGGGAACAACGTAGTTCTCACTGCTACACACGTTGGAGCTGTTACGGTACAACCATCAAGTACACTTCCTGCAGGCATCCTTACCAGTATCGCTGGAACTGGAGGGGTTACGGAACAAGCTTATGTAGCTTACGATAATGTTCTTACTTTCGAAGAAGAGATTCTTATCTCTGCGGGTTCAACCGTTCTTCTTAACGACGGTGAAGGAAATACTCATACTCTTACATTCACAACGGCGGCAAAGAAAGGATCGGCAGTTGGAGCAAATCCTGAGTTTGATTTGGACTCCCTCACCACTCCGGAAGCTTTGTTGAATGCGGTATTTAATTACCTGACAGGAACGACTGGAACAAACTTGGCGCACGGTGGTGTGGCGGAAACGGCTCAGCAAATCGCTGTAGCATCTCTCTCAAAACTTACAGTTGCTGCAACTCCAATCGACACTGGAACATCAGGTAACCAATTGACACTTAAGATAGAACAACATGCAACTGCTACAAATACAGCCACTCCTGTTGTCACTGTTACAGAACAGAATCCAAATGCACCCAAAGGACGTGTACACTTCCTTGGTGTTGAGATGTTCTCAAGCGGTTTAAATTCTGCGACATCAGTTCACGGACAAGATTACCTTGATGGTGCAATCGCTGACGGATCTAAAGTTGAAGTACTTCGTGGAGTCTTAATGTTCCCATCCGGTGTTGTTCCAGGGATTGCTCCTGATAATAACAATGCAGTTCCAGAATCAGATGTTCCATCAGTTGCTTGGGGCGAATACGCAGTTGGAAAAGACATTGGAAAGCAAGCGGGTTGGGTTCAAGATGGTCAATTTCAAATGATTCTGAACGGGTATACTGGAAATAATTCCAAAGTTCTCAAATGTTCATTTGATCCCAAGTCTTCTATCTACTTTCCGAAAGTACTGAATACAGATCCTCTTGCAATTCAGGAAAAAGGCCATTACTTGTATACTCATTATGACGTACCGACTGGATTGGCGACTTTCACTACCACATCAGCAAATACATGTTATCTCATTCCGGGTGCTCATGACCATAACAGTGGCGCATTCTCTTCGTCAGGTTATCAACCAACTTATGAAAACTTCAGAGAAAAGTTCACTCATGCACACTCTCCTTGGATCTATTCTCAAGATCTTGGAACAGGCCCTAAGAAACTTTTCAAGATACATGCATTGGATGCTGGTAAGATTGCCTTCGAAGATCAATATAAAATTGAGATCTCAAATGTGCATCAACCTTCTAAAGGCCAATATGCAACATTCAATCTAAAACTTCGTAAACTGGACGATTCTGATGGAACACCGATAGAGATTGGTGGAGAAAATTATGCTGGACTGACTTTGGATCCATCATCAGAAAATTATATCGCTAGAAAGATTGGAGATATGAACACATACTTCGACTTCGAAAAAGCAACTGCTGAAAAGCAGAAGATCGTGACAGAAGGATTGTATCCAAATCAATCTAAGTATATCCGAGTTGAGATGAACTCTCAAGTACAGAATGGACAGATGGACATCAGTGCAATGCCTCTTGGCTACGCTGGAAAGAATCACTTGGCAATCGGAAAAGGGTCTTTGGACCAAACTTACAATGGTAGTCACCACACCGATCTTAACCTAGTTGAACCTCCACTGCCTTTCAGACAAAGAGTTGCTAAGTCTTTTGGAAATAATGTCATTGCTGATACAAACCTCTGCTGGGGATTGGAAACAATGTACGTTGGTTCTATCACGACCAATCGTGAATACAACAGATCTGTTGAAAAGAACTCTGGATTGATCTATAACTTGACTAAGCACTTCGGCTCAGCTGGAACTTCTTCTGCATGGATTGGAGATAACAGAGGCACTGCGAATGTTAATACAGACCAAGTGATGGATGCCGATGCATACAACAACAATTACTTCTCTTTGGAAAAGATTTGGATTGCAGCTGCAAAAACCGGTTCGAACCGAGTTCTTACAAACAAAGCAGATTCAACTTGGTGGCACGAAGCTGTATATATCAGAAATGGAAATACAAACGGATACACCAATCAGGGAGCTTCTAATTACTACAAGGAACAAGTTGCTTCTACAGTTGAAAAATCTGCTGCGAATGGATACCGTTACTTGAATCCTGCATTGGATATGGTTAATCCCTCTAATGCGAATCTAAGGTTCTTCAAGTTTGTCGTTCCAATGCAAGGCGGATTCGATGGATTGGACATTTTTGATGCTGACAAGAAAGCAATGAATGACATCAGTGCACTTCGTGAAATGAGTGATGTACCAAATCTTGGTGGAACAGCTGGTTCGACAGTTGGAGCATTCCGTAAAGGTTTGGACATTCTTGCAGAAAAATCAGATGTTGACATTCAACTTCTTGCTCTTCCGGGAATGAAAAACTCCGCAATCACCGACCATGCTATCGACAAAACTGAAGATAGATTCGATGCATTGTACATCATGGACATTCCTGCATACGATCAAGAAGATAAAGTGTTCAAGGGAATCGCTGGAACCAACGTAAGTGTCGTGAATACAGCCAAGCAGCTTCAAGATAGAAACTTGGATAGTTCTTTTGCGGCTGCATACTTCCCGAACGTAATGATGGCAGATCCGTATACATCAGGTATCTCTGTGGAAGCTCCTCCATCTTGTGCAGTTCTTGGTGCTATGGCATTCAACGATGCGGTTGCACACCCATGGTACGCTCCTGCAGGATTTACCCGTGGTACATTGCAAACTGTCACCGATGGTACCGTCATCCTCGACAAGGACGATCTAGAAACATTGCATGTTCAAGATGTAAACCCAATCACTTCTTTTGCAAACAGTTCCTACGATGGAATGGTTGTCTGGGGACAGAAAACATTGTTGCAAGGAAAGTCCGCATTGGATAGAGTGAACGTGAGACGACTTCTTATCGACATCAGAAGAAAAGTGAGAGTTGTTGCTAACTCAATCCTTTTTGAACCTAACAGAGAAAGTACATTGGCTGCATTCTCTGCACGTGTTAATCCTATCTTGGCTCGTATTCAACAGCAGCAAGGTCTCGACAGATTCAAAGTCGTTATCGATGCAAGTACTACGACCCAACAGGACATTGAAAACAACACTATTCGTGGAAAGATCTTTTTGCAACCTACAAAGTCTATTGAGTTCATCGGACTTGACTTTGTTGTAGGAAACCAGATCGACTAACACGTTAACGTCATACTTATTAATAGAATACAATATTTCATAGGAGAATAACAATGGCAGATACACTTTCAGTACAAGATATGTTGCCGAACAAGTTCGAACCAAAGAGAAAGAATCGTTGGATTTTTGCTCTTGAGGGAATCGATTCGTTCTTGATCAAAACCGCTTCCAGACCTTCAGTCTCTATCGAAGAACAAACAATCTCATACATGAACTCAAAGAGATACCTTGCAGGTAATGCTACTTTCGAAACAATCTCTTTGACTCTTCATGATCCTATCGCACCCTCTGGGTCACAACAGGTTATGGAATGGGTTCGTACCCACTTCGAATCTGTATCAGGTCGTGCAGGTTATGCAGACTTCTACAAGAGAGATTGCCAACTTAAGTTGGTCGATCCTGTCGGTACAATCATTGAATTGTGGGACATCAAAGGATGTTTCCTCACTTCAGCCGGTTTCGGTGACGTATCATACGAAGATTCAGCAATGATGGAAGTTTCTTTGACACTTCGTTTCGACAACTGCGTCCTTCAATACTAACACAAGATAAAACTTGTTCGCCAAGGCGTAGATTCTTTCGAGGTTCTACGCCTTATTTTTTGTGTGTGCTAATAATTAAACAAGAGATTGTCACGAGTATTGTACATCTACGACACTCGCGATAAAATATAGTTAAGTTCAGTTTAATACTAGTTTTGTTATGGAGACACTATGAGCAAACGTAAAGGAAATGACGTCCTCACCGGGGGAGCACCCGAAGGATCAATGGCCCAAGGTTGGGCAGGAGAACGAAAAGATGTTCTCCGTGACGAATTTGGATTGGAGATTCCTGTCGAGAATGTTCCACTCCCATCAAGGGGTGTTATCTATCCCCCTGATCATCCACTACACATGGCAGAAACAATTGAGATTCGTGCAATGACTGCAAGAGAAGAAGATATTTTGACTTCGAAAGCACTGATCAAGAAAGGTACAGTAATCAACGAGCTGATCAAGAGTTGTTTGATCGATAAACGAATCGATCCTAACGATATGATTCTTGGTGATAGGAATGCTGTTATGGTTTCATTGCGTATCACTGGTTACGGTGCAGACTATGCTATCGAGGTTGGATGTCCATCTTGTGGAGAGAAATCAAAACAAGCATTTGATTTGGCCGGACTTCCTATTCAAAGGCTTACATGTGAGCCTGTTGCTAAAGGATCGAATGTATTCGAAACTGTAATGCCAAAACGAACTGACAAGGATCCAGATCTTGTTATTCGATACAGACACATGACAGGAACAGACGAATCAAACATAACTCAGATGCAAGAAAGAAAGAAGAAGCAAGGTTTCAAAGTAGATAACATGATTACCACTCGTTATCAACACCAAATCGTAGCTGTAAACGACATCACTGATAAGACAAAGATCCAAATGTTCATCCAGAAGATGCCTACACGTTATTCACTTGCACTTCGAAAAGCTATGGACGCGAACGAACCCGGTATCAAAATGAAGCAGGAAATCCAATGCCCTCATTGCGGTACGGAGTCGGAGGTCTCCATGCCACTCGGCGCGAACTTTTTTTGGCCTGACGCCTAGTGATAAAGAGATCTTCTTGGAACAGATCTTCTCTCTCATGTATTATATGGGCTTTACATACGGGGAAGCCTATAACATACCTATATGGCAGAGAAGATGGTTCTTGAAACGTACACAGAAAGAACTTACTCGTACGAACGAAGGAGATAACCAAGCAGGTTCCCGTGCTGCGCATCAAAATAGCCCTGATGTCAGGGCAATGATGCAAAGGCATAGGGAGATGGTGCCTGCCAAGTTGAGGAGATTCACATGATGACCAAAGAAGAAATTTTAGATTTCCTTGATAAGGCATTCAACTGTGGTTGTTTCCCTGAAGTGAGTAAATTAATTCGGCAGGGTTCTGATAAGAAGTTAATAGAAGTGATCATCGAAAAAGCTGAGCAAAGAATGATACTAGATCCGTTTAATTTCGATGATCTGTTTGGAGGAGATTGATGCTCGACCAAATATTCCAAGATTATTGGGACAAAGTGATCGATGGTACCGAAAAACTTTCAGAAGTGTATGGTACATATACGAACACACCGACAAAATGGATAACGTGCGAAGACATCACCGTCAAAAACTTAATTAATCGCATCTGTGATGACTTTGAAGACGCTGGCCACGACTTGAACGATGTTCCTATCGAAAAGATTCGAGATATATTTTTAGATACACCTATCAATGTAGAAACACCAACACAATACATCGGTTTGAACGAAGCAAAGTTGTATGTTGAAGAAAAATTAGCCAATTTTCACTCAACAGAAGGGTTAAGAAACCATCCAGAGGCAGCAACTGTAGAAAAGAACTTGAAAAATGCACTCGATGGGATTATTTCAAAGATGAAGGAGCTTTTGTGATAGATATATCTGAAGCTAGTAGTGGCGATTGCGTTTGGTGTCTCCTTACAATCCAGAGTGCACCTGTGTATGGCGAGATCATACGTGTGTTGGACAAAGAAGATGCGATCGAGGTATTCACCTCCCATTGGGGAAACCGCGTTGTGATCGCACCAAATGCCTACTGGGAAGAAAAAGCTGCCAAGAAGGGAAAAATCGTAAAGATCCAACATAATTACAGTCAATGGGCAAAGGAGTACTTGAATGATGAAGAAACAGAGAATAATAATAGAGTCGATCCGGTACATCACGGGAAATCAGAAGAAAGTGAACGTGAAGGGAAAACTGACGGAAATGGCAGCCTACAAGGACGTCCTAAACGCAAGCAAAAAGTTGTACGAAAGTCTACAGAAAAAAGACGTAAGGCTAAGCGAAATAGAAGAACTCGTAGAAAGAAAGAATAGAGCTGCGCGCAGGTTTAAGAAGATCACAGGTTCGGCTTGGCCCCTATAAGTCGATCTTTCCTTTGCGAGATCTTATCCTAGCGGATAATTAAATTCGTTAGGATTTATTATGTTTGGGAGTAGGGCGTGTCAGAAGGTCCAAATACACAAGATCAATTAGATATTGTCAATGCTATGAACAAAGCTTTGACGGATCAAAATGTGATCCTTCAGAAGATAGCTGCAGCTTTGGGTGGCCAAGCTTCTGCATCCCAACAAGCGAAAGAAGCACAAGAGCAAGCAACAGAACAGACGAACCAACGCACAAATGCAGAACGAGAGTTAACTGAAGCCATGCAAGAGAATACGGGTGGGTCAGAAGGTCTCACTGCAGCATTGGGAAGGCAAGGGGAAGCAACTGCAGGATTGACTGATAGCACAGGTGGTTTCCTTGACATCTTGGGAGACGGCGTTACTGCAGCTGGAGTCTTCACCGCCGCCATCAAT
>CENJ01070602.1_pt1 | contig 12796 bp, 9 predicted proteins | sample 356161 | NCBI WGS metagenome assembly CENJ01 (sample SAMEA2619531, study PRJEB7988) | marine metagenome | biome: marine biome (ENVO:00000447); feature: surface water layer (ENVO:00002042); material: "saline water (ENVO:00002010), including plankton (ENVO:xxxxxxxx)" | depth 5 m
TCCTATATGTATATTTAGTGTAGATCTGCCCAGCCAGCAACACTGTCGTTATTTGCGTCTGCCGCATATCCTTGAAACTTTCCTGTTGTTGTATTGTACACCATTAATCCTTCTTCAGGTGTAAGTGCATCTACTTGTGCCTGTGTCAGCATAGGTGCTTTAAAACTTGAAGGTTCTGTAGGTCCTACTATTTTTGCATTTATACCATCTACTAAAAGAGTTGAATCATCTGCAAAAATAGTTCCTGTTACATCGGCATCTACTTTGATACTTGCACCATTAACTACTAGATTTCCATCAGCATCTGCTTGAAGTCTTGCATTACCAAGATAGATAAAATCTTTTACATATAGATCTGTCCACTGTTTACTTGCACTACCAAGCGCATATGTACCGTCAGTATCTGGAATCATATTAGATCCTATGTTATCAAGATCTAATGTGGTTGCAGCATATAATTCATCAAAGTTGTTATTAATTTTAATAAATGCTGTACGTAAAGGATCACCATCACCTTTGTTTACACTTGTACCAACATTGATAGTTTTCTTAGCCATTATACTCTCCCTACCACAACTTCAACTGTGCCTTTGCCGTCATCATCTTTAGCGCCAACTGCTTTACCTATGACTTGTCCAACTCCTGGCGAATTATTAACTATTGCATATCCTGGTATGGCACTTGTGACTAGCATGTCTCCTTTAGATACTTGTCCTAGAACCTTACATGGTACACGCCCTTGTAGTGCTATTGCACTCACATGCTCGCCTTCTAAATTTGAATTCATCAAATGTGCAGGATTAGTTGAAACTACACCAGCAACTCTTGTGTTACCTTTGGTGTTTGTTACAGAAACTTCTTCATCGCCACCAAACACTAGAACAGTACCTTCTTCATATTCAGCATCTGCTAGATAGTTCTCAGCCAAGTCAGCGTATTGTGCTGATGTTGCGGTCCCTTCAAATGTTGTTGCATATACAGTATTCCATTTTCTCGCACTAGCACCAAGGTTTCTATTGTTTGCTGTGCTGTCTGGCTCTATATTAGAATCAATCCTCGATGTAAATGTAACTGTATCTGCCGCCGCATCATCTCCTAAATTAACAGAACCATTCAAATTAGATGTTCCGCTTACAGAAAGCGTATCGTTAACATTAACAACACCTGTGCCGTTTGCAGACAATGTTAAGTTTGTATCTGTACTGCTTGATTCTATACTGTTTACATCTAAACTGTCGCTTATTGTAACAATACCTGTACCGTTACCGCTTAATGTTAAATCTGTATCTGTGGTTAAACTTGTAATACTATCGACTTGTAAACCGCTAGTGTTAATTCTTGCACTAGCAGATCCATTTGTAAATGCAACAATAGTATTTGCACCACCTTCAGCAAATCCTACATTTGCACCGAAAACAATACCAGTAGAATTAGATCCGCCATTTGCTCCTTCATCTAAGGCTTCTACACCTTTAGTGTACACCCAGTTGCTGGCTAAAAATCCTTTGCCTGCCCTGCCGCCCGAAGCCGGAGTGCCTGTATTTGTTTGTGCTGTACTCTCTGATGTTACTAACACAGGAGATGCTGCACTAGGATCAACATAAGATTTACCAACATTGATTAAACCATGTACGTCGACATTTAATGTATTAGAATCTGTACCAACAGCACTTAAAATAGTTGCCTGACCTGGTGTTTTTATTGATAGCGTTGTGCCACTTGCACTTAATATTTCGTAAGTTGCATCACCACCAATTATAAATGCTTCTGCTTGTATTGCACCTGCCTGTACACCTGCACTTGCACTTTTTCTAAGAACAACAGTATCTCCTGTTGAACCTGTTGAAAGATCTTTTACAGTGTAAGTTCCAGCGGCAGTTCTAACAAGTACATCAGTACCTGAAACATATGCAGGGAATTCTCCGTCTCTAAGTGCTCCGCCTTCATCAAGTATTGTGTTAAAACCTATAGCACTTACAGCACCATTTCCTGCAGCACTTCTTCCAAGAACTGTATCAGTAGCAATATGTTGAAGTTTGCTAGGTGCAACACCTGTTGAAGTGCTTGAACTTGTTTGTAATTCAACAAATCCATTGGTTTCTGTAAACTCTGTATCTTTAAATGTAGCAACACCTAGATCACTTTGTGCAATCCCTGTAGAATTTGCTCGTGTACCTGCTGTATTCATTGCAAGTTTGCTTTGTGCAATAGCAGCAGTATTGCTTACATCTGCATTTTCTATACTCAAAGCTTCTATTTGTAAATCTATTTCTGTACCACTAGCAGTTCTATTTACAGCAATGTTTATATCACTTGCTGTAGATTCACTTGCGTGACTAAATTCGTCAAACGGTCCACCTACTCCTGCTTGTAACGGAGTAAAGATTATATCGGAAAGGGCAGTGCCGTTTGTTATTGCTGATCCGCCTCCTCTATCAGTATCGTCAAAATTTCCTGAAAGTGGTGTGTAAACAATTTTTCTTATTGTTCCAAACTGTTCATCACTAATAGTTTCAATTGTTATGATAGTACCTGTTGCTCCTGAGCCGCCACCGGTAAGTGTTTCACCAACTGAGAAAATTCCACCTGACTCTGGATTAGTTAGAATAATCTTTGCACCTGTTGCAACAACAATTTCATTTGCTCCAGGTGAATTAACTACAGTATCTCTCATTTGAGCAAAATTTGCAAAGCTATTAGCATTATCATCTACATAATTTTTATTAACAGCGTCGGTGCCTGAAGCTGGCAATGCAAGGTTTTGGATAGTGTTGCTACCCATGTTTATATTGCCTTCCATTGGACTATCGCCGTTTAATGGAAGGAAGCCTGGTCCTATTCTATTGCTAGAGCCTAAAATTTGTGCTAGTGTTTTTACATTATATCCAAGCACACGATTAATAAAACTACCTGTTGCTTTTTCAGTTGGTACTGCTTGACCTGATTCATCTGCAAATGAATCATCTGCTGAAAATTCATTTATCGTAACACCCTTTTTAAATCCAAGAGCATTAGCATTTGATAATCCAATTTCTCCAGCAAACGTAATATCACCTGTTGCTTGATCCACACTAAAGAATTTACCTACGCGGAAGAATCCATCTTGATCAGTTGATACAAAGAATACTCTACCTTTACGTCTTTCCCATACTTGAGAACTTGTCGCTGTATCACTGTCAGTATAAAAATCTGCAAGTGAATTGACCGGATCACCTAGGATAACATTTGGGTAGTTTGAATCATTAAATGAACCTGTACCAATTTGTGTAAAATCGTGTCCTGTTGCTCGTAGCAAAGATATAGCAATAGTAATTTCTGCTGTACTACTTGCATGACCACCTGCTGTCAAAGTTCTTGTCTGTGCCGGAATCGCACTGTTAATACCACTACCGCTATAGCTACTATTGATATTTGTACCTGCTACATCTGCAAAAGAAACAAATGCCCAAGCATTATTTGAAATGCTTGTAGGCACACTATTTGAACCTAAAGCACCACTTGTGCTACCACTTAAAGTGTTAGTAGTATCAAAAGTACCTGTAATATCATATAATTCTATTGTTGTACCTGTAGTAGTTTTAGATACTTTTCCTATCGCACCTGATACTGCTTGTGTAATCGTTTCGTCTTTCACAACACTAATACTACCTGTGGTGTTAACTATGCTAACTGTATAATAATCTGTTACTGCATGTGTTTTACCATCCCAAAGGAAACGCATACCACTAACATATCCTCCATCTCCTGGTTCTAAAGCATTTCCATTAGTCCTTGTGTCTTTAGTAATTCTTGTTGCATCAGCATACTCTTCTTGAGGAGTTCCTGGAGCGCCTTCAAGTAAAGGAGTAATAGCTATTCTTGTATCACCTTGTGCTGAACCGTATCCACCTGACAATTTAGTTGTTGATACAGCCATATCGACAAAGTCATAACCTGCTTCAAAAGTTGTAAGAATTTCGTCTGCGGCTAACGCTTGGCTGAATGAATCAGTATTTGAAAAAGCAATGCTTCTGTAAGTTGTTGTATCACTTTCATCAAAGTTAATCGCTGTTGAAGGTCTTGTTACAAGTTCAGCAGGAGAATTAACGCCATCAAATACATGACTAAAGTTATCTCTATATTCGATAATAGTATCTAGGTTTACACCAGCTTGCAATGTACCAAAAAAGTCTTCTGCTGAAACATCATCTGCTTTTAAATCTAATTTATAAACTCTATTGCTTACTGTACCAGCATTTGTACCAAATATAGTTGCAACATTAATTGTCAAATCATTCGCAGGACTAGTTCCACCTATTTCTGTTCCTGCTATTTCTATAGTTTCGCCTACAGCATAACCAGTACCAATTTTGTTTACTGTCACAACTGCTGTGTTCGGGCTTCCTGCATGATCAATTGTTACATTAACTGTAGCTCCACTTCCTGTACCGCTTGTTAGATAATGTGGAACATTTGTATATGTACCAGTTTGTGATCCTGTTGTTGTTATAGATATTGATCCAGTGTTTAATGTTGCTAGTCCAGTAACAACAACATCTCCAGATTCTCCTGCAACTCCGTCACCATCTTGATCACTTAGGTCTTGTACAGCTGATACTGCATAATTTAAAGTTCCTACTGCTCCACCATGATCAATTGTAATTAAACTTGAAGACGTCGGAGGTCTAGCTAGATCATAAACTGTTATACTAGCATCATCAAAAGAGTTTGTAAAAGTTCCGTCTACGTATGCTTTGGCAGGTTGTACCATATCACTTTTAAGCGTAACCTGATCTGGAATCTCATTAGGATCAGCACCTTCAGCAATCAAACCAAAGTTACCATATCCATTTGAACAGTTAAGGGCTCTAATTTCAGAACCATTGTTTGCATACATTGCTGTTTGACAATAGTATGTAAAAGTTGATACTTGTTCTGAAAACGCCGCGTTGTTTGCAACAAGACCATAGCCTAAGTCATTTACTTGAGTAAAGTCGTTTGCAAGTAAACTTCTGTTACCTGCTGTTTGGAAGAATATATCTCTTGCGACTACAGAACTAGCAAATTGTGTTTCATCGTAACCAGTGCCATCGTTAGAATTAGCATCAAGGTAAATTGTTGCTGTACCTTGTCCCTGGTCATAATCAGAAATAGCATTAACTTGGTAACGTCTTCCTTCTACATAGAATGGACATGGTAACTGAGGTGGACGTAATCTTAATCCTTCTCCTGGATTACTTTGAACATTTAATTGGAAGGCATTTGTCTTTGAAAGTATTCTTGAAGGTAGGTTACCTACGTATGCATCTACATACATTCCTCCTGCAAAAGTTTTTTTGTTTTTACTTTTACTAAAACTTGATGCTGTTTGAATATAGGGTGATTTCGTTAAAACTTGTCCTTCAGGATCAAGTACACACATAAATCCACCATGACCTTGACAGGTTACGTTTCTTACTATAGTGGCATCGCTCATTAAGAACAAATCCATTTGATCATTACGTTTAGGCGGATTGTATTCAACATCAAATACAAATGTAACTATATCAATAAGTTCGCCAGTTACTGCAACACTTCCTGATTCACCTGATCCTAAAGTAATATCAGGTGTTTCAACAGCAGTTACACTTGCACTTCCTGCTGTATAAGAACCATCAGTGTAGGTCGGAGCACTTCCAACTAATAAACTTCCTGTCAAACTTGCAATGTTATTAATGGCTGCTTCAGTAGCTGTTTCTTGTGTACTGTCGCCTAGCTGAGTTAGATAGTCACCAGTTCCGTCTGTAATAAGTGTGTGGTAACTTCCTTGTATTTCTAGTATATTTTCTTCACCCCCCACTTTTAGATCTTTTACAAGCGCATCTATAATTAATGCGGTATCACGTCTACATTTTGCTTCGCTGTAAACAAGTGCAGGAAATCTTTGGGTAATAAACTGTATTGTTTCTTCAATTATATAATCTTTATTTCTTTTAACAATAGATGATGCTGTATCAAAATCTCCAACATTTCCATTGTACAATGCAGGCTTAACATTTATCGGCCTATCTCCACGGAATAGGTAATGATACCCAAACTTACCTTGAGGAGTTCCTTCTTGGTTTAAAAATGTTGTACCTTCGCTACCTAAATCTATTCCATCAAACTCGTTGTCTCTATAAAAATATTGTTGTGCCCATTTACTTTGAGAAACTCTAGGTATGCGTGATTGTGTTTCTGTCTTTGGTTTAATAATTACTCTTCTAAATTCGTCACCTTTTAATGATACATTATTAGAAAGTTTGATAGGAAAATCTTCTTCGTAAATACCACTTTCAATTCTAATTGTAACCTGTTTCTTTTTAACAAAATTTCCAAATTCTAAAGGTTCGCCTGGCTCAAAATCTTTGGCACTTAACAGATGAACTTGAAAAACTGTTGGATTAGGTTCTAACGCATTTGTATCAAGATCCGTTCCTGCTTCTGCTGTAACATTATTTGTGAAACTTACAATTTGTCCAATTGCTTCTGATCTTTTACCACGAATGACTTTACCTGGTAGGGCATCTGTATTGGTAGGATTAGTTTGGTCTGTATAAGAAGCCGCTCCGTTAGTTACAACAATTTTATATGTGCTACCATAAACAATAGTACTTCCAGAATCAATACCGTTTTCTATTATTGTATTGACAAGATTAAATTTGGCCTTAACAGCATTGATAGCACTAGAACTTGCATCTGCATCACTGGTTATAGTTCCTCCGGAAGTATAGGCGCTAAATCCTGAAGTTCCATCTACAGTAGATGTTAGGCCGCTATCTGAATATAAATCAATAGTAGTAGCATTAATCCTTTGTGCAAAGTAGCTTTGACCATTTAGCTCAACAGTACCACCTACGCTTGCAAATTGTACAACATCGCTATTAACTAGGTTGTGATCAGTCGTTGTAACTACTCTAATAGGATTATTTAGGGTTATACTAGAAATAATTTTTTGTCCATCGTCAAAGAATTGATCTTCGTCGATTTGATAACGCAATCCAATTATACCACCACTAGTGTGTGCATTGAATCCCGAAGTGTCATAAGGTGCAGTTAATTGTGAATCAGTAAATAATTCAAAGGTAGTGTTACCAGTTACTTTAACATAAAGTTTTTGTCCTTCAATTTGTGTCATTCCGCCTATGTTTTTAAATAACACAATATTTTTATTTGCTAATCCGTGATCTGTGCTTGTAGTAACTACGCCAGGGTTGGCTCTTGTTATACCATTATTAATGATATTTTTTTGATTTAACAAATCATTTGCCAAAGCTGATTCTACAATATCTCTGGCTCTCGCAACTCCTGCTTTAGTTTCAGTTAGCTGAGTTGTAACTGCAATTCTTCCACTAACACTTGCAAAATATCTTTCTCCTGCTTGTCTAGTGAGATAATTAGCATTCAATCCTCTATTAATATCAAGAGCAATGGCATCTAGAATTAAACCAGTGTCTCTTTCGCATATTTCTTGGTTATAAGAAAAATTAGGAAAAGCAAAGTTAATATAGTTAATTACTTCTTTTTGTACAAATTGTCTATTTTGATCTATTAAGTATCTTGCTTGTTCGAATTGAGGAGCATCAACATCTGCAAACATAACAGAACTATCTTTCTGAAAGTTTGTATGTGTAAGCGTTTGCATATAGTTACCTGGCTCACTGGCAGCACTTCTAACTAAGATATCTGCTCGCTGTGCGGCGGCATTAATTGTGTTAAAGGCATACACATTAGATGTGCCTTCGCGTCCTGGAGGTACACCAGCCATAGTATCATCACCCTTAGTGCTTACAAAAAGGACTTCTGGTGAACTGTATGCAGTGTTATCAACGTAAAATTTTGTTGCGGCCTGTAAGTCTTCAGGACCATTAGGTGCACCCTGTCCTGCAAGCTCTCCAGGATGATCAGAAAGATAAAGTTCCCCGGTCATTGTATCACCTTGACGTCTTACAATACTCTTTCTAGGAAGTCCTACTTCTTCTAGAAAGTTTCCGCTAAGGTTATTGTTTAGAGCCGCATCAGTGATAGTATGCGAATCATCTGCGGCAATGGTTCCTGATACAAGTATCTTGTTGTCGTCAGCTGCACTTTCACTGTCTCCACTGGCAAATGCCTTATTTGCTTCAGTAAATAATGAAAGTCTTGTTGGAGAAGTTACTCTAATATAATAGGTTGTACCTGATACTAAACCTGTAGGATCTGTATCTTCTGCTGTAAATACAAATGGCGTTCCGTTTGAACCACTATCTAATCCATGTCCGCCGGTTTGTAAAACTTGCGCAGAATTATAATGACTTGTTATTTCAATATCATTGTTTACATAAGAATTAATTGTAAAAGTATAGTGTAATTTACCTGTAGGTTCATCTGCAATACGTAATGGCAATCCTGAGGTTATATATCTTTGATCTGCATATCCTTTAGTAATTACTAAGTCGTCTACAGTAATTCCTGATACACCATCTGAGAAGTGTCTAGTGTTTACTGCATTAGCTGCTTCTTCACTGATTCCTACACCTGCAATTCCAAATCCAGATGCATAAAGAGGTCCGTTTAGAGTTGGATCAGAATCATCTGCAACTTCTGTAAATGCACTAGAAATTATTAGTTTACCTGGCACACTATAACTAAAAGTAATAGTATCTGAAGCACCTAGACCCAAGGCACTATTAGATGCAAGTTCTGCTAGTTGCACTTGTGTTCCTGCGTCATTTACTAGTGCTATTGTGTTAGGTGTCAGTGTGTCTGGTGTGTCACTCAGTGTTGTGAAATTAATTTGTCCACCTACACCGAAAACAGCATATAGTTCTGTAAAGTTTTCATTTACCTTACGAAACGACTCTCTAATACTATCGCCTGTGCCGTCGTTACCTTCTACACCAATATTTACGTCTTGTTTTGCCATCTATTGCTCCAATTATGCAGGTTCTGCTAACTTGTCAAAGTCAAAATTTACACTAACACCACAACCACAAGAGCTTTTTGCATTAGGGTTGCGAATTTCAAAGTTAGAACCAAATATCTGACTTACATAGTCTATTTCTGTACCAACTAAAAACATTATGCTAGGCGCTCCTATAACTAAGCGTCCGTTGCCAGTATCTATTACTTCATCGCCTTTTTGTATATCCGCCTGTTGTGCGAAATCCCAAGTATATTCAAACCCAGCGCAACCGCCGCCCTTCATGTTTAAAGACACAGCATAAGCTGATTTTTCTTCACAAAGTGTGTTAATTTTATTTTTTGCTGATTCTGTAAGCGTACAAACTGACATCTTTGACTCCTGTTAGTGTTATTTATCGAACATTTTTATAATCTTAATGTAAATATATGTATGTTTATAAAAGAATTTACAGTATCAAAGCGGCACGAAAGACACAGTAAACTAGGAAAACCTCATGAATATTGGCGTACAATTACTATGGTAGAATTAAGATGTGACAGTTGCGGAAGTGATTTTACTAGAACAAGAGGATCAATGGATCCTAATAGAATAAGCAACAACTATTTTCATGTATGCGGAAGTTGCGATAGCAAAAGATTTGCACAAAAAATGGGCATAACCCGTAAGCAAATATGGGATATGCCCGCAAGTAGTAATTTAGATATTAGTAAGATTTAGTCTTTTTTGTAAATAGTCCAAGCGCCATAAGCAATAGCAATACCTGCTGCTATCTTTGCCAATGGTGAAAGGAACAATACAAGTAGTCCTAATAAAATTAGAACTGCACCGTCCAAAGAAGTTCTTTCCTTCATTCGTGCATTTATCCATTTTTTAATCATTGTCATCTCCTCTTAAAACAATTATTCCACAAGCTAATCTATCACCTGCATTTCCTGTTTTTAAACTTTCTTCGTCACCGCCTTTGCCTAAATCGTCAATATCACTATGGACAACTAAACTTCTACCTACAATACTGCGGTCACCTATCAAATCTATGCGTTTTGCAACAATTTTAACATCAGCTGTACCGCTTTCGTCAGCGGTAATATTACCAAGATCGCCGATATGTCCTTTTGTTATATCTCCATGATCTATTCCATCAGGATTATAATGAGCTCCTGCGCTTTCGCATCCCTTGCTTAAATCTCCAAACTCATGCACATGAAATCCGTGTTTTCCAGGTTCTAATCCTGTAATTGTACCTTTAATTACAGTAGGTCCACCAGATGATTTCTGCATCATTACTATATTACCTTTTACAGTATCTGAATGTTCTAATTGGCACTGTGCTATAACATTTTCAGATTCTGCTTCTGTAATAGACAATGCTTCACATTGACACTGTGATGCTTTAGTTCTTGGACAGCGTTGGAACTCTTTAAATTTCATTAATACTTCAAGTTTCCTTGCCTCGTATTTTCCGTAGTTTTCATTGACTTAGTTTTATATGGAAACTTTTTTTCTTTGACTACTGGTACATATGTCATTTTTTGCCCTAAATCATGGCGTATTCCAGTAATCTTATCAAGCTGTAAGTTCTTTTTCGTACCGGTTGTTTTCATTATATTCTCCTACAGCGTATTTATACAAATCTATACTTGCTAAGTTTTTAAATTTTGATTCTACCATTATATCAGCATATGGCCAAAACTCTAACGCCCAACTATTTACAGCATGATTCCACATCATATCAGAATGAGCTCTCAGTTTTGCTTTCTTGTAACCCTCTGATAATAACAAATCCATAGTGGGTTTTTTGTTAATATCAAAGTCTACAAGTAAGTCCTCGCGTGATACTGAATAATGAATCACAGGACGTACACCACGCCAGCTGTCTACTATGCGTAAAAATCTATCGTCGGATGGTTGTATGTATTCACCTTCACGGCACCAGTGATGGTGTATGTCAAGAACCAATGCGCAGGTGTCGACAAGTTCAAGGCTTGCGTCGATACCCCATTTGTTTTCATCGTTCTCGATCGTAATAGTATTTCTCGCTTCTTGAGATAATCTTGTGTCAACCGCGTGTTTAATACCGGTTGGACCTTGGCGGCCTGAGATGTGTACATTGCACTTAAAGTCTTGGAATGTGCGTCCGTATCCCATCCACCTGATGACATCGGTGTGATATTCAAACTCTTCTATGCTCCTTTCAACAATTTCGGGGTTGTCGCTTGCAAGTACAGTAAATTGGCCTGGGTGCATTGATAATCTGACATCAAGAGCTCTTGCCGTTTCACCAACTTTTGCGAATTCTCTAGCGGCGTAATCACGTACATCAGACTTGCGCCAGTAATAACTCCAAGTAGGCTCGGTATAAACAGGAAGCACATCGCTACCCAATCGGACCATACGAAGCTCTGGATTAAGACTTCCCACATATTCAATCAACCTTTTGTATGACGCAATGTTATGGACCATGATATCCCACAAGCGTTCTTCAGCAACATCTACAGTTTGCCTGTTAAGCCATTGTACTGTTGTGCTACGAGTATTTAGTGGGCGTTGAATTTCTTCTAGCAGTTTCTTTTTTTGCGTTTGATCTGGGTGCATGTACTTACATGCGAAACCTATACGTTGTTGCTGTGATTTCAAAAAGTCGCTAGCTGTTGTAAATTTTAAGTCCATATTATATTGTATTACCTTTAACACCAATTGTCAACTATATATGGGTCCAAACAGTTATGAGGATTAGGATCACCATGAAATACGACAATTAATGTTTCATTGCTAGGTACAACCTTTTCTATTGTTTTAAAAGTTCTATTTCCTTTTGTACCGCCCGGCTTCCATGTTTTATCTTTGCGAACTTCCCATTTCCAACTTTGTATCCATTTGTCAGGAAAGTATTGGCCCATTCCATTTGCTTTTTCCCATAACCAATCTTGATCACCAAAGTGTCTACGTATAACAGCTTTAGGATTTGCAATAAATTCTTGCCAAACAAAATCCAATTGACCTTTTTCAAATCGTATCACACTTGAATTATATTTTTGCCATCCTGGTCTCATAGATCTAGTAAAATCTCTCAACACACAAAATTTGCCAGGGTAAAAATCAAATAGTAAATCTATATTTTTACATATGACAAGATCAAGATCTAAATAAAGTATTGTCCCTTCAACTGGTAAATCTTTAGAATAGATATAGGGCTTGTACCACCATCCATTAACATTTTGATCTTGCGGTATTTTTGGTAAGGGAATGATATTAACATTAGGATTTATACCATCTCTATCTTCTGTAATACAATGCATTTTGAATGGCACTGTAATATTTCTGCTAACCATGTTATATAATTTGTTAACATAGTCTGCATTGTATTTTTGTCCATGTTTAAGACAGATAACATTTTTAGGTAATCCGTCAGAATAATTTTTTAGGTTTTCTTCATACGTTTTTTCAATAATACGTTGTTGCTTACGCAAACGTTTTTCTTCGCGTAGTTTTCTAAATTCTTCTTTTGTAAGATTAGATTTATCAATTTTAGCCATCTACAAACGACATCTTCTGTACCTGAAAGGGTGTATAGATTGCACTGTTTGCACCATGCTCTGCACATTCTACTGCTTCACACCAACAGCGACCGTCAGTCTTTTCTTTAATTAATTCATCTGCAAACTTCCATGCATGATATGCAAACATCTCTGCGCCTACTCCATCGAGTACAACAACACTACAAAGATCTTTAGTTTCTAAAATTCTAAAGTCATTTAAGTGCGGATCATTTATATCAATCACAGTTTTGTGATCAAACGTATCTTCTAACCAAGCCTTTATTGGTTTAAGACCACCAAAGTCTACAGCCCAGTTTTTGTTGTCTAGATCTGAACATCCAAATGTAAATTTAAATTG
>CENJ01173894.1_pt1 | contig 12786 bp, 11 predicted proteins | sample 356161 | NCBI WGS metagenome assembly CENJ01 (sample SAMEA2619531, study PRJEB7988) | marine metagenome | biome: marine biome (ENVO:00000447); feature: surface water layer (ENVO:00002042); material: "saline water (ENVO:00002010), including plankton (ENVO:xxxxxxxx)" | depth 5 m
CAAAATTAATATCCAACAACTCAACGCCCTGGCCAACCAGGCGTTTTACGGACTCAGCCATGATTTTGGGATCACTGCCCGCAATCTGAACGGCCTGGGGCCTAACGCCCTGAATGAGTACCCGGCGCTGGCTGCTCTTACCGGTATCCCAGAGCTCGGGCTTGGAGGACAACATCTCACTCACCAGGTGCCCTGCGCCATAGCGCCAAGCCAGCCGCCGAAAAGGTACGTCAGTCCATCCCGCCATGGGGGCCAGGGCTATTCTATTGCGCAGGCTCACGTCGCCACACGGCAGAGCGAGAGGCGCGGATAGGGTCGTAAGATCGATCATGGACGAAGATTTAACCAAAAGACCATGATAGCCCAGGGATTCAAAATCTACACGGCTCTTGCGTCCCCGGTCCGCCTGCTCAATGGCTACATTTTCATATCAAAGAAGCAAAGCTTGTTGCCATCAGCATCTCGCACATAGGCACCATAGAATACGGGCAGCCGCTGTCCTGGCGCCCCTTCGTCTGTCGCACCCAGCGCAATGGCCTTGGCATAGAGCGCATCAACGCCTTCAGGCCCGCCGGCGGGAATAGCAATCATGTTGCCATTACCCGGGGTGGGCGCTTCTTCATCGTAGGGAATACATACTGCCAGCATTGGCGCTTCAGGACCCGTGCCATAAAACTTAATGCGGTCCTGACCGAAGAGCTGTTTTCCGCCAAGTTCGGCGAATAGCGCATCATAAAACTCACAGGCGCGATCAATATCGCTTACCCCAATCGTTGCATATCCAAGCATTGGTCACTCCGTCGTTCGCTATAGCTAGAGCAACATTTGGCATCCTTAAACCCAGCATTACAAACGCATAAGCGTTTTTTGCCAACTGCCTGTCCCAGGCCGGCTACTTCCGAGCCACCAAGCAAACCCAATCTTGTTCAATAGAGGTCGAAAGAAAGCTAAGGGACGGAAAAGCATCTCGAACTTGGGCTGCTTGCTCGGCCAAGATTCCGGATAAAACCAGATGTCCGCCAGGCTTTACCAGCGCCGTAAACATATCCGCCATGCTGACGATTGGGCCCGCTAGAATGTTCGCAACCAGAACATCAAAGGAAACCGCGTAGGTAGCCGCAGATTGGTTTTGCCATACCTGTAAAGACAACGCTTTGACGCGATCATCCACGCCATTGAAAGCGGCATTCTCACGAGTCGCTATCAGGGCCTGGGGATCATGATCCACCCCAACTGCTCGTGCGCCGAGCAAGGCCGTGGCAATGGCTAACACCCCAGAGCCACAGCCAAAGTCCAGCACCGATTGATCGGGTTCAATGTGTCTGGCAAGCCACTCAAGGCAGAGACGTGTGGTGGGGTGACTCCCGCTACCAAAGGCCAGCCCAGGCTCCAAAAATAGCGTCGGCCTTTCCGTCGTGGGGCTAGGGTTCGGACCTTCAGGCCGGCGAGTTTTTGGAAGAAGCCACAACCGGTCGCCGAAAAGCGCGGTCACGGTGTTGTTGGAAAGCCTTCGCTGCCAGTCTTCATCAGCCACGAAGTCCACGCTGATGTCCTCGGGCAGACCGCCGCTGCGGGCGTCTAATGCCTCTCGAATCGCTCCCATGTTGGCGTCTAGGGGGAAGAGGGTAAAAAGCCTGCATCGCTGCCAGGCAGGCAGCTCTCCTGGGCCCGGCTCAAGGATAATCTCGTCATCCTCACTGACCACCGTGAGCGCAGCGGCGCCAAGCCCTAACAGCAGGGCCTCCATTTCCTCCAACTCCGGCTCCGCAACACGGAAACAAAGTTGCAGCCAACTCACGAGATTTTGAACAATGGCGTGCCGGTGGCAATAGCATCCCCATTGGCGATCAAAACCTCCTCAATGGTGCCGCCTCGCACCGCGGTAATTTTGTTCATCATCTTCATACTTTCGATGATACAAACCACGTCCCCAGGCTGAATACGCTGACCCACCTGCACGAAGGGCTCTGCATCTGGATTCGGGGCCTGGTAAAAGACACCGGCCATGGGCGCTTTAATTTCCTCGAGCGGGCCTGAGGGTGCAAAAGCTTGTCCGGCCTGTCCCTGAGACCCCGCTGGCGCCACCACCACCGCCTCTGGTTCGGCAACCCGGGCCACACCTCGATTCATCGCTATTCGAATTGATTCGTCCCCGCTGGCCACCTCCAGCTCGGCAATGCCAGACTCCTCCACCAATTCGATCAGCTTTTTTACTTTCCGTAAGTCCACTAAGTGCCCCCTGAATCCTCTGTCGACAGAATTTCTAAGCCTCGTTATCGAGTGCGTAACGTAGGGCATAGTCATAGCCCTTCGAGCCTAAGCCCGTGATAACGCCCTGGGCGATGTCGCTCAAATAGGAGGTCTGGCGAAAAGCCTCCCTGGCGTAGACATTGGAAAGATGTATTTCCAAAAAAGGAATGCTCACGCTGAGGAATGCATCGCGCAGAGCGATGCTGGTATGCGTTAGCGAGGCCGGATTGATGATAATAAAGTCAATCGCCTCCTTCTTAGCTTGATGCACAGCGTCTACGATGTCGTGCTCAGCATTGCTCTGAAGGTGACTGAGGGTCGCCCCCGCTTCGGATGCCGCGAAGGTCAGTGCGGATACGATTTCAGTTAAGGTCTCATGGCCGTAGATTTCAGGCTCACGACTCCCAAGCAAATTTAGGTTGGGACCGCTAAGCAACAATATACGTCGCCCCATGTCATTTCTCCTGTATTCTCGACTTACGCGAAGTTAACGCCGAGAAATGCGTTATTTTTATATTTTAGCAGATTTTAAGGAAGGAAAACTACCCTATTTTGATTGGAAGACAGCCTGAACCTGGGCCAAATGCGCCGAAAGCGCAGCCACTCCAACCTCCCCCTGCACCCTAAAATCCTTTAATTCGCTGCCATCTTCGTTTAAAAACACCAAACTCGGAGGACCAAAGAGGCCAAAATGAGCCAGCAGCGCCTTATCTTCCTCATCGTTTGCCGTGACGTCTGCACGCAGCAGCGTGAAGTTCGCCAACTGCCCTGCTACCTCTGGGTCAGGGAATACTGAACGCTCCATGACTTTGCAGGAGATACACCAATCAGCATACAGGTCGAGTAGGACGGGTTTATCCGAACGTTCAATGGCCGCAATAACGTCTTTTACCTGCTTGACGCTTTGCCAGGCGGCCTGTTGTTCAACCGACCTTGGCGCCGCTGAGCCAGCGCCGCCGGCTAACGGATTGAAGGGGTCGCTGGCACCGCTGGAGGCACCCACGAGGCAGCTTGCGCCCCAGACCACCATCACTAACCCCGCTATCTGTAACGCCTTTGGCCAGCTCTTCTTGGGTACAAACTCCAGGGCTCCAAGAAAGACGCCAGAGGCAATCAGCAAGACCGCCCAAAGCACAAGGACCACAGAACCGGGCAACAGCCGCTCAAGCAACCAGATCGCAACGCCCAGTAACCCAACGCCAAATGCTGCACGGATGCCTTCCATCCAGGCACCGGCCCGAGGCAACCAATGTCCGCCACTGCCCCCTACAATCAACAACGGCACGCCCATCCCCAGGCCCAAGGCAAACAGGGCTGATCCACCCAGCACCACATCCGCCGTGTTAGACAGATAAATGAGGGCTCCGGCTAACGGGGCAGATATACAGGGAGAGACCACTAAGCTCGACAGTGCCCCCATGACAAATACGGAAGGGTGCCTACCACCCTTCTGGGCTGCGCTGCGTGCGCTCAGCCAGGATTCGAGAACTTGGGGCATACGAAGTTCGTACAGCCCGAACATTGAACCCGCCAACCAAACAAAGACCGCTGCAAAGGTTAGAAGAACCACTGGACTCTGCAGTCGAGCCTGCAAATTGAGTTCGGCACCGAATAGACCCACCAGCAGCCCCACCGCGGCATAGGTCAGCGCCATGCCCAGCACATAGGCCAAGGACAGGGTGAACGCCCGAGTCTTACCCAACTGCGGGCCCTCACCCACGATGATGCTGGAGAGTATCGGGACCATTGGAAAAACGCAGGGCGTGAAGGCCAGGCCTATACCCGCCAAGAAAAATACGACGATCGACCAGAGCAGGCTTTCGCCCTCAAGAATGTTGGCTAGCATTCGATCTTCGCTGGGTGGCACGCTCACCGCTTGCGCTGATGTGGCTGCCCCAGTCACCACGCCAGCCGGCTCAGACCAGGATGCGGAAGCCAGAGAAAGCTGAGTAGACGGCAGCAGCCCTGCCTCGGTAAAGACGAATTCTCGAACTTCTGGCGGATAGCATAGGCCGAGGTCCGCACACCCCTGATAGCCTACCCTGAGCTTGGAGCCCTCGGGCACGGAGCCGAGAAAGGGAACGACGGCCTCAACCTCACCGTAATAAACGCGCACATCCCCAAAGTACTCATCAAACTTTTCTAATGCCGTGGGCAGCAAAGGGCGCGCAAGCACCGACCCGCTCGTGCCGGCGGATAAGCCGAATTCGAATTGATGCTGGTACAGGTAATAGCCATCGGCTATATCCCACCGAATGGTTATCGCTTGATTCGCAACCTGAGGAACCTGCAGCCGAAAGGCTTCATCCACAGGGAGAAACTCTGGTTCCTGATCAAGAAACCCAGCACTGGCCTGCGCATGGGTGGCGACGGCCAGGAACGGTGTCAGAACCAGCCAAAGCCAGGGGAGGCCTCGCGCCCTCGTCTTTCCGAATAACCACTTCGACACTTTACAACCCTATTTCTAAATCCGAGCGCAAAGCGACCCCTAAGCGCGCTGCTGCATGGTAACGAGTTAACCTGCACAATGTTAGCGCGCCGCGAAGCCCTTCTGACCTCGAACACTGATGCTTTCGCTCCAAGGCTAGCATCGAAGGCGGTAGTATTAGACAACCATGCCTATAAGAAATGTGAATCTTACAACTGGAACGCACCCGCTCAGCGCTTTTGCGCTGGTTTGCCTTTTTTGCCTCTGTGTATCTGGTTGCCAGGGCCCCTCCACGCGGCCACCACCGCCTTCCGCTCCGGACCCGGGAGCGCTTATCGTACTGGAAGATCGGGCGATGGCGGCGCTCAATGCCGATCATCTGAGCAGCCCCTATACCGACAGCGCCATACACCTGTTCACACAGATGCTGCGCCTAGATCCATCCAGCGAGGTGGCGCGACGAGGCTTTGAGCAAGTCATCGAGCGATACATGGCGCTAGCCACCAGCGCGGCAGACCGAGGTCAGTTTGCTCGATCTCGGTCGATGCTCGACAAAGCCCGCCTCATTGATCGCGACCATCCCTCTATCGAACCGACGGCCGCTCGAGTCGAACAATTGGCCCGAGCCTCTCGCGCCACGGTAAGACTGGATGGCATCACGGAGGCCGAGCAAAAAAAGCGGGTAGAAGAAATGACCGCTGGAGCCTCCGGGCAATGCAGGTATACCATCGCTGCGAGAAACGACGCCGTCGCGCGCGCAGTGTATCGACTGCTCAAAAATGCCAACGCAGGCGGCCGACCAAGCGCCCGTGTAGTGGTATCAACACCGACTAGGATCGAACAAATATGCTCAATAGACCAAGACTAGTTTGGCTATTCGCAGGTGTTCTGCTGGGCCTTGCAACGGGGTGCGGCAGTCCGTCCTCCCAGGCTACTCAACCGGACGTCACCCAGGCCCAGGTCCGCGTGCCCGTGCCCGGCTCGAAGATGACCGCAGGCTACTTCACCATACACAACCGAGGGCTAACGCCGTTGACGCTTACCGGGGCGTCCTCTCCTGAAGCGCTGTCCATCTCCCTCCACACGACACAGCAGACGGAGGGCACCATGAGGATGCGGCCCCTCGGCGACCTCACTCTTGCCCCCGATGAAATCGTCCGGTTTTCCCCAGGAGGCCGCCATATGATGATCAGCCTCATGCAGGAAACCCCCCTAACGGCGGGAAGCGACATGGTCATTAATCTACATTTTGCGGATCGGGAGGACCTACGGGTGCCGTTCCGTATTTCCGCGCTTTAGCGTCAAAAAATGCGCGGTGAGTTTGCGAAGCCCCTTAAAAGACAACTGATCATCCCCACATTCTTTATCATGTACGAGTAACAAAGAGGCTCTCGATATGAACTTGAAGTTCTGGCGTCGAAAATCCACTGAGGATTTTGAATTTGATACGGCTAAACCGGTTTCGAGAGCACGGACTATCCTGAGGACGATTGTTAGCCTAATTTCCCTCTACCTGCTCGCGGCAGTTGGCATTGGTATTTGGTGGAGCCTGGAACCCGGGCGCTTTTCTGTCGCCGACGTTAGTGAGGCAATGGCCACTGAAAGAGAGGAAAACCGGGTCAACGGCTACACGACCACGGCAACCTCTATTACCCTGGCAAAAACGCTGTTAAACAAAACGGGCGGCTACCTGACCAACGATCTCTTCCCTCCAGGTATTTGGCTTGACAATATGCCTTCGTGGGAGCTGGGTGTTCTCACCCTGTTGCGTGACAACGCCCGCGTTTATCGAAACGACTTTTCTCGCTCGCAAAGCCAATCCGCTGAAAATAAAAACCTGACCGAGGCCGAGGCAAAATTCTTCTTCAACAACGATTCTTGGTTTCTCCCCGCCACTGAAAATGAATACAGGGAAGGCATCCGATTCTTTGAGGCCTATCTGCGGCAGCTTGCAGACGAAGATCAAAATGAAGCCCAGTTCTACGCTCGGGCAGACAACCTTCAGCAGTGGCTGGCCGCCATGGAAACGCGACTTGGGTCCTTGTCCCAGAGGCTGTCTGCGAGTGTGGGCAAACGTCAGCTAGACACCGGCCTCGCTGGGGATAGCGCCGCCACGCAAAGCACGGCCTCACCGGATGAAAAGCTCGTTAAGACCCCTTGGCTTGAGATCGATAATGTCTTCTACGAGTCAAGAGGCTTTACTTGGGCCCTCATTCATATGCTCGAGGCCATAGACACGGACTTTAGCGAGGTACTCGACAAGAAGGCAGCAAGAGTCTCCCTTCGTCAGATCATCCGGGAACTGGAGCCAACCCAGGAAATTCTGTGGAGCCCCATGGTGCTCAATGGCGACGGATTTGGTGTTTTGGCGAACCATTCGCTGATCATGGCTTCGCATATTTCTCGGGCGAATGCCGCAATCATCGATCTTCGAGCCTTGCTCGCTCAAGGATAGATCACTAACGACAACACTACTTCAGACAGCGAGCGTTTAGCCGTATTTGAGATGGCAAGACGCTGCCACATTGGTATGATAGCCGCGCTCTCGCTGGGGGGTAGAGTCTGCGCTGCGGTGACGCCGAAGGTGAGCTTTGGCCAACGCCCGTCAGGCCAGATACATCATTCACTTATCTGTTGGGGACCCTAATGACAGAAACTCTGATCCCACCACTGCTTGGCGCGGTGGGTCTTGTCGTCGCCGTTATCATTTACGCCATTGTTCGTAGCTACGATCCGGGTGATGCAAAACTACAAAAAATCGCAGACGCCATTCATGAGGGCGCCATGGTATTCATGCGCCGTGAATACAGCATGCTCTCTGCCTTCGCCCTAGTGCTGTTGATCGCCATCTACTTCACCCCGGGCCTTGGGGAGTCGACGGCCCTAGCGTTTTTGGCAGGCGCGCTGTCCTCAGCAGGTGCCGGATGGTTTGGTATGTATACCGCTACCCAGGCTAATGTTCGCACCACGGCCGCCGCACATAACGAAGGCCAGGCTGCGGCCCTTTCTGTCGCCTTCTTCGGTGGCTCGATCATGGGTCTGGCCGTTGCGTCCCTTGGCCTGATGGGTCTCGGACTCGTTTATTACTTCCTTGGCGGCGATCCACATACTGCTCACCATATCCATGGGTTTGGTATGGGAGCCTCGGTGGTCGCTTTATTCTCCCGCGTGGGCGGTGGCATCTACACTAAGAGTGCCGACGTTGGTGCTGACCTGGTTGGCAAGTTAGAACAAGGCATCCCTGAGGATGACCCGCGCAATCCAGGTGTGATTGCCGATAACGTCGGTGACAACGTCGGTGACGTTGCAGGCATGGGTTCTGATATTTTCGAGTCCTACTGTGGCTCCATGATCGCCACCATCGCGATCGCAGCGACCTTAGCAGGCACCTGGTTAGCCCAGCTTGTCCCAGGCGCCGAAACCGAAGAAGCTCGTGCGACCTTGATGTTTGTCCCCCTGGCCCTGGCGTCTACCGGCCTGGTAGCCTCCATCATCGGTATTGGTATCGTGAGAGCTTTCTCAAACGCCAACCCTGCCGTCGCCCTACGTATCGGCATGGTCGGAACACCCGTCCTCTTTATCGCTGCGGGTTACTTCATGCTCGGCAACTTGGGCGTATCTAATGCGATCTGGCTATCTGTCGTCTTCGGTGCAGCAGGCGGCGTAGGCATTGGCCTCATCACCGAGTACTACACCTCTTCTTCGCCGGTCGTCAAAATTGCTAAATCCGGCGAGACAGGGCCGGCAACGGTGATGATCACGGGGCTTGCTGTGGGCATGCAATCGGTAGTCGGTCCACTCTTGATCATTTGTGCCATTATTTTCGTATCCACTAACCTAGCCGGTCTTTACGGCGTCGGCGTTGCCGCAGTGGGCTTGCTGGCAACCGTGGGTATGACCATGGCGGTGGATGCTTATGGACCCGTCGCAGATAACGCTGGCGGTATAGCGGAAATGGGCGGACTTGGCGAAGAAACTCGCGCCATCACCGACTCCCTAGACGAACTTGGGAATACCACTGCGGCGATGGGTAAGGGTTTCGCCATCGGCGCAGCCGCGCTAGCCGCACTGGCTATTATCGCTGCCTTTGTTGAGACCATTGCCGCAGCAAGGGGCGGAGAATTCTTGCTTCACCTCGGCGATCCGATGGTGCTGATAGGGCTCTTTATCGGCGGTTTGGTTCCCTTCCTTATTGCCAGTATGACCATGACCTCCGTGGGTGAAGCCGCGATGGAAATGATCCAAGAGATTCGCCGTCAGTTCCGGGAAATACCCGGCCTGATGGAAGGCACGGCAGAACCAGACAATGCAAAGTGCGTCGACATCGCCACTACGGCGGCCCTGCGACGAATGCTGGCCCCAGGTGTTATCGCCGTCGGGGTACCCGTGGTGGTCGGTTTTGGATTAGGCGCAGAAGCCTTGGGTGGGACCCTAGGCGGTGCCCTCCTCGGCTGTGTGCTGCTCGCGCTGACCATGGCAAACGCCGGTGGCGCCTGGGACAACGCTAAAAAGTATGTGGAAAAGGGTAATCTTGGTGGCAAGGGATCCGAAGTTCACGCTGCGGCTGTGGTGGGCGATACCGTTGGCGATCCGTTCAAGGATACCTCTGGCCCATCAATGAACATTCTGATCAATGTCATGGCCATCGTCAGCTTGGTTATCGCGCCCGTACTGAGCTAGTGCATCTTGGGCAGCAACACCCAAGGGGTGCAGCAAAGGGGGCTACCGCCCCCTTTTTTTATCCGAGTAAAACGCCCGCCCCTACCATTTGACAGCCAGCTTTTTTGGGACCTGCTGATTTTTCAGGCTGACATAAACAGGCATTCCCCGCTCGTAACGCGGGTGATCCTCCCCCTCAATCAGCGGGGCCAGATATCGGCGCGCCCTCGGGGTAATGCCAAAGCCATCCTTGCTGATAAAACTCTTGGGCATAAACTTTTCTACGTTAGCCACTCTGGATAGCTTGGCCTCACCAATTTTCCACCGATAGGGGCTGTCGCTGGTTCGGACAATGGTGGGCATCACTGCCGTCTTCCCGTCCAGGGCAAACTCCACCGCCGCCCTGCCTAGGGCATAAGCCTGCTCCACGTCCGTCGCGGAGGCGATATGCCTTGCGGCCCGCTGCAGATAGTCGGCTACGGCCCAATGAAATTTCATGCCCAACTTATCCTTGACCATCTGAGCAATCGTCGGCGCAACCCCACCCAACTGGGCGTGACCAAAGGCATCCTTTGCACCCCCAGCTTCTCCGAGAAACTGACCGTTGGCATACCGTGCACCCTCAGAGACAACGACCACGCAATATCCGCGCTGTTTCACCGTCGACTTAACCTTGGCCAAAAATTCACGCTGCCGAAAAGGGACTTCGGGCAGCAGGATAATATGCGGTGCATCCCCCGCGTCTTGCTGGGCCAAGGCGCTCGCGGCCGCAATCCACCCCGCGTGTCGGCCCATCACCTCTAGCACGAAGACCTTGGTTGAGGTCGCATACATCGAAGCCACATCCAGGGCCGCCTCCTTGGTGGAAACCGCGACATACTTAGCGACCGAGCCGAACCCAGGGCAGCAGTCCGTTAAGGGCAGGTCATTATCCACGGTCTTGGGGATACCGATGCATTGCATGGGATATTTCATCTTACGGCTGAATTGGGACACCTTATTCGCCGTATCCTGAGAGTCGCCACCCCCGTTATAAAAGAAGTAGCGGATATTGTGGGCCTTGAAAACATCCAGCAACCGATGGAATTCGCGCGGATCATCCTCTGGGGACTTCAGCTTATAGCGACAGGAACCGAAGGCACCCCCTGGCGTGCTGCGTAAACCACCAATTGCCCGCTGCGTCTCTTTGGAGCTATCAATGAGTTCTTCGTTCAATGCACCCAAAATGCCATTGTGGCCTACCAACACCTTGCCAATTTGATCCCGATGCTCACGCGCCGTTTGAATCACGCCACAGGCGCTGGCATTAATGACCGCGGTCACGCCGCCTGATTGAGCATAAAAAGCATTGGCCTTTGGCATTTGAGACTTCCTTGGGTACACATAACGATGGCTTTCATTGTCCGTGATGCCAAAAATTTGTGCGACAATTTCGGCTAAATAATGGGCGAATTTTTATGCTCTCCATCCTTTCCCTCTACCTTCGCATTATTCAGCTTAAAGCTGGGCCAGAAGATGTCCCCGCCAGCGGCCTGCTGCTGCTCATAATCACCGCTGCCAACGTGCTGACCAGCTTGGCGTTGAGCCTCACCCTGGGCACCGCATCTATGGGCGCGGTGACCACCACTATCCTGAGTAATTTGGCGGTCCAGGCACTCATCATTTATGGGCTGCTCGCCTTGATGGGCAAATCCAATCGCCTGACGCAAACGCTCTCGGCGTTTTTCGGCTGTGATTTATTGCTAAATGCACTGGTAGGCCTGGGTATCGGGACCATGCACCTATTTGGGTACGATGTGCTCACGCCCCTGGCCCTGGCCATTGTTTTATGGAGTACGGTGGTCTACGGATTTATCTTTCATCGCGCCCTAGAGGTGCATATCGCGGTGGGTATTGGCCTAGCCTTTGTCCTAACGCTGCTTGCCGTCTCCACCGGACAACTGGCGGCAGGCAACGGCTAGGCGATAAACATTTCTTTACTAGCCAGGCAACTGAATCAAGCAGATGATCTATAGATGAAAGAGCACCTCTATTTTCTAGGCATTGGCGGAACGTTGATGGGCAGCTTGGCCCTGCTCGCCAAGGAGATGGGTTTTCACGTTAGCGGATCGGACAAGGTCCTATATCCGCCTATGTCTGACCTCTTGAAGGTGGCCAATATTGAGGTTTTTGAGGGGTTCTCCCCGGAACAGCTAGAGCCACGACCCGCTCAGGTGATTGTCGGCAATGCCGGACTTCCCCGAGGCCATGAGGCCATTGAACACATTCTTAATGCTGGATTGAGCTACGTATCAGGGGCGGAGTGGCTGGGCACCACGGTACTCCGGGATCGATGGGTCCTTGCTGTTGCTGGTACCCATGGCAAAACCACGACGGCCAGCATGCTTGCCTGGATTCTTGATTACGCTGGCCTCAAACCCGGCTACCTCATTGGCGGCGCACCGGGCAACTTTGATCAATCGGCGCGGCTGGGGGAAACCCCCTTCTTTGTCGTTGAGGCTGATGAATACGACACCAGCTACTTCGACAGGCGCGCCAAATTCGTACACTACCGCCCACGGACGCTGATTCTCAATAATCTCGAATATGACCACGCGGATATATTCCCCGACCTGGCGTCGATCCAGGCCCAATTCCACTTGCTGCTGCGATCCGTCCCCAGTGAGGGTTTGATTATCGCCCCGGCTCAGGATGAGGCGGTCTCTGAAGTGGTTGAAGCCGGCTGCTGGACGCCCATCGAACACATCGGGCAAGCAGGATCCATTCGATCACTGAACCGACGGGCTCAGACGGCCGCCTTGGCGGGCAGTACTTGGTCCTTTCGTTCCGCGCCCACCGATCCGGGCAGCTTCGAGGTCTACCTCAACGAGGAGTGCCTAGGCAACATTAAGTGGTCGCTTATGGGCGAGCACAACCAAATGAACGCGCTGAACGCTATTGCTGCAGCAAGACACGTAGGCGTTATCCCCGAAGTTGCGCTAGAGGCCTTAACGAAGTTCCAAGGCGTCAAACGACGTATGGAGAAAATCTATGACGATGGGCAAATGGCCGTCTATGACGACTTTGCCCATCATCCCACAGCGATTCGTAACACCCTGGAGGGTATTCGGAAGCGGCATGTGAGCGATGAAATTGTTGCGGTTATCGAGCCTCGAACGCATACGATGTCTCTTGGGGCACTTCGCTCTCAGCTCACGACCTGCTGCGCGGCGGCGGACCAGGTAATTTGGTTTCGGGGAGAAAACATCAAGTGGGACCTGCAAGAAGTAGTCAACAACAGCGTTGTAGATGCGAGCATCTTAAACGACATCGATAAACTCATCGCTGCTATTGTTGAATCAAGGCCAGCTCAGGGGGTGCCAAAACGACACGTGGTCATCATGAGCAATGGCGGCTTCGGCGGCGTACATGGTCGCTTAGTTGAGGCGCTGGCCTCCTCCCAAGCCAGC
>CENJ01005495.1_pt1 | contig 12778 bp, 12 predicted proteins | sample 356161 | NCBI WGS metagenome assembly CENJ01 (sample SAMEA2619531, study PRJEB7988) | marine metagenome | biome: marine biome (ENVO:00000447); feature: surface water layer (ENVO:00002042); material: "saline water (ENVO:00002010), including plankton (ENVO:xxxxxxxx)" | depth 5 m
TCTGGCTCTGGCTCTGGTATTGGTTCTGGCTCTGGCTCTGGTATTGGCTCAGGCTCTGGCTCTGGTATAGGCTCTGGTTCTGGCTCTGGCTCAGGTATTGGTTCTGGCTCTGGTTCTGGCTCTGGTATTGGTTCTGGCTCTGGCTCTGGCTCTGGTTCTGGCTCTGGTTCAGGTATTGGCTCTGGCTCTGGCTCTGGCTCTGGTATTGGCTCTGGCTCCGGCTCTGGCTCTGGTATTGGCTCTGGCTCTGGTATTGGTTCTGGCTCTGGTATTGGCTCTGGCTCTGGCTCTGGCTCTGGCTGAGTACCAGGAATATACATTTCACCTAATTCAACATTTATAGAATTCGTTTCTACATCACTAATTATATTTTCTATTTCATTATTTATTTGTTCTGGATCTTGTGTAAAATCTGGTGGTGTATTTGATGAACTATCTACAAATATTTCATTTGAAGCTACAACCAACTTTACTGATTCTCTTAATAATTCATCAAAGTTACCTGTTATATTATCAATTTTATCTGATACCTCATTTATAAATGTCTTTACATTTTCTTGAATATTCGCACTAATGTCAATCGAATTTTCAGTTTTGATGTCATTTACTATTAAATCAATATTTGATCCTGATAAATCAAAACTGGTTGTCGTTGTTGTTGTAACATTGGTTTTAATTGCATTTGATATTGATTCAAATATATTATCCTTATTTATAAGACTTTCTGTCTTATTGATATTTTTATCTAATGTATTTGTTATCATTTCTAATTTATTTATCACTTTTGTTACTTCAACATTATTATCACTTATGTAATCATTGTCTACTGCTTCAATCGGTATATTTAGTGCTGTTGATATAATTTTTTTTGCATCTGTTAATAATTGATCATTTAATATTTCTCCTTCTTGTAATTTTGATTCTAAAATATTTGATTTTATAGTTGTTACTGGTGATATTGACAATGATGTATTATTCGATATCATATCATTTAACGATGATATATTTATTAATGTATTTGTTGTTATTTCACCTGTTGATATGTCTGTACCTCCTGGTAATATTTTTATTTTAAAGAATTCTGGTAATCTAACTATTGGTGTATATAGTTTTACTTTACCATATGGACCTGTTACAAACCTCTCTATTATTGTATTTGAAGATAAATCTATTAATTCACCACTTGCACCACTTATATATCCATCTTGAGCTGTTACTTCTGCACCTATTTCTGGCTCAGGTTCTGGCTCTGGGATTGGTTCTGGCTCTGGCTCTGGTATTGGCTCTGGCTCTGGCTCTGGTATTGGCTCTGGCTCTGGCTCTGGTATAGGCTCTGGCTCTGGTATAGGCTCTGGCTCTGGGATTGGCTCTGGCTCTGGTTCTGGTATTGGTTCTGGCTCTGGCTCTGGTATTGGTTCTGGTTCTGGCTCTGGCTCTGGTATTGGCTCGGGCTCTGGTATTGGCTCTGGTTCTGGCTCTGGCTCGGGTTGTGTTCCTGGAATATATATTTCACCCAATGTTACTGCTTCTTTATTTGTTTCTACATCTGATACAATATTATCCAAATCTAAATTAATCGTATCTTGTGAAAAATCTGGTGGAGTATTCGATGAACTATCTACAAATATATCATTTGATGCTTTGGTTATTTTTATCGTTTCCATTAAAATATCATCATAATTACCAGATACATCTTCTACTTTTTCATTTACTTTTGTTACAAATTCTTTTACATTATTTATTACATTATCACTTATATCTATTCCTTTATTTTCTTCTATTTCTTCTATTACTGATTCTATATTTGAACCAGATAAATCAAATCCTGACGTTGAATCTATGGAAACATTTGTTTTAATAGTATCTGCTATTGATTTAAATATATCATCTTTGTCTATTTCATTTACATTTTGGTTGATTGTATTTGCTGTTATTTGTAACTTATTTATTACTTTTGTTGATTCACTATCATTTTCTATTATATAATCTTTGTCTACAGATGATATTTCTATATTTAATGCTATTGCTGTTATTTTACTTGAATTATCTATTAGATTTTCTGATAAAACTTCACCATCTGTTTTTACTTTTTCTTCTAATATTTCTGTTTTTATTGTTGTTATGGGTGATATAGACAATGGTCTTCCAAAATTTATCATTTTTTCTCTACTTGATATATTCGACATTGTCATTGTTTGAATACTCCCTGTAGCTATATCTATTCCTCCTGGCAATATTCTTATTTTAAAATATTCTGGTAAATATACTATTGCAGTATTTAGTTTTATTTCACCATAACTTCCTGTTACAAACCTCTCTATTATTGTATTTGAAGATAAATCTATTAATTCACCACTTGCACCACTTATATATCCATTTTGAGCTATTAATTCTAATCCAAATTCTGGCTCTGGCTCTGGCTCTGGTTCTGGTATTGGTTCTGGTTCTGGTATTGGTTCTGGTTCTGGCTCTGGCAATGGCTCTGGTTCTGGCTCTGGAATTGGCTCTGGCTCTGGTTCTGGTATTGGTTCTGGTTCTGGCTCTGGTATTGGTTCTGGCTCTGGCTCTGGTTCTGGTATTGGCTCTGGCTCTGGCTCTGGTTCTGGAATAGGTTCAGGTTCTGGCTCTGGTTGTGGTTGAGAATCAAATTCAATAGTTATTCCATTTCCAGATCCTAATAATAGAGATTTTGCTTTATTTGTGAAATCTATTATTAAATCTGCATTTACCGAATCACTTAACCAAGTATCTTGTTGTGATTTAATATTAGAACCCTTAAAAATTAATCCATAAAATTTATATTCTACATCTTCTGGAAAATCTGTTTGCGTTTTAAATCTTGTATATGTAGTTAAACCCCTCTTTTTTTTGTCTAAATTTGATAAAAAATTTCTAGCAATATTTCTAGTATTTGGTCCTACAAAATACTCTATTTGTTTATTTCTTATTTCTTCTACATTATTTAATGAGGAATCATTTGTAAAGAATGCTAAACCAAAATCTGGTAATCCAGATCTTAAATTACTTTGTTTAATTGTTTCTATAATCTGAATTCCATTATTTGATAAATCATTCAACTGGTTTTCGTCAAATGAACTACTCATATAGAAATTATCTACATTATTAATTATTTTTATTTATTTATAAAAATAATTATACTAAAACACCATCACTATAAATATTTATTAATGATGCATCATGATACTTATATTGTGGAATTGAATATGCTGTTGCATCGGCCGATGAACTTGTATATAAAAGCTCATCTTCATACTCTGTATCATCTCCATCTACATAAATACCCATTCCTAATTCTATTCTTGATATTTGAGGTAATGTACCTGTTACATTTGAGGATTCCAATACATTATATATTTGTGCTTCTTCCAATACTATATTACTTTCACTATAAATATCTAATGCATTATTTGCTGAATCATGTGTAACATTATGTGATGCTATTGTTGGTAATGTTCCTGTTAAACTTAATGGTCCATCAAAAAATATTGTCATTGCTGTTATAATTCCTTTTACTGAATCCTTTTTACCATATCTAAAATTACCTATTGAATCCTGCGCAGGTAAAGCTATTTGTAATTGATTACTATCTCTCGACAACACAATTGATTCTGTAGAATCGTTTGGATTTTGCAATGCAAATGTATAATCACTACTTGATTTAAAATAATAACCTTTTCCTGATACAAACTCTGATAGATTATTTAAAAAACCTAATCCTAAATCTATATTTGATTTTTTCCATATTAATCCATCAAAATCTAATATTTCTTTAAAATTACTTTCTATATCTGAAGTCACTACATCTGATAAAAGCATATTATTTAAATAACAAAATGGAAATGTTGTCCAAGTGTCATTTGGTAATAATTTTGAAATTAATTTAATTTCTCTACCAGATATAGTAATATTTATATTACTATTACATTTTACATAATAAGAATTGTAAAAATAAAATATATTTAAATTATTCAAAAAACCTAATCCTGAATCCACATTTGATTTTTTCCATAATAATCCATCAAAATCTAATATTTCAATTATATTGCTATCAATTGCTACAAAATCTGAAAAATCTATTTCAACGCATAAAGATATAAAATTCCACCCTGAATTTAATGTTATATTTTGATTTGTTATATTACTTCTAAATTGTACTGACATATATATATATATATATATATCATTAAATATTGTAATAAAAATAAATTATTTAAAAAATATTCCTAAAATCTAAATATCCATAAAACAATGTTGTTTGCAGATTAGATAATCCTGGACTAAATGCAGCACCAGTTCCTTGTGGACCATTCATATAAATATTTGAAAAAGGTAAATTCCATTCTACACCACTATCACTATCATTTGGATCAATCGCAAATAGCTTAATTTCTGTTATTGAATCACCTGCATTTATTTTAAATGCTGTTAGCGCAAATGTATTAGAACCATTCACTGAAAACGTTGCTATAGTACGCAAACTATTATTTACCCAAATACCTATTTTATCATTTGCTTTCAAAGAATCACTATTAATTATCCAACTTAGACTTACACCTGTTGTTGTATTAGGTTCTGTAGGTGTTCCCCAACTATCTAAAGTTTGAACAAAAATTTCTGGTTCAGGTTCTGGTTCAGGTTCTGGCTCTGGCTCTGGTATTGGTTCTGGTTCTGGTTCTGGTTCTGGAATAGGTTCTGGCTCTGGTATTGGTTCAGGTTCTGGTATTGGTTCTGGCTCTGGCTCAGGCTCTGGAATTGGTTCTGGTTCTGGTTCTGGTTCTGGAATAGGTTCTGGTTCTGGTTCTGGAATAGGTTCTGGCTCTGGCATTGGCTCTGGTTCTGGTTCAGGCATTAACAATTCTTGTGTTCCTAAATCTAAAGTTCCATTTAATGAATCTACTGCAGTTAAAGATGCTAATTTACTTGTAACTTTATTCTTTTGCTGATTTGTTAAACCTGGATAATGATTTATAACGGCTGTTCTTACTACTGGTTCATCGTTTTCAAATGTTGTTTGAATTAAGACATCATCTTCTGTTCCATCTTTATTTGTACCTGTTTGTTTTAATTCAACTCGTACTTTAATTGATCCTGCACTAAATGTTATTTCAAAGTCTCCTGGTAATGCTACTACAGGTGTTTCACTTGCCGCTAAATCAAGAATGAATTGAGCACTGATTTCTTCTGAAATTGCTGCTTTAGCTTGGTCTGTTAATTGATTTACATCCATTTCAAAATCATCACCATTTACAACATATACACCAATTATGGAATAACCCGGAATCTCTTCACGTTGTTTTCCAAACATCATAAAAGCTAAACTTTTAGGATATCCTCTTTCATTGTATATTTGTCTTTGATTTGCTGTTATAGCTTCTGTAGGTACTAATCCTGCTTTTCTTGGGCCACCTCCTTGATTTTGATTGGAGATTGATACAGAATATCTGGCCCTTTTTGATCCTGCACTCATATTAGGCATGACTATATATATATATAAACTAAATATATTTATATATACAACATTTTGTTAAAATTACTAAAATTTATAATTATATTAAAACCCGCATTTACAATCCAACATCATATATTTTTTCTTTAATGGCATTGTATAACCTTTATTTCTTACTCTATTTAATGCACTCTTCACATCATTATCATTTCCTCCATTTGTAAATGACATTGGATTCTCTTTTGCATTTAATACTCCATTACCTATCTCATTTATACGCCTACTTTTTGCTATACTTGATGCATCTCGATTTGATGAATTTCCATACCACTTTTTATTATTTCCTACATTCAAATTTGCGTTTATTGTATTACTATACAACTCCCTATTCATTGAAAATGTATTTTCATTATCCCCATTTATCTCTTTCTGTGGCATTGCCTTTATTGTATTTAATATTCCATTGTTTATTTGCCTTATCTTATACATAATATACTATACTATACTATATTATACTATTTTTTTTTACTTTATTTCCACATCACCTTCTTCATAAACTTCTTCGGAATTAAACATCTTTCTTCGAATTCTCCAATCCTCTTTTGATTTTTCTCCTAAATCACACATATGATGTCTCTCATAGGATTCTGGTGTTGTATAATACAATGTTACTGGTTCATCACCATTTCCTACCACTGGAAACCTTACCTTGAAATAGTAATTCTCTTCAAAAGAACCTACTCTATCATTTGTACGCATCCCAGTAAATGGACAACGAATTAATGTCCCTACACCTGATTTTGTTGAATACACTTCTACCTTGATTTTCATTTTCTTCTTGTGAATATAATACTTGTAATATCCACTATCATTCCTCTTTACACTCTCACTTATTGATTTTCTTTTTTTATTATAAGAATACTCTGATAACGATCTCCCTGTAATAATTGATAACTCATCATCTAAATCATGGTTTCTATTCTCTTCCTCCACCAAATCATACTTCTCCATTATTTCCTCCTCTGTTAATACCTCCTTCTCAATACTTGTCATCTTTACTTTTTACAGCAATTAGCAAACTTTTATTACTATCTTACTAATCATTTATAATGAAAATGCTTTATATTGTTTTAATTTATCAATTAATTTCTATATAACCTATATACAATGAATCTTATTTATAAACTATTTCTTATTTTATTTTTTATATTATTATCCTATTTAGTGTATTATTTAACAAAACTTTTTACAAATGATCCCTTTTTAGTTAATTCTTGTTCTTATTTCTTTATTGCTATGATTTTATTTATATTAATTATTCCATAAAAATAATATATAAAAATTATACTGAACATATTAATATAATATTAATATGTCAATTCCTTCTAATTTTCAATCCACTATTCAAGATTTTATTAATGATCTTGATACTACCTTCCCTGAATACAAACATCTTTGGCAAAAATGGTCCAATTGTGATGAAACTACTACTAATGAACTTTTCCAATATTGTTTAACCATTTATCCTGAGAGATTCTTTGATATTCTTTATCAAAATAATGATATTTTTAGAAATGTAGATTCTATTAGTATTGATGAAGATATTGATATTGTTAATACTCAATTTTTTCCTAATGTTGAATTTAAAACTTTATTTAATTGTGAAGGTCTATCTGATAATACAAAAAATACTATGTGGAAATATTTACAACTTGTATTATTTATTGTTGTTGGATCCTCTAAAGATAAAAATGTTTTCGGTGATACCGCCAATATTTTTGAAGGTATTGATGAAAACGAACTCAGTGAAAAATTAAAAGAAACTATGGAAGATATGGGAAGCTTTTTTCAAAATATGGGAATCGATATGGATAATTTAGAATCTAACTTTCCTACTTCTTCCTCTTCAGAACCTACTGATCAGTCTCAAGAAACCGACTCTTTTGAGAATCATTCTAATTCTGAATCTAAATTTCCTGATTTTAGTAATATTCCTAATTTTGAAAACTTTCAAGAACATTTAAAAGGTATGTTTGATGGCAAAATTGGTACATTAGCTAAGGAACTTGCCGATGAAATTTCTGGAGATTTTCAAAATATTCTTGGTGATTTTGGAGAAAATATTGATGAGAAAAACCCACCTTCCGCTCAAGATATTATTAAAAAAATTATGAAAAATCCCAAAAAAATGATGAATCTTATTAAAACTATTGGTGATAAGATCAAAAATAAAATGGATAGTGGGGATATTTCTAAAGATGAACTTATGGGAGAAGCCTCTGAACTTCTATCCAAAATGAAAGAAATGGGTGGTGAGGGACAAATGAAAGATATTCTTAAAAAATTCGCTGGAGGTATGGGTAAAAATGCTAGAATGGATATGAGTGCGCTTCATAGAATGGCAAAAAGTGAAGGTATGAGAGATCGTATGAGAAAGAAAATGGAAGCAAAAAAAAATTATACTTTAGAGAAAAATGAAAATAATGAATCTGTTTTTAAACTTACAAATGAAGAAATACAAGAAAAATCTATTATTCAGAAAAAAAACGATGATGATCTTATTGCTATGTTTAATGATGAATCTCAAGAACAGCCCAAAAAAAATAAAAAGAAAAAGAAAAAGAAAAATTAATCTACTAATAATATATAATGGAACGTAGAAATTTTACAAGAAGAAGAACTAGTTCACAAAGTAGTACTAGTAGTAATAAAAGCAACACACCACCTAGTGAATCTGGATATTATGGAGATAATTCTCAAAATGTTGATGATGATTTTGATCATCCTATTGATACTGAAGATCAACAAGTTATTGTTCCTCTTAATTCAGTCGCTAGACAAGAATCCAATAAAATACAATCTGATGCAATTGTACCTGTTCAAGAAACAGAAACATTTAATCCTGAAAATACTCAAATAGTTGTAAAATCAGAAAGTACTATTATTAAAAAAGCTTGCTCACTTGCTATTATTTTACCATTAGTTGTTGGTGCTTTAATTCCTATAATTTTCACACTTGATGGTGAAACTATTGATTTTTCATCTCTTGGCGATGGTGAAAAACTTGATAAATTACTTGATTTGAAAAATAAAGGCAAAATTAATAAATTCACGTTCAAATTTGATAAATTACCTGAATATGAAGCTATGTTTAGTAGCCCTAGAATCAGAATGAATGATTATATTATTGAAATGTTTCCTGATTTAGATGATATTAATATCAATTACAATGTTTTGATTTTTAATATTAAAAGCTTAATTTCAAATATTACACCTACTAGATATCAATCCTTAATTGAAGCTATTATGTACAGCGACTACGACAGATTACCTTCTGGACAACAAGCTAAAATTTTATTTGATATTATTTTAATTATACTTACTTTTACTATTATATCATACACTAATATTGCACTTAACAAAAGTGTTAATTATTATTACAAAAAAGAACCTGAAATTAGTAGATTACAAAAAAAACAAAAAATTCAAGAATATATCAATTTACTTGGATTTAGCTTTGCATTTCAAATTTTTTCTATTAGTGATCAAGATAGAATGGATGAAATTCAAAGACAAACTGCTGCTGCAACTGCTGCTACTTCTAATACTAATACACAAGCTATGGTTACATCTTCAAGAAGACGAAGAAGAAGATCTAGATTAACAGGGGGAAAACCAATAGAAACACTTAAAATTGAGTTAAAACTACAAGAATTTAAGAAAATATTACATCAAACTTGTCTATTATTTTTTAAACCTAAAGGTGCTAAAATTATTGAAGAAATTTTATTAGAAGCATTAAGTCTTGATCATAAATTAGGTAAATCTAAATCTAAATCTAAATCTACACGTAAATCTAAATCTAAAAGATCCAATACTAGAAAAAAACCACCTTCTCAATAAATACTTATAACAAAAATAAAATAATTTATTAATATATATTATGAATATTCTTAAATATATTAATATTCCAGTCTTTATCATTGCTTTTGCTTTAGGTATGTTTGCTGTGTATATTTTTGACCCTGATAACAAAAAAATTATTGTTTATCCTACACATGAGAATGCTCATTTATTACAATATAGAGATAAAGCCAATAATTGTTTTTCTATTGAAGAATCAAATGTTATTTGCCCATCCAAAAAATCTGATATTTCTAGTATTCCACCACAATCCTAAGTATCTGTCTTAAAATTTTTAAATAATATATCTATAATTTTTCCTTTTTATTATATTCTTGTTATGTTGTGTAATATCACCCCATAGTTTATGATTATCACTCTTAAAATGATTTAATTCTTTTATTATATGTACATTGTTTCTACGATTTTCAAAAGAATGTTTTTGAGTACGTTCTGGCATATAAACATAACAATCAAAGATTTTTTTATATGTTTTTAGTTGTACTATAGTGATAAAATTATAGTTATATAATACATTTGACATCATATTAATTGATACCATACAATAAGAATATTTTATCTTATATGTTGGATCGAATTCATATATATATCTCTGAATATCTTGTGGTAATTTTAATATTAAGTCCATTTTATACTATCTATTTTTTTCATACATTTTAATCAATTTTTTATATTATATAATTCTCTTATCATATAATATAATGAATTTTAATAGATTATTAAATACTAAATTAGGTGTTTTTTTTATATCTATTATTTTAGGTCTAGGCTTGGCTACTTTATTTAGAAAAGTTTGTAATGACAAAAGTTGTATTATTTTTAATGGACCTATTATTTCCGATTTTGAAGATAAAACATATGAATATGATAATAATTGCTATAAATACTCTCTCAAACAAGCCAAATGTGACCCAAACAAACAAATTGTTGATATTACTACAAAAGAAGAATTTTTGAATAATATGCATCAATCATTCGTTAATAGATAAACTTTTATTTGATTTTCTATAATATATATGTCTAATTCTACTACAAGAATAGCAGATTTACCTGAAAACATTAAATTTGAAACTAGAGAAATTCAACAAAATATGCAACCTAATCACGTTGCTATTCCTCCACCTCAAGATACTCAAATGAGAAATCAATTTATACCTACAAAAGAACAACAAGAAATGATGATTCCTAATCAACCTCACACTCTTCCTTCTAGAGATATACCTATGGATCAAAACACTTATCAACAAGATCCTTCTGTTAAACCTAATTATATTCCACCATCTAATATTCACGATGATTATCTACAGAAATATCAAGAATTTGCTAATGATCATTTTCCTAACTATCAAAAACTCAAACATAGAGAATCCCTATTTGATTCTATATTTTCTGAAATTCAATTACCTGTCTTTGTTAGTACACTCTATTTTATTTTTAATTTACCCATTTTTAATAGCTTTATTATGAAATATTTCTCTTTTCTAGATCTTTATTATGATGATGGTAATATTAATTTATTAGGTATTATTATTAAAAGTTCAGTTTTTGGCTTCATTTTCTTTTCTCTCAACAAAACTATTGACTATTTGACCATTATTTAATGATGTGTCTTTTGCTATATTCTTAATAACTTTTTGATAATAGTTATTACGATTCTCTCCTGCTATTGAATTCTGTTGGATAACCAAACATTTATTCGAAAATTCGGAATCCATATCCTCATAATCTGGATTTGTTTCCTTCCACGTTGATAACTTATTCATACTCTTCCTTGAAACCTCTTGAATTGCATTCTCTAATTTTAGTGAATTTTGATCCTTTTGCCACTTATCTTCATCCTTTATATACATTGTCTCTCTCTTTATATCCGTACAATGTATCGGTCTCTCATAATAATTTAATTGCTTCAAATTATCCAAAAATATCTTTGAAATTCCATCTATAAAACCCATCTGAGCATTATTCTCTAAATCGCCTTTAGAAACATCTATTCTTTCTATAAAATCTGTCAAATTTATTGCATCTCTACAATCATTGTTCAAAAACATATTTATATTCACCTTTTGATTATTATTTATTATATTTGTATTATTTGTACTTCCTATTGATTTTGATGCCACCACATCCATTAATGCATCATTCTGTTTTGATACTATCTTCATTGTCTCTTTTGCTTGATCTATTACAAAATTCTTTAACTCTTTGTTCTCTGTTATCATTTGTGAAAATGCTGTCATTAACATCTCATTTGATAATCCCTTCTCTTCCTTCTTCTCTACCAAATTCGAATCTTCTATTTCTTGCTCTACCTCTTCATAATCCTCTAATATATTTATTTTATTATCTATATTACATTTACTTTTATGTGACCAAAATGATTTATAATTCTTGTACTTTTTATTACATTTCTCACAATTATATGTTTGTATTGATTCTTTTTCACTTTTATTACCCGAATTCAAATTTTCTGCATTCTTTTTATGTTTTCTAGTCTGAATATGGTTATTCCAATCTCTCTTATAATTTGTTGAATAATTACAATATTTACAATCATACTTATCGACGACATTTTGACGACAAAAACGACTTTTATTTTCGCTATTTTCATCGACATTTTGTTTGTTATCACTGCAATCTCTAGTTGCGACGACAAAAATGGGAGTTTTTTCTGCTGTTGGGGGAAAAACTTCTGAAAACATCTGATTTCCCCCACTATTGACGACTTTTTGATGTTTTGCAGTGGATAGGTGTTTTTTAAAGTCATATTGTCTACTGCAAGATAGCTCACAAAATTTACAATAATATTTGCCATTTTTTTTCGTTGATTTTGTGGGAGAAAACATCTGATTTGAGGGGAAAATTATCTGATTTTTGGGAGAAAACATCTGAAATATCTGAAATAATATCAGATATTTTTTCCCTAAAATCGACGACAAATCAAAATTTCATTTTTTTTCTTATGCAGTCAGGCCAAAATTCAGCGTGCTCATTCACAGCATTATGCTTAGAATCAAAAATGGGAAAATTTTCACTGAAAAACTTTTTTAGATTTTTTCATTTTGGACATTTTTTTCTTGTCCATTTTCAATATTTTCCTATTAATAATATTCAGAAGTACGCAATTTATTTCACCTTTTTTATCTGAAATCCAAATTTCACTTCGTAAATCATAATATTTATATGTATGATTCTAGATGGTTTTACTGCTATTGTTACCATAATCATTATTTTTAATATTTCAGATGTTTTTGGTGAAATTTTCTCGCATTTTTTTCCAAAATTCACTATCTGAATAATTACATAATATCTTAATATCGAGTATAGATACTAAGATTTTTCCATTTTGCTAACAAGCCTAAAAATGAATTTTATTGGAATCTCTCAATA
>CENJ01174077.1_pt1 | contig 12776 bp, 12 predicted proteins | sample 356161 | NCBI WGS metagenome assembly CENJ01 (sample SAMEA2619531, study PRJEB7988) | marine metagenome | biome: marine biome (ENVO:00000447); feature: surface water layer (ENVO:00002042); material: "saline water (ENVO:00002010), including plankton (ENVO:xxxxxxxx)" | depth 5 m
GATTGATGAGTAAAAGTATTTTAAATACGAAAATTAATGAAAGAGATATTTTAAAAGCAATTAAAAAGATAGATTCTAAAAAATTTAAATTAAAATTAAAAAATGTTAAATCTTTATATGGAGGACCTGGAGCTGTTAAAAAAATAACATCTATTTTAATAAAAACTAACTTTGAAAAGTTAATTAGTAATAAAAAATTTTACGATATAAATTATAAGTTATGAAAAACTGGAAAAAAACTATTATCAAACACGATAAAAATTTAAAAGATGCGATTATTAATTTAAATTCTAGTGCTTTAAAAATTTGTATAGTTGTTAATAATTTTAAAAATTTTGTGGGAACTATTACTGACGGGGATATTCGAAGAAGTCTAATTAATGGAGTCAAACTTACGGATTCAATCAAAAAGGTCGTAAATACAAATTCTTTAAAAGTACCAGGAGGACTTGGAAATAATGATATTATTGAAATAATGAAAACTAATAGAATTCAACATTTACCTGAGGTTAATAAAAATAACAAAGTCATCAATCTTCATTCAATTGAAGATTTTATTAATCCTATAAATAAAAATAATCAATTTATAATAATGGCTGGAGGAAAAGGCACAAGATTATTACCTTTAACAAAAAAAATTCCAAAACCAATGTTAAAAATTGCTGGAAAACCAATGATTGAGCACTTAATTCTTAAAGCACGAGATCAAGGTTTTATAAACTTTGTTATAAGTGTAAATTATCTAAAAGAAAAAATTAAAAAGCATTTTGGAAATGGTAAAAAAATAGGAGTAAATATTCAGTATATTGAAGAAAAAAAACCTCTAGGCACTGCTGGAGCCCTAAGTATTTTTAAAACTAATAATAAAAGTCCTTCAATAATAGTTAATTCAGATTTATTAACAAAAATAAATTTCAACGAAGTGCTTGAATATCATATAAAAAATAATGCTGATGCTACTATGGCTGTAGGCATTCATGAGATTACAAATCCCTATGGAGTTATAAAACTTATTGATAATGTTATTTCTGAGTTTAATGAAAAACCTACAATTAAAAATTATATAAATGCAGGTATTTATATTTTAAATAATTCAATGCTTAAATTTTTAAAAAAAAATCAAAATATAAGTATGATTGAATTTTTTAAGATTTTAAAATCAAATAAAAAAAAAATTATAGCTTATCCTCTACATGAACCTTGGATAGATTTGGGTGATTTTAAAAATTTTACGAATAGCAAGTCTTTAATTCACTTTAATAAGATTAGATAAATTCTCAATGATTAAAAATAGTAATTTTGGATTAATGTTTCATCATTTTCATAATAACGGTAACAAACCAAGTTTTCAAGGTTCAATTACTCCACAGATTTTTAAAAAAATTATTCTTCAAATAGGAGTAAAAAATATTATTAATCCTTATGATTTTATAAACGGCATAGTCAACGGTAATTTAAAACCTGGCCAAGTATGTTTAACTTTTGATGATGCATTATTTTCCCAATACAAATATGCACTACCAATAATGGATAACTATAAATTAAAATCTTTTTGGTTTATATACACTTCAGTTTTTGAAAAAAAAAGCAATAACTTTGAAGTTTATAAATATTTTTATAATAACTACTATAATAGTTTTAATGAATTTTTTAATAACTTTAAAAAAAAAGTTAAAGATATATTTCCATTAAAAAAAATTTTTTTTGATAAACATTATTTTAAACATTTTAAGATTTATAGTAAATCCGAAAGAGAATATAGATTTATACGTGATAAAATATTAAGTGATTATGAATTTAATGAAATATTAAATTCAATGATAAAAGATAAAAAAGTAAATTTAGATTATGTTAAAAAAAAACTATATTTAAATTCTAAACATGTAAAAAAATTATTTAAAGAAGGACATGCCATAGGACTTCATTCGCATAATCACCCACCCAGTTTTGAGGATTTGACTTTACAAGATCAGAAAAAAGAATATACAAAGTGTCACAGAATGATAAAAAAAATAACTAACTCTCCACCAATTTCTATGTCTCATCCCTGTAATTCTTACAATAAAACTACCTTAAAAATTTTAAAAAAAATGAAAATAAAGATTGGCTTTAGAGCTGATAATTCTATTCAAACTTTTTCCAAACTTGAATTGCCAAGAATTGATTGTAAAGATTTATTATGAGATTAAATAGTCATAACGAGTGGGATAAATTAAAAGAAATAATTGTTGGTACTGCAAAAAAAACTACTACAGTTTTATCATGGAAGAAAAATCAAAAACTCGATAATAAACAAATTGTTGAAGCAAGAAAATTAGCAAATGATGCATATCCTAAATGGTTTTTAGATGAAATAGAAGAAGATTTAAATAATTTGTCTAAGACAATAGAAAATTTTGGAGCAAAAGTTTTGCGCCCTTCAGTTTATGATTTACAAGAAATCTATTCGAGCCCTGATTGGTATTCGAACAGTAACAACATCTATAATACAAGAGACCTAAATCTAGTTGTGGGAAACCACTTGATAGAGTCTCCATCTTATTTAAGATCAAGATATTTTGAAAGTTCTGGATTATACGATATTTGGTATGATAATTATTTTGACGATGGCTTCATTTGGATTGCAGCACCCAAACCATTGCTGAAAGAGGATGTTTTACTTCCATATTATGAAAAAGGTAAAGAAAAATTAACTTCAGAGGATTTAAAATATAAGGAGTTAACTAAGGGAAGATTAGAAATACTTCATAAGCTTTCAGAAAAAGAAATTCTTTTTGAAGCCGCAAATACATTAAGAATGGGAAAAGATTTACTTTATCTTGTATCTTCTTCAGGTAATGAAAAAGGGGCAAAATGGTTACAAAGTGTTCTAGGAAGTAATTACAAAGTCCATATTACAAGAGATATATATAGGTCAAGTCATATAGACTCTACACTAATGTGTTTAAGACCTGGTTTAGTATTAATAAATAGTGCTAGAGTTAATAGTGAAAATTGTCCTGAAATTTTTAAAAAATGGGACAAGATATGGTTTGAAAATGTTGCACCAACCTCTGAAGAGGAATTAGACTTTCAAAAAAATGTTAGAGATCCCGTTCATAAAAAACTGAATGACCTTGGATTTAATAATAATCTTTCGGATATGTCTTCTCCATGGGTGGGAATGAATATTTTATCTTTAGACCAAAACACTGTTATTGCAGATGAGAGACAAATAAATTTAATTAAAGAGCTTGAAAAGTATTCTATAAATGTAATTAAAGTTAAAATGAGACATATGTATACTCAGGGTGGTGGCATACACTGTGCGACCCTAGACACAGTAAGAGATAGTAAATTGGAAAGTTATTTTGAATAAAAAAAAAATCGAAAAATCTGTACTTAAAACATTTCAAACTGAAATTCCTTCTATATATTTTTCAGATAAATCATTTGCTTTTTATAAAAGATTTGAAAAAAATTTTGAATACACTTATAGAAATTTATTAAATTTTCCAAAAGAAATGTTTTTAAATAAAAAAATTTTGGATTTTGGAGGAGGTACTGGAGAAAATTCAGTTTTTTTTTTAAAATGGGGTGCAAAAATTACCCACGTTGAATTTAATACAAAAGCTATAAAAATAGCTAAAGAAGTTTTTAAAAAACATGGAGTAAATAAAAATTATAAATTTGTAAATAAATCACTATTTGATTTTAATACAAAAGAAAAATTCGATATTGTTCATTCAAGGGGAGTTTTGGCTCATACTTATGATAAGCAACTGGGCTTTAAAAAAATGGCAAATTTTTTGAAACCTGGAGGATACCTTATCTATGGAGATCCAGATAAATCTGGCAGCTTTCAAAATATGTTGCAGAGGCACATAGTATACAGTTTGTCGAAAAACGAAGAAGAGCAAGTAAAAATATGCAAACAATTATTTTATGAAGATATATTAAGATCTAAAAAATACTCTTATAGAAGTGTAGATAGAATTATTTATGATAGGTGGATTATCCAGCAGCAAGACAATCCCTCGATAAGTGAAGTATTAAATTGGTTTAAAAACAATAATATTACTTTTTATTCATCTTATCCTAGAATAATATTTCCTTTTACTAGTGACTCTATTCATCATGATAAAAAATTTAATTATAATATTCTTGGAAATTTATCAGTTTTAACAGAGCAAATTTGGATGAAAAAAAATTTTCATGATAACTATGAATATTCTAAAATGCTCGGTCCAACAAAAAAAATAAATCAAATTCACAAAAAATTATCAAAAATAATTTCAAATATTTCTCCAAGGAAAAAAATTAATGAGAAAAATTTATCAAATGTTATTGCTTATTATTTAAAAGATTTAAAAAATTTAAATTTAAATAAGTGTTTTTTAGAAGAAAATATTAATTTTTTCTTAGAAGTGCAAAAGTTGCTTAAAATTTTAAAAAAAAAAAATATAACAGAGATTAGAAGTTTTATAAAAAAAAATAAAATAATGTTTAAAGGTTTTGCTGGAGTTAGACACGTAGACTATATTGGAGTTAAAAATGAAAATTAAAAGAACACATGATGATTTTTACTTAAACGAAAATAAAGAAAAAAAACCCAAGGATTATTTTTATTTTATACTTAGTCTTCTTGAAAAAGATTTTAGGTTATCTAAACAAAATTCTACAAAGTTAAAAAAAATAAGCGTAGTTGATATAGGGTGTGCTACGGGAGACTTTGCACATTTTTTATTAAAGAAATATCCAAAATTAGATTATTTAGGTCTAGATACTAATCAAAAATTAATAGAAAAGGCTAAAAAAGATTTACATGGCTATAAATTTCAAAAAGGCGATGTGATAAAATTAGATAAAACAAAAAAACAATTTGACATAGTTTGTTTGTTAGCCGTTCATAGCATCTGGGATGAATTCGAAATATGGTTAAATAATATTGTTAATTTAACTAAAACAGGAGGAAGAGCATATATATTTGGATTATTTAATCCTGAAAAACTTGACGTATTAGTTAAAATAAGAAAATCGAATAAAAACTTTAAAAATAATCATTGGGAGAGTGGGTGGAATATGTGGTCAATTAATACAATTTCTCAATACTTAGATAAGAAAAAAATTAATTTTAAATTTCATAGGTGGGATATATCAAAAAATTTGCCAAAAAAAAAGGATCCACTAAGATCTTATACTCAAAAACTTAGCAACAAAAAGTATCAATTAATTACAGGAGCTCAAATAATTTATAATTTGCACGCATTGGTAATTGAAGGTAAAAAAAAATAAAATTTTCTCTCAGTACCATACTTTTTCAAAAGAACTATATTAGGTTAAAATAACTTACATAAAATAAGTTTATACTAAGAAATTATATGAAAAAAAAATATCTTGCATTGGTTCTAGCAAGAAAAAATTCTCTTCGCTTAAAAAATAAAAATATTTTAAAGCTTGGAAAATTTCCTTTAGTTATTCATTCTTTTAAGCAAATAGTAAAAGCAAAATCACTTTTTGTTGATGTTTTAGTTTCTTCAGATAGTTTAAAAATTAAAAAGTACACGCTACGATATGGATTTAAATACTTAAAAAGACCAAAAAATTTAGCTACACGGAAAATTTCTTCGGCAAAAGCAGCTATTCATGCAGCAAATTATTATAAAAAAATGTATGGTAATTTCGACTATATTGTTTTGTTTCAACCTACTTCTCCGTTTAGAACAAAGAAAACAATTTTAAGAGCAATAAATTTATCTAAAAGATATCCAAATAAGCAAATTGTTAGCATAAATAACTTTAATCAAAAAAAAAAAATTCCTAATGGAGTAATTTATATTACATCAATTAAAAAACTTACAAAATATAATACATTCTCTTACAAAAATTTTTTTCCTTTATATGTCTCCTCTAAAAAAGAGTCTTTGGATATTGATACTATTGAAGATTTTAAATTAGCACAAAAATATGTTTAAGAAGTATTTAAAATTTATAAAAATTGTTTTTCTATTGAAAATAAAATTAAAATTTTTAACGAAGAGTAAAATAGTTTATTATAATCGCAGTAGACTAGAATTGCTAAAATGGTATGTTGATGAAAATATTATTCTTTTGGATCCTTTAAAAGAAGTATATTTTTTCACTCTCATAAAATCTTTTTTAAAATATCCTTTTCAAAACATTATGATTAGTTATATGAAAACATTTTTACAAGATGTAAATCCTAAATTTTTTTTTACATTTATAGACAACGATTTCAAATTTTATTTGCTCAAAAACTATTTTAAAGACATAGTATTTGTTTCAATTCAAAATGGTCAACGTGGTGGTGTTACTGAAAAAATAAATCAAAATAATAAACTTATATTTGATTCCAATGTACCAGTACCAAAAAAAATGAAAGCTGATTGTATTTTTACGATTAATGAAACAGCTTCAAAGAAATTTTCTAAATATGTAAAAACAAAAACAATTGTTATAGGATCATACGCCAATAATATAGCCCAAAAAAATCCAAATATTGAAAAAAAAACCTTATCCTTTATTTCTCAAATTTATGATAACAAATCTAACGAATTTTTTTTTGATAACAACAAAGACAAAATAACTTGGGATGATTATTATTTAGCAGAAAAAAAAGTTTTATTATTTTTAGGACAATATTGTCAACGAAATAACTTAAAATTTCAAATAATTCCTAGAACTAATAAAAATGGAGAGTATGAATTTTATAGAAAATTATTTAATAATAAATATGATTGGAATTACCCAAAAAAAAAAGATATTTTTTCTAGCTATGAACTAATTGACAAAAGCAGTTTTATCGTAGGTATTGATGGTACAATGGTATATGAGGCATTAGCTAGAAAAAAAAAAATTGCTATAATTTCAATTAGAGATGCAATTTTAAGTAATAAATATGGTAATTTACAATTTAAGCAATTTAATTTTGGATGGCCATCTAAATTAGATGAGAAGGGTCCCTTTTGGACACATTTTGATGAAATAAGTGAATTTGAAAGAATTCTCAAATTTATTACAACGGTAAATGATAAAAATTGGGGTAATTTAATAATGAACAAAAAACTAAGTTTAATAATTCCACCATATGATAAAAATAATTCAAAATTTGTCAATTTTTTAAAAAAACTAAAAATTAAAATAAATGAAAAAAATATTAAATTCTCTAAATAATTTAAAAAAGTTTGGGGTTAATACCATTAAAAAATCATTTGAAGATGAAGGATCAAGTTTTGATGAAGTTCAATTAGCAAGAAATTTAACTTCCATACTTGATATGAAATTAAATGTTAAAATTGGCGGCTGTGAGGCAAAAAATGATATGATTTATTGTCAAAAAATAAATGTAGATGGAATTATAGCACCAATGATAGAAACGCCTTTTGCATATAAAAAATTTATACAAGCATCGTCGAAATTAAATAATTTATCTTTATTCATTAATATTGAAAGTAAGACTGGATTGTTAAATTTGAAAAATATAATTTCCATGTCAAATATTAGTTTGTTAGACGGAATTATTATTGGAAGATCTGATTTAGTTAGTTCATTTGGATACTCTCCTGATAATGTGGACTCAAAAAAAATATTCGATAAAATTGTTTTTGCTTTAAAGACAGTTAAACAAAAAAAATTAAAAACGAAAATGGGTGGAAATCTTACCTATAAATCGATTGAAATTACTAAAGATTTATTTAAACAAAAATTAATTGATGCTATTGAAACAAGAAATATAGAGATTCCTGTAAACAGTAAAACTTTAAAAAATATGAATGATATTATTAGTGAAGCTCTAATATTTGAAACATATTTTCTAGATTATTTAAAGAATTATCACTTAAATATCTCTAAAGAATTTAATGATAGACAAAATAAAATTAAAGATAGAATAGTTTAAAATGGCTTTAGCTAAATTAGTAGCAGTCGTTCCAGTTAGAAAAGGATCTCAAAGAGTTAAAAATAAAAATTTAAAGAAATTTTCTGATACAAACTTATTAACTTTTAAAATCGAAACATTAAAAAAAGTAAAAAGAATAGATAGCATAGTTGTAAACACAGACTCAGAAGAGGCAATAGAAATTGCAAAGAAATTAAATGTTGATTATAAAATTAGAGAAGCTTATTTCGCTAGCTCAGAATGTACTAATAGTGAATTTTGGTCACATATAGGAGAACAAACAAAATCAGAATTTATAATATTTACTAATTGTACTTCTCCTTTGATCAAGGTTGAAACTTATAATGAGATTATTGACAGTTTTGATATATCCTTTCCCGAGCATGATAGTGTAAACACTGTATCTGAATTGAAGGAGTATCTATATTTAGATGAGGAACCATTAAATTTTGATCCTAATAGAGCTCCTAATTCTCAAGATTTACCAAATGTAATTAAATTAAATTTTGCAGTAAATATCCTCAAAAAAGAAACTATGCAAAAAAAAAAATCTTTAGTTGGATATAAACCAAGTTTTTATTCTCTGAATGATGTTGAGAGTTTAGATATAAATACAAAGTATGAATTTGAATTTGCAGAGTTTCTATATGATAAGTACTATCGAAAAAATTAAAATGATAATATTTATATGATTTCAGAAGTAAAAAAAAATTCAATAGATTTATATAAATTAAAAACTTTAAAAGACCTAAATCATGTAGAAAATTTTTTTAATTTATTTTTAAAAAAAAAAATTTTTTGTAAACCAAAATCAATCAAAAAATATCTTATAAATAAAAATAAATGTCTATGTGGATCAAAAATAAAAATTAAAATAAAAAAAATTGGTTTATTTAATTACATAAAATGTAAATGTGGAAGTATTTATATCAATCCAATGATTACAAATGAAGGTTTAAATTTAATTTATTCTGATTATGGTCCTTACAGTCTTTATAGAAAAAAATTTGTAACAAGAAAAAAATCAAATAAGATAAGATCTTCACTAGTTAATAAAAGAAAATTTAAGCAATTAGAACTTTTATCAAGAAATAAAAAATCTAAAATTCTTGATTATGGATGTGGCGATGGATCATTTTTAAAATCATGTTACCACCAAGGATATAAAAATTTGTTTGGTGTTGACTCTAGTTTAAAAGATATTAAAGGAAAAAAAGGAATAAAATTTTTTAATGGAATTGAAAAATTAAATAATGAAAGATTTGATTGCATAACAATGTGGGGTGTTTTAGAGCATTTAAACGATCCAATTAATTTTTTATTTAAAATAAAAAAAAAACTAACCAAAAATGGTAAAATATTGTTTGAAGTTCCTAACGCAGATAGTCTTCTTATGAATTATATTTTTGAAAATGAAAAAAATCATATTAAAAGATTTTTAGAGCCTGGTAGGCATTTATATTTTTTTTCAATAAACTATTTTAAAAAAAATATAAAAAAATTAGGATTTAAGATAATTGATTATGAAACAAATGGACTTGATATTCAGAGTATTATTGGTCAATCAAAGTCTAAAATTGAATTAAATAAAATTTTAAAGATTCAAAAATATATTGACGAAAATAATCTTTCTGACCATTTAAGAATCGCTATCCAAAAAATATAACTAATTTAGGTAAATTTCTAATGTTCAAAAAATTTTTAAGATTTTTAAGAATAATTAATAAAAAGACTTTTGATATTCAAATATTTCTAATACCAATACACATAAGGGCAAAAGTTCAAATATTTCTTTTTTGTTTTTTTCCTCAATTAGTAAGTTATTTGAGTATTAAATCTGCAAAACTGCCATCAAATACTCAAAAATTTAAATCAATCTCAAAAAATTTAGATGAATTTATAGTTTTAAATAAAAGGAACTTTAATAAAAAAAAAATTGATTTTTTTATAAGATCAAAAAAAAATGATTATTCAAATTTTAGAAATAAAAATGTTTTTTTATTAAATCCTCTTTATATAGAAAATGAGACTAAAAAAAGAATTTCAAATCAGAAAGATATGAAATTATTAAAGTTTAATCATAAAAGATTTATTTATGTAACTTCTGAGAATACAATTTTAAAAATATTTATTAAAAATAAGTTAAATGTTTTATTTATACAAATATGGAAAAACGATGGTAAAAAATTTTATATGGAAGAATATGAAAAGCCAATTTATCGAAATGTAATAAAATATTGTAAAAATAGAAAAAATTCTTTTGTTGTCGATGTTTCTTACAATACTACATGTAATACTCATTATACAAGTTCAGCAATAGCAGGAGCTTCTTTTTTTGCGAAGGTCTGTAATAAGGTAAATATATATAATTGGGATTTTTATATGAAAGAAAATCCCAAAAGTTTCAATTTTTTTAAATTAGCAAACTTATTATATCCTTTAGATTTTAGATTAAAAAATAATGTTTTTTTAGAAACAAGTTTGTGGCACTGGTATTTTATATTTAGAATATCTAAATTAAAAACAGTTTCAGTTGATGGTTATTTAAAATACATAGCTTCAAACAAAAAAATAATTAAAAGACTTAAAAAAATATTTTGTAGGTAAACGAGAATGTTAACAATAAAAAAGAAAGTAAAAATCTTTACAAAAAATAAAAAAAATTTTTTTGGAATAATCTCAATGTTTTTTTTATCAATTATTTTAACAGTTTTAGAAGCACTTGGTATAGCATCGATAACATCTATGGTCACAATTTTATCAAATAGTAATAATTATATATTTGAAATATTTTTTGACCAAAATACAGAATGGGATTTAAAACAAATTTTAACAATAATTGTTATTATCTTTTTTTTTAAAAGTTTATTTCAAATAATATACAATTTTATTCAATCAAAATTATCAGCCTCAATGAACATAAGCTTTACAAAAAATTTATTCGAAAAATTTATAAATTCATCTTATGAATTAAGTCTATTTAAAAATCCATCAGAGTTAATTCGTAAAATTTCTAGCGATGTGAATATTTCAATTAGTTATATTTTTATGATTTTATTGATTATAAAAGAGATACTAATTTTATTTGCAATACTTTTCTTACTTTTTTTTACTAAAACTAATGTAGTAATTTTAGTATTTGTTTTATTTGGTTCAATTTCAATAATATTTTACAAATCAGTTAGAAATCAACTTACTAAACTAGCTACTAGATTTATAAAAAGTCAAACTGAAAGTATTAAACTAATAAACCAAGCATTTGGATCTTTAAAAGAAAATATTATTTTAGATTTGAGAAAAACTTTGATTAAAAAATTTTCTTTACGAATAACACAAGTCCAAAATTTTGAATTTTTTAGAAGTTTTATAAAAAGTATACCTAGAGTATTATTCGAACTTGTGGCAATCATAGTAATAATAATAATTGCTTATGTCTTTTTACTAATGGATAAAAAGATGGATTATATATTACAAGCCTTGACTTTAATTGGAATATGTTCTGTTAGATTAATTCCTAGCTTTAATGCTCTAACAAACTCTTTCTCAGTAATTAAATCATTTAATGAAATTTTTAATGGGTTTTGTGAAGATATATATTTTTTTGAAAATTTAAAAAAAAATAAATATTATAAAATAAGTAAAAAATTTAATTTTAATACAAGCATAGAATTAAAAAATGTCTCTTTCAAGTACCCAAGAACAAAAAAAAATATAATTAATAAAGCAAATTTAGTTATTAAAAAAGGTTATTCAATTGGTATACATGGAAGATCAGGTTCTGGTAAAACAACACTAGTAGACATAATAATTGGATTACTGGAAAAAACCTCAGGAGAGATAAAAATAGATAATAAAGACATTAAGAATAATAAAATTAAATTTAATAAAAATGAAGTTGGATATGTTCCCCAATCCCCATATTTAATGGATGATACCATAGAAAATAATATTTTATTTGGTCGTAATTTAAAAAACAAAAAAAAATATATAAATAATTCAATAAAGTTAAGTCAAATTGAAAAATTTATTTCTGAATTACCAAAAGGATTAAAAACTTATGTTGGAAATAATGGCTCGAGGCTATCAGGGGGACAAAAACAAAGAATTGTAATAGCTAGGGCTTTATTATTTAAACCTGAGTTAATTATTTTTGATGAGGCCACAAGTGCCCTTGATTCAACAACTGAAAAAGAGTTAATAAAGGAAATTTATAAGTTAAAAAAAATAACAACTATAATTATAATTTCTCACAGAAAAGAAATTATTAATAAGTGTGACTATAAGTATAAAATAAAAAATAATAAGTTACATAAAAGCAGCTAAAAAAAATAATCAATGAAAAATAAAAGAAAAATTTTATTTTTTGGAGCAACTAGTTTTGCGGCAGAAGATCTAATTGGTTATTTAAAAAAAAAATATGAAATAATCAATGTTTCGAGAAAAAAACATATTAATTGTAAAAATATTAAATTTGATCTAAAAAAAATTAATAATTCAATTGGTAAAATTAACAAATTAAAAAATATCCATTACATATTTTATTTTTCTAGCTTTGTTCCTTCTAAAGAAAAAGATAGCTCTATGAGAAAATGTTTAGATATTAATGTTTATGGGATTATTGAATTTTTAAAAAAATTAAAACTTAAACCAAAAAAAATTATTTTAGCATCCTCAAATAGTGTTTATGGAAATAGTGAAAAAATTAAAAAAGAAAACGATATTTTATACCCTGATAATAGCTATGCAATTAGCAAATATTTACAAGAAAATATATTTAGAATCTATTGTAGAGAGAATATGATTAAATTGATTACCTTAAGAATTGGAAACATATATGGAAAAAATTTGGATAAGAAAAGAATAGTAAGTAAAATTATTA
>CENJ01079096.1_pt1 | contig 12775 bp, 8 predicted proteins | sample 356161 | NCBI WGS metagenome assembly CENJ01 (sample SAMEA2619531, study PRJEB7988) | marine metagenome | biome: marine biome (ENVO:00000447); feature: surface water layer (ENVO:00002042); material: "saline water (ENVO:00002010), including plankton (ENVO:xxxxxxxx)" | depth 5 m
TCGCCCGTGAAGAACTGGAGCACTTTGAGCAGGTGCTTGCGCTGATCAAGGCCCGTGGTCGCTACTTGGAGCCGCTTCCTTCGCCAGGGTACGGCGCAGACCTTGCTAAGCACATTCGCAAGGTTGAACCCCACCGGATGCTGGATTCGTTTCTCGTGGCGGGACTGATCGAAGCCCGCTCGCATGAGCGGATGGCCTTACTGGCTGAGCACAGTCCAGACCCAGAGCTACGTGAGCTCTATGGCGGTTTGCTGTTAAGCGAAGCGCGTCATTTTGGTGTTTATTGGACATTGGCCGAGTCCCGCTGGCCTCGAGAAACGGTGACAACGAGGCTCAGTGAGTTAGCTGATGCGGAACGTTCGATATTGCAGGGGCAACTAACAAATCCTGAGGATGTTCGAATGCATTCCGTCGGTCTTCAGGTTTGATTTCTTGCTTCAGCGCTTGGGAGGTGAACTACTGATTCCCGAAAATATGGCTCATCTTAAAAGACATTGTTCTTGGCAATGTGAATATATCGGCGAAACCCACTTCGTTAGCTTACCGTGACAAATACAAGATTCATAGGGATCTGTATGGTTGATTGGCGTCTAACATGTGTTTGTCGCTTTATCTGAAATGGACCTCAAGGAAAACGCGGTTCTTGGAGATCAAGACCTACAGGATGCTCTGAATGGAGTCAATCCGCAGTTCGGAGATTTTTGTATTCGGGCAGCTGGCGAGGTTTGGGGAAAGCCTCTTATTAGCCAAAAATTTAAGACCTTGCTCGCGATCGCTTTGGATGTTTCTCACCAGTCATTCAGTGGCCCAGGTGTTCCGTTCGAAGCCCACGTCACAATGGCTCTGAAGCAGGGCGTGACATTTGAAGAAATTGAGGAGCTCTTGCTAATGACATGTGTGTATTGCGGCTTTAACAAAGCTGCAGGAGCATTTGGGCGGCTTAATGAACTGAAGGAGAAATATGGAAGTTGATTCAAGATTGAAATAAAAAAAAGAGGTGACCTTAGTCACCTCTTTTTTATGACTGATTAATCAGGCTTCGATTTCCTTGATGTAGATATCAATGAGTTCATCCGTGAATGCTGGATGTTTGGCGGAGATTAGGTCTCCATCGACAACACTGCCGACTGTTCCATCATCTCCATACTGAACATCAGCTCCAGCATTCTCAACATCACAAATAATATTGTGTGCGCACGTTACTTTTTTGCCTTCAAGCAGTGTTCTGTCGGCACAAAGCAGCCACAATGAATGACAAATCGTACCTAATTTAACGCCATTTGCATTGTTGATTTTGCGAAGAAGCTCTACAGCGGGTGCATCATTTGGTTTTCCTTTCTCGGGCTTCACTGAGTAGCGAAGTCGATCGGTGGCGTACGCGCCAATCAAAAGGAAGCCCTTATAGTCGGTTGGTGTGATGTCATTAACATCCTTGGCGACAATAATGTGTTCTTCAACCCACCCATTATCGGGATTGGATCCAAATTGCAGTGTTGGGTTACCCCATAAGTTGGAAATATATTCCAGGTCGTAGCCAGCAGCAGGGAACCGCTTGTTGAAAAGTCGAAACTCGGTCATATCGAAATGATCTTCGATGAAGACACCGATTTTTCCTTTCGACTCTCCGTGTGCTTTTAGCAACATGGGGCTTTGTGGGGGGAGGATGGGGGATACTTATGAAGCAATGGATTACATTGCTCTTATTTAGATTCTAGTCAAGTGCTCACTGATGAGCCGCCTTTTCAAAAAGTCTTCGACGTCAATTAATATGCCCATTGTTGGTATTTGCTGATACCGCATGATCATCGCCGGGAAAAGGATTCTCTCTATATTTACATTTCCTTAAACTATCAAGTCGGGCTTGCGCCTAAGATTGAGATACATGTGTGAGGTTGTTTTGGCGAATGCTTCCTCCTCGTCTCAAGATTTTTGTAATATGTTCCATAATTCTTTCTTGGCGACTAAATTTTTAATGCTCTCGTTTGAGTCGTCTTCTGCATGACTTGCGGTAGACGAACTCTTCTCACTTTTAATTCCTGAATTAAAAACCATGGCACGTCGGAACTATTACGAGGGACTCTCAGCGGATTATTCTCGCATTGGTCTCGTTAGCGACGAGATGCAAGCTCAATTGATTCAGCGCTCTGCTGAGATTGGTGACCTCCAGGAGGCTGAGCTCCCCTCCATAGGGCCTGACTACACACTTGAGCAGATCGAAGCTGAAAATCGCGAGTTCTGGCCGACACACTGCGAAGCACTGCGTCAAGGCCGCGGCGATCTTCTGACGAAGGAATATCGTCCCGATCTTGTTTATCACTGTCAGGATGGTCCTTATCATGGCATCACGGAACAGCAGCAACGTGAGAAGCACTGGTGGGCCATCATTGCCCAACCAGGTGTCACGATGTGTTGGCCTATTGTTCAATTCTGGGGAGAGTTCACGCATTTTGAGTGGATATGCCTTGACAATGAAACCCATGAGCAGATTGCTAAGGGAAGCGTCTGCTGGGTTCGTCGTGGACACCGTGGTGGTTGCTACTACAAGAGTGAACAGCTTACTTTTGTTCGTGACGTCTTCGCCTCTGATGACTTGCTGAAACTTGTCAAAGTCTGATTGACGAGTTGCCTGTTTACGGTTCATAATCGTCTCATCCATTTGAGGCGATTTTTTTGTGCCAGGAAGTATTCTCTGCAGATATTTTTGTTGGTGTTAAGGCTCAATGATGGTTGCTTAGTGTTACTATCAAGCTTTTTCAATAATTGGTTGTTTTTGCATTCCTACAAAATCCTCTATCGAAAAAAAATTAATAATACACCGTTGATCCCCTCCATAGACGCAGTAGATTGATCAATCGTGGTCAATGAACAAGCTGAGCCCTCATCATGAGAGCTCAGCTTGTTTAAATAAAGTCTGCTATGGTCTTGTCAGCTATTGTAATTAACTGACTTGAATAAGATTGTTGTTGGCCAGGGTATCTGGATCAACACCAATAATCAGGCTGGTTCCTCCAGATTTGTCGAAAGTTAACAGGGTGTCATCATAATTCGATGTAAGAGTGTATTTAGTATTCGGCACCAAAATTGTGTCTTCATCAGTGTTTAAATCGATAATTGTATTGTTTGCTTTCTTTGAAACCATGAAAACGTCATAACCCTGACCCCCGGTCAGAGTGTTCGCTCCACTTCCTCCGTCGATAAGGTCGCTTCCCTTGCCTCCATTGATGTTGTCGTCCCCTTTTCCGCCATAAAGTACATCAGAACCTTTTGCTCCTGACAACGTGTCTTTATCTTGATGCCCGGTGATGGTGTCGTTCTTGGGCGTACCCTTCAGACGATCCTCTCCAGACGTTCCATCTATAGCCTCACCTGGTGAGAGCAAAGTTCTTCTGCTTCCAAACACTTGATTTTCGCCTTTCTGTATTTTGTCAGTTTCGATGTAATACATATACTCTTTGCCGTTTTCTAGCTCTACTCTCAACCCGCCGTTACCTCGATGATTTACATTTTCGGACAGATCAAAGAAAGTTCCATTGACATTAGCAATTGCAGATTTAATATTAAGGCTCATTTCAAGCGTTGGAATATCAGTTTCTGATTGCATCTCTTGCATGCTCATGCTGTGCTCACCATCAGAGTGAGACTCGTGCCCACTACCTCCGGTGTAGTAAAAGCTCTTGATGCTTGGATCGCTCTTTGATGAATCTACGCCTGTTTTAATCGCGATCAAATTGGCAAAGCTGGATTGAATTACTTGGTCTAATTCATCTGCACTTTGCTGATATTCAGGTCTTGGATTGATATAACCAGATGAGACATCTATGTTTCCTTCATAGTCGCCAAACGGTTGGAAGTCATCGACATACAGTTCAGTCGCTGCATGCATTTCTTGTCCATTCATCGGATCTATATCTCTGACAGAGCTATCACCAATTTTAGTACCTTGAGCATTTTGACTGACTTCGAAAATGCTTCGACCATCGAAACTGTGAACATATCCACCGCCACCTTCACCCTGTCCCACAATAATATCAACAAAATTATCGCTGTTAATGTCTCCCGTTGCGAGATTGATTGTGGTATTGCTCTTGCCTAAGAATGGTGCAATGCGACCCATCAGGGAATAGTCAGCTCCACTATATATTTCAATAATGGGTTCCATGTTTGCTCCGCCGATGCCAGCGATTACGTCGGCATGACCATCCCCATCAATATCACCAACAGCAAGTGAAGTCTCACTGTTGCGGCCTATATTGATGTTTTTAAATGGGACAATATCTTTCAGGATGTAGGCATCATCCGTGCCATCTATTGTTCTTTGAGGTACTGCTTGGATGATTGATTGAGGATTCGTGTTAAGCGTAATATCAGCACCACCATAGTAGACTTCTTCTCCCAGAATTTCTCCTGTTGCACCAGTGAAACGTCCAGTGCCATCAATAATGGTGTATGACTCCAAACCAGCTCCATCTGAAGCGACTTCATCGAGACCATGAGACTCTTCTGTAATCAGTGAGTCCTTACCATCTTCTGATGCAAAGACAAAACTTCCGTCTGGGTATGAACTTGGGATGGTTTCGCCGTTAGCACCGATAATCTGACTGGGATCTGTGTTGGCATTCCAGCCTACGTAGTTACCATCATCACTGAAGACATCTTCGATGTATGTGGTGCCCTTAAATGTTGATATGTCCCATGTGGCACTCCCTCCACTCCCTTCATGATCGTCTGGATTGTCTGATGCCTTCTCCCAATACACATCACTTTCTAAAGTGAGTTCTGATAATAGTGCGTCTTCATTAATAGTGGTTTTTGTCATATCGTCTTGCGCAACTGGTGCGAAACCGGCGAATTTATACTGGCCCGTGGCAGCTTGTTTAACGGCATCTCCATCAAAGATGCGAATCGTGTATTCACCATCAGTCGTATTTTGTATCGTGACGATATCAGTAATGTTGTCGCTAAAGCCCTTTGTTCCGCTTTCGTAGTTGGCGTCATTATCTAGAGCAGCATTGCCAAAAAACTTGCCATAATTGATATCACCAATAGCCAAATTGAAGTTAGTGTTGGCTTCTGCACTCTCGTATGGCACCAGCTGGAAACTGTGTCTGATGTTGCTTCCGATCTGCAGGTTGACGGCTCCACTTGCTTGATCCGGTGACAGGAAAGTTGAGTCGGTATTCAAAATCACTTTCACGGCTTGCATCATGCCGGCATCTTCATGAAAGAGGATGTGGCAATGATTAACATAAGCACCAGGAAAATCTTCAAAGCGCATCCGAATTTTGGTTGAGAACGGTTGAACATTCTCGGTGGTTAATCCTGCGGCTTGGCCATAGGGGTTGTCTGCATGCTGCGTGCCATTGATGTAGGCACCACCGAGCAGAACCGTATCGGCAAGTTGATTGCTGGGGTAAGCCGTGATTTCATCTGTTGATAGGCCATTGATTTCAGTAACGATGAAATCGTTCTGGTGGATGTGAAATGGATGCCATTCTCCCCAAATACCTTCTTCTCCATAAGATTTATTCACAATTGTCCATTCTTCTGTCGTGCCAAGCATCGGCATGGCCACTACGGATTGTTCTTGGGGTGTATGGCCAAAATATCGCCCGTTAATGCGGTAGGCGCCCTCAAAGTCTGCTGGATCGTTGTCACTGGGCGGATATGCGCCAACAGCCTCACCGTTTAAATTATCGGCGCCAAACATCGGGTAGGTTCCATCCATTGCGCTCCAAACAAACTCACGCTGTTTAATTTTTCCCTGCTCCATTTTTTGGTCTGTCTTGGCCATCCAAGCATCGATCTCTGCCTGTTCATTGGTGATGTAATTCCAGGGTTCAGGTGCTGCTGGCTGTTCATCAATTTCCTCACCGGTGACGTTGACCGTGGCCAACACTTGTGCACCCCAAACGAGGTGTCCATCGTTAAACCCATAATACGTTTCGTCAGCTACCGACGATGATGATTCCGTATTCACAATCTCGGATGCAAGATCACCCAAAATTTCGTTGGTACCGTTGCTGAGGAAGTAATATTTGCCCGGTTTGGTGAAGGCGTGCTGCAGCGTCATCCGGGCACCGGGTGCTATCGCTGGCGTTTCAGTTTGTTCAGAAAGCCCTTCCTCCGCTGCGCCCGAAACATCACCGTCAACCGCAACGAGTTGGAATTCTTCGAGGCTTAAGTTTCCTTCGTGTTCGCGAACAAGCTGAATCACATGATGGGAATTGACTGAGAAGTTGAGGAAGCCAAACAGGTTCCATTCTCCAACTTTGGCATCAATTGTTGGATTGTATTGGCCGTTAACAGTATGGATAATATTTTCAATGGGCGCTCCATTCAATCCAAAGCCGTACCATGCAGAGGCACCGTCTGTTGCTGCTGGAATTTTTGGGTCATATAAATTTGGCATGTAGTTGTAACCGACGTAGCCCGCTTCCGAAACGTTATACGTTGGGATTCCCTCTTCATCCGTATCGACCACTTCCGCAGGTGTGGCGATGCGGTGTGGTTTTTCGTTTGGATCTTGGTTTACTGGATCACTGCTGGAGGCAACACGCTCCTCTTGATTCAGTGCCCATGTTTGCAAACTCATCCAGTAAACAGGATCCTTGACAGGATTAAAATTATCTAAGTCGTCGGTTTCTTCTGTAGACGGCTGAATGAGAAGTGGGCCAGCCAAGCCTTTTGACACTTGTACATTTGTCGCCCCATGAAGGTGAGGATGATACCAATCTGGACCGACAAAATGATCATCGGGTACCTTGATTTCAGTTTCCCAACTGGTGCCTGAATCAATGGTAATCAATACATTGTCGCTATTCCCTGCTGCAGAGACATGAAGGCCATGGGTGTGAAGGTTTGTATCGTCATAGTAGCTTGACGCTGGATCTTCGGGAAGTTCGTTAGTTATTCTAACTTTAATAGTATCGCCAGGGTCAACAACAATTAGCGGCCCCTGAGAACTGCCTGTATCTCCATTGTAAAACAGAAAATTGTCATCATACGAGGAATCATTTTCGTTGTTGTTGGCAGTGAGTTTGCCTAAGCCTGGAATATATAATTCATTAAACTCTGAAAGTTTCAGTTCAATCTCGACAGTATCACTGTCTGGACCCCAGGATGAGTAATACAAGCCATTGGGGTCGACATATGTGTAATTGCCGTTCTCGTAATCTGCTTGCCCTTTTTGCCATTCCTGCCAGGCACTTGTGTAAGGAACTGTAACGTCTGGATGTGGCAGTACCTTGAGGTATTGGTCACCATATCCCGGGCTCCAGGACTCAAACAAAGTTTGTCCAATGGTATAGAAGTCCTGGAGAGCCATTGTGTAGATTGTTCTGAACTAACCCAATACTATTTACAGCCAACCATTCAAGCAACATGTTTGTCTCTGACAACCAACCTGTCTGATACCAGGGCCATCTTGAAGAGTTTCTTTAGGCTGCGCTGCTATGAGCATTCTGTTGCTAATTAGCAGCAAAAAAGGGGTGGGATTAACCCCACCCCTTGCTATAGATATTGATCAGATGCTGTTACTATTGTCTCGTATCAGCCTTCAGGCCAAGTATGTGATGTGTTATTGAGCTTGTTGTATTGCTCCATAGCTTTTTTAAAGTTCTCTTTGCACACTGATCTCACTTGGTTGAACTCAAGCTGCTCTCCATTGGGGCCTTTGGCATAGATCAAAGCCCAGCCTTCAAATGATCCAGGGAATTCAGTCATCGCATAACTGGTTGGAGCATTTGCAAGATCTTCTCGAGAATCTACATCAATCTTGCGGTTAACAGCAACCTCGGTTAAGCCTCTTTTGTGAGACTCTTCGACAAGTTTATTTGCAAATTCCGTCATGTCAATGTCTGATTTGACATGAAATGACAAGTGGGGAGCATTACCGAAGCCAACACATGATGAGAGTGATTTGAAAATGTTTGGTGCATATGGTCCACCCTCGCATTCTGCAGTGCGGAAGTGAAGCAACTCTAGATTAGTGTTACCGAATTGGATAAACCTAACGTCAAGGTTGTCCTTGCCGCTCCTGAGGTCAGGAACACCAAAGTCCTCAGGGGAATCATTGCTATCTTTGCTTCTCATTTCATCCAACTGAAAGAGAAGGTTGTGCATTTCTGATCCAAAGAAGCCATCTCCTCCAACAGCCAAACGACCGCCAAGAATATCAATGTAAAAAGTGAGCGACTTCTGCAAATCAGGAGTCGTCATCCCGAAATGCTGAATCCCCTGAAGCATGTGTCCCAATGCCGAGGGAGTTTCGTTGGTGTCCGGGGAGTAGAACTCCATTTAGCCGCAAAGAGGTACATTACTAATTTGGCTCAAAAGCCAAAAAGTAGCCAGGCTCTCGGCCACATGTCAGAGGATCAATACATTTATTTTGAGATAACCGTATCAACCTTCTTTCAGCACGTTGACGGCCTCGTCGAGAGTTTCTGAAACACCTGAAGGCCAAATGGCAGTATAGCGAAATAGCTTCGAGAGTGAATGATTATAGTTAAAAACGGCTTTAGAGTATGCGTTGGATTCACGAACTACAGCGTACGTTGCAGTAGAAAATGAAGTTGCATCGATTTTATTTTGACGATATAGTTCTCTACTGGTGTCACGGGCTTGCCTCGCATTCACCAGTGCAGCTTTCGCCGTATCCAGGCCCATTTTTGCAGTTGTGTATTCGATGAAGGCTGTGCCTGCTTGAACAGCTGCCATTTCTTCCGCTGCACGAGCCTTAGCCAGTGATTGTTTCGCGGCGTATCTCAAACTGCGTGCTTTTGCATCCGAAACTGTTCCATCAAAATTCCAGCTCATTATCAACCCAAAGTTCCCACTTGGCCCCCAGCTTGAGGACTGATATTCCTTCGTAGTTTTCGTGGCGCCATAAATACCACTTTGATCGGTGTAATCAGCATATCCATAGAGAGAAAATTTTGGTATGTATGAGTAGCTTAAAGATGTTGCAAGATGGCTTTGAGAATTGGCAATCTTTTGTGCAGCCAGGATTTCTTCGCGGTGATTCAATGCATGCTCAACAGTTTGGGTTAAATCCATGCTCCAACTTCCAATTGGTCTCAGTCGGAAATCATCCGATGGCCGTAGCAGTGTTCCCATGGGAAGGCCCAGTTGCTCGGACATATTCGTAGCTGCCTTGATTAAATTAACATGCACTTCAATCAAATGCTCTAACTGACCGTACAGTGCTGCCTTGGCTTGTTGCACAGCATTTTTATTAACCAGTGATGGTTCTCCTTTGTATTTGGCTTCAGTATGTCCTAGAAACTTAACGCTCTCTTTGTAGTTTAGTTTCAAGCTCTCTAGGTTTGAGATCTCACGATACAACGCAAAATATCCCTCCTGAACTTTTAGAACAATATCTCTAACTGTCATGTTAAACAATAGTTCCTCAGCCCTGGCTGCCTCGGTAGAGCTCTTGATCGCTTGTCCCCGTGGCATATCGAAGAAAGTCCATCTCACTGCAATGGCAGGTACAAATTGATCGAGCGAGGTGAAATTTTTGGATTCGGTTGATTTCAAGTATGGTTTACCATCCTCATTTATTGTGTAGCTACGGGTTTCAGTTGAATTGAATCTTTGCCCTAAAGTAGGCCAGGTTGGTATAATATTGACGTCTCCATAGGGGCCTGCGCCTGAAGCTGTTGGCCACCATAATCTTTTATCGCTGATAGCGCTCCACTGCTTTGACTGAACAGAGCGATATGCTGCTTGGATGGTTTTGTTATTCGCAACAGCAAAAGCAATAGCTTCGTCAAGTGTGAATGGTTTTGATCGTTCATTAAAGTCTTGCTGGATTGCCTCTAGCCGATTAGAAGTATTTTCAAATGTATCATCTTCGATCTCCACAGTCATGCTGGGAGATTCTGAATTGGAAGTATTTTCAAATTCATTTGCTATGACGGAATTTACTTGGCCCATACCAAGAAGTTGGATCGTAGTAAACACCCAAGCAAAACGCTTCATTTTTTTTTATTGAAACCTATCAGTAATATAGAGTGACTTCTCCGTCTTATCACCCATGTCATGAATTGCAGTTTTTTTACGTTTTGATATTTGCTCAGTTGCTCGACGGCCAATTAAAGTGGGAGAAGTCCACCACTAAACCATGGCTTTTGCTGACGCACGCGAGGAGGTAGTCTTCTACGTCCCACTCTGGATTCGTAATGGAATTTCTGTTCAGCAGTTTGATGACTATTGGCGTGATGTTCATGGTCCTGTGTGTGCACGTCTTCCAGGTCAGATGGAATATTGGCAGTATCATCTTTCTGCCTATGATGGAGGTATTTTCCCTCAGATTGGAGGTATCCGAATTAACACTGATCCCGCAGATCAATTTCTAGGGATTGCCGAATTGACATTTTCATCTATTGAAGAACGGGCTAATTGGTTTACAGCTTCTGCTATTTTAATGGATGATGAGCACAATATCTTTAGCAAAGCGATCGGATACACAACTTCAATGGGTAATACGCGTACGGTGATGAGTCGATTATCTGAGCCATATCCAAATGGACAGATTTCTGAACTTCGTTATCACGTGCTGGTTCGCAAATCAGATAGTGTTTCTGTAGACGATTTCCGTGCATATATGAAGGACACACTGATGCCTGCTATTGCTGAGCAACCGGAAGTTGTCCAGCTTCGTTATCATCTTTTTGATGCTATCGATACTTCGAGACCTGATGCTCAAGGGGTCGAGCATGTTGAAAAGGATGGCAAGGATTATCACGCAGCTTTTGAGATTTCTTTTGTCAATGGGCTTGACCGTGAGAAATTCTTTGCGGCTTCTGGGTTTACAAAAGCTTTGAATGATGGAGCATCTTTGATAGATATGATCAAGCCATGTCCTGAGCGGTTTGCTTCAACATTTGTTTGCAATCATAAAATGACATTGGCTGGCCAGCGTGGATCATCTGTTGCAAAATTAGTCAACGATCTAGGGGCGATTAATCAGACTCGTGACGATATTCGCGATTTGATGCTGACTAATCAGTTGACCTGAGTTAAGTTAAGTGTTATTTGAGGGATTTGCGCTGAGAGCAAATCCCTTTTTTTTTGGGCTTATTTAGGATGGTCGTCTGTTTAAACTCGGTATATTGAACGACTATTCCGTATATTATTTTTTTGGCAATGATTAGATGATGTTGAACGCCACGCAAATTCTTTCCTCATTGCTTGTGAAAGGAATCGTTTCATGGGGTAAGTAGCTTGGGAACAAAAGCATCAGTCCTGGATAGGGTGTGAAGGTGAGATCTTCGCTACCAATGAACCTGATATTTCCATCGAATCCAGTTTTATTTTGATCTAATTTTGGTACCTTTAGATATAAGACACCGCTTACTTTTGACTCTGTATGAGTATGTTTCTTTTGAAAGCCGCCTGATTTCAATACTACTCCCCACCCACTAACTTCTGCTTCCTGTGTATTCGTATTGAGTCCATGGTCCGATGCAATGTTTTGCTTGATCATGCTAGTCAGCTCTTTCATTGCTTTTTCTTGTGTATTTTTAAAAACTTCGTGCGTTTGATAGCCTCCTGTTGTTGGCTTTCCAGCCCTATTCCAGGCAAGAGAAGCATTGTTCTTGATGATATTTGTCAGAACATTGATCGAGCTATCGTTTTCTTCTATTAATTTAACTTGTTTCACGATTAGGCTTGGTCTGCACAGTATTTCAACGCCTAGGTTTTCTTGTTGCTTTTTGGGTAGTTCACATGCTGCAGCCATCCACTTATTTTGATCTGCCGTTTGTCGATACTCTGTTAATAGATCCTTTGCGTCGTCCCACTTTTCGTTCTCGATTAAGCGATATATCTTTCCCATTCTTGTTGACTCTTCCCCTTGCGAATCAGCGATTGCATTTCTTAGTTTTCTTGCCTCCGGAGTATTGGCAACAATAGTCTCCGCTCTTGTTAGATATGCTTTCGCGCTGTCGATATTTCCTATTTCATGCATAAAATTTGCGATGTTGAAATAGCCCAGGAATTCGTTGGGCCTAATTTTTATCACCTTTTTATAGAGCTCTTCAGCAGTCTTGTAGTTTCCCAGCTCGCTTTCAGTGATTGCTAAATTGGTGATTAGAGATGGGTCTTCGTTTGTTGTTTTTCTTAGGATCTTGGTTAAAACTGATTGGCACTTTTCGAGTTGACTGGTTTTGATTAGTTGTTCGCTTAGCATAATCGCAATGGTTATATTATCCGTCTTTTCTTGAATTGCCTCCAGTATCGCTATCGCTTTTCCTTCCATTCCCTCCTCTATTGCTGATTGCGCCAATATGATTGCGCAATTTGGTTCGTTTAATTGTCTTCCTTTTTCTGTAAACTCGCAATCGAAATAGCTTAAAAGCTCTTGATGCTTTCGTTGCATCGACATGCTTCTTACGACATTCAGAAAGAGGCCTTCGTTGTTTGGTGTCTCTGCGAAAGCTTCCATGAAAAGACGCTGCGCTTTGTTTAAGTCACCGGACTGAGCTGCGATGATTCCTTGCTTGTTCTTATCCATGATTAAATTCAATAAAAAAAGTGCTGAGCCATAGGCTCAGCACAGATTCATTCATTTTGAGTCTATTCCTCAAACCACTTGAAACTCTTCATCCAGTTCAGCGTCCTTGAGGGCTTGACTGATTTCGGAATTCAAGCCGGACAGTTGAACACTAAAGGAGGCTCCGCGCTGTTGTTTGGTGAACAGCAGATAGTTCCAACCTGTATCATCGACCGTTTGCAGATTTGTCATGTCTAGGACAATTCCCTTGAGCCCGGA
>CENJ01026886.1_pt1 | contig 12772 bp, 9 predicted proteins | sample 356161 | NCBI WGS metagenome assembly CENJ01 (sample SAMEA2619531, study PRJEB7988) | marine metagenome | biome: marine biome (ENVO:00000447); feature: surface water layer (ENVO:00002042); material: "saline water (ENVO:00002010), including plankton (ENVO:xxxxxxxx)" | depth 5 m
CGGTCGTACTGTCGGCGCCGGCGTCGTCTCTAAAGTCATTGAGTAAATCGAAACCTGCACTCACCGATACGGACTATAAGTTCAAGGAGAGCGGTTAAAGAACTAGGCCAGTAGCTCAATTGGCAGAGCAGCGGTCTCCAAAACCGCAGGTTGGGGGTTCGATTCCCTCCTGGCCTGCCACTATCTTAAGCTCGGCAATGGGATTGTCGTAGCGTTTAGAAATTGGCAATCATGCTGGAACAGCAAGAATGGTGACGGAAGCAAAAAGCCGTTAAAGACAGGTTGAACGCGCTTAGTCGGTCGAAGCGATCGCCTAGGTAAAAGAGGCTGCGGCCAATGAAAAGTGCGCGTAGTTAAGACTGCACTTAGCCAAGCATAGGAACTGATTTTGAACACGAATGTAGAGAAGGGCGCGAGCACATCTCTCGACTGGCTCAAGTGGTTAGCAGTAACCGCATTGGTCGGCGGCGGTATATATGGGAACTGGTATTTCCAGGCGGAATCATTGTTGCTGCGAGTCGTGGTCTTATTGTTACTTGCAGCCGTTGCAGTATTCGTAGCCATTCGAACCGAAACCGGTCGCAGCGCTTGGAATCTCATACGAGACTCGCGAGGTGAGCTGCGCAGAGTGGTATGGCCGGCTCGTCAGGAAACCACGCAAACCACAATAGTAGTCCTGATTCTCATAGTAATTTTTGCCTTGATCTTATGGGGCTTGGATTCGCTTTTGGGTTGGGTCATCAGCGCCATTATCGGATAACTCGCGATGACAAAAAAATGGTATGTAGTGCACGCTTATTCAGGGTTTGAGAAGCAGGTCGCACGTGCGCTTCAGGAAAGAGTCGATCTCTCTGAGTTAACAGATAGCTTTGGTGAGATCTTAGTGCCTACTGAAGAAGTCGTAGAAATGCGTGGCGGCCAAAAGCGCCGCAGCGAAAGAAAATTCTTTCCAGGCTACGTTCTTGTTGAAATGGAGTTAAACGATGACACCTGGCATTTGGTTAAAAAGACACCTCGTGTCATGGGTTTCATTGGCGGCAAAGCCGACGAGCCAGCACCGCTTAGCCCTAAAGAGGCTGCAGCCATACTTGATCGCGTTGCAGTTGGTAGCGAGAAAGCAACGCCGAAAACGGTGTTTGAGCCAGGCGAAATCGTGCGAGTCATTGATGGGCCATTTAACGACTTTAATGGCGTCGTAGAAGAGGTTAACTACGAAAAAAGCCGACTGCAGGTCGCGGTAACGATCTTTGGCCGTTCTACTCCTGTCGAGTTGGATTTTGGCCAGGTCGAAAAAGGGTAACTAAGATAAGGGAGTTGATAACAGCTGGCGGAACGTTGGCTGTTAATAGTTGCGATAGGGTCGAACGGAAACAGTACGCTGTAGCGTGTGTTGCGATTTTTGGAAACCGCCGCCGCACAGGTCGTGCGGACTCTCGAAGTAAATAGACGACGCTTTTGCGTCGCATACAGCGCTAAGCGGGTAATGCCAAAAATACCTTGCGTAGCGAAAACTGTCGGGGAGTGCTGTTGTATTATCAACGCACGCTTGTACCCATAAGGAGCAAAGATGGCTAAAAAAGTAGAAGCCTATATCAAGCTGCAGGTTCCTGCAGGACAGGCGAACCCAAGTCCACCGGTCGGCCCAGCGCTCGGCCAGCATGGTTTGAACATCATGGACTTTTGTAAGGCGTTCAATGCCCAAACACAGTCAGTTGAGCAAGGGTTGCCAATCCCAGTGGTAATTACTGCGTACGCCGACCGAACGTTCACCTTCGTCACGAAGACGCCGCCCGCAGCAGTCTTACTCCGCAAAGCGGCCAATATCAGCAAAGGCTCGCCAACGCCAAATACGCACAAAGTTGCGACGGTGAATCGCGAACAGTTGGAAGAGATCGCGAAAATGAAAATGCCAGATCTGACTGCGGCAGACATGGACGCAGCGGTACGAACAATTGCCGGTACAGCCCGTGCGTCGGGTATTGATGTGGAGGGTGTTTAAATGGCAAAACTAACTAAAAGAATGCGTGCTATCGCCGAGAAAGTGGATGCGGAAAAAGCGTACCCAATAGACGAAGCTGTAGATCTACTGAACGAATTGGCTAAAACAAAATTTAAAGAGTCGTTTGACGTATCGATAAACTTAGGCGTTGACCCGCGAAAATCAGACCAAGTCGTGCGCGGTGCGACCACGCTCCCTCACGGTACCGGAAAGTCGATTCGTGTCGCGGTATTTGCTCAGGGCGATAACGCTGACAAGGCGAAAGAAGCTGGCGCAGATCTGGTTGGTTTTGAAGACCTGGCGGAACAAATTAAGGGCGGGCAAATGGATTTTGACGTCCTAATTGCTACTCCAGACGCGATGCGGTTGGTCGGTCAGTTAGGTAAGGTGCTAGGGCCAAGAGGCCTGATGCCAAATCCGAAGACCGGCACCGTGACGCCCGATGTGGTAACGGCCGTTGGCAATGCCAAAGCAGGGCAGGTGCAATTTCGTACCGATAAGGCCGGTATTATTCACGGCAGCGTTGGCCAAGTTGGTTTTCAGCCCGCGCAAGTGCGCGAGAACCTAGAGGCTTTGGTAAACGACTTGAAAAAAGCCAAGCCAGCATCGGCGAAAGGCGTGTATTTACAGAGGGTGACCCTTTCTACCACGATGGGTCCCGGCATTGCCATAGACCAAGCGTCATTGGCGATTTAGTTTTGGAGACCCGTGGTTGGCATCGGCTGACCACGGGGCTGTCAAAAACCGTAGGTGCGGAAGGAACTCAGGTTTTAGCCGCTTAATTGCCTACGCAGATGGTGAGCGGCGTTAGTCGCCGATAAATGCGAATAGTCGCGCTTATCGACTCCTAGTCCAGATTCGGAGGCAGTGGCTCCTTATCTAAAACGACAGAGGCTCGCCGAAAAGTAGTTGGGTTACTGTTTCCTTTGGAACCAGCGACCTCACTACGCCATAGATGGTCCCCGACCATTACATAACCTACTGATCGGAGCCGTTAGGTGGATCAGTTAAAAGTGGAGAAGCAATCGTGGCAATAGGGCTCGACCAAAAGCAACAGATCGTTGCCGAAGTGAACGAAGCTGCTGCATCTGCTTTGTCGGCAGTCCTCGCAGACTATCGAGGGATGACCGTCGCAGAAATGACTGAAATGCGTGTTAAAGCTCGCGAGTCAGGCGTCTATCTGCGTGTGGTCAGAAATACCCTTGCAAAGCGAGCGGTAGAGGGTACTGAGTATGAATGCTTGAGTGAGTCCTTTGTGGGCCCTACTTTAGTAGCGTTTTCTCACGACGACCCCGGTTCCGCAGCGCGCCTGCTTAAAGACTACGCAAAAGAGCATGAAGACTTAGAGGTAAAAGCGGTCGCAATTGGCGGCCAGGCGTTTGGCGCAGATCAAATCGATCGGGTAGCAACCCTACCGACGCTGGACGAAGCTCGAGCAATGCTAATGAGCGTAATGCAAGCACCGATCGTGAAACTGGCTCGGACACTGAATGAAGTGCCGGGTAAGCTGGTTCGTGTAGTTGCTGCCGTCAAAGATCAGAAAGAGGCTCAAGGCGATTAGTCGGAAATTCCGATCGATTAGAAGTTAACCCGTTTTAGAATCAGGAGACGAAAGTGGATTTGTCCAAAGAAGATATTTTGAACGCTATTTCAGAAATGAGCGTGATGGAAGTGGTCGAGTTAATCTCGGATATGGAAGAGAAGTTTGGTGTTTCTGCAGCGGCAGCAGTTGCTGTAGCGCCTGCCGCAGCTGGTGGAGATGCCGGTGACGCAGGTGGCGCAGCAGAACAGACAGAGTTCGACGTGGTCTTGTCATCTGCAGGCGACAAAAAAGTGAACGTGATCAAAGCAGTCCGTGCGATCACTGGACTTGGTCTGAAAGAAGCCAAAGCTTTAGTCGACGGCGCGCCTTCCCCAGTAAAGGAAGCTGTATCCAAAGACGAAGCAGAGGATGTGCAGAAGCAGCTTGAGGAAGCCGGTGCAACGGTAGAACTTAAGTAGGTTGACTTTGCTAACAGCGCAAGCTGAGCAGCATAGGCTGTAAATAGGGCTGGCACCGCGTGTTCGAAACGAATACGGGGTCCCGGCCTTTGGTCGTTGTAACTTTGACGTATTTGATGCGGTCCGCCATTTAGACAAACGGTGCACAGTAGACAAAGCAACATTAAGGTGAGACGAGAGTAAATTTTTGGTTGCCGGTTATGATTCGACGCAGCGTAAGCGCGGCGAAAGCGATTCAAAAACAGGCACGTACAATGGCGTAGGAGATTTACATGGCGTATAGCTTCACTGAAAAGAAACGCATACGAAAAGATTTCGGCAAATTGCCTGAAAAAATGGATATGCCCTATTTGTTGGCGATCCAAACGGACTCCTATGACAAATTTCTCCAGCCCGGCATCGGGTTGGAAGATCGGGCCGAGTCGGGCCTGCATGCGGCCTTTAAGTCGGTCTTTCCGATCGTTAGTTATTCGGGCAGCGCTTCGCTGGAATACGTCGATTACCAGCTCGGCGAGCCAACCTTTGACGTCAAGGAATGTGTGCTTCGTTCCATCACTTATGCAGCACCGCTGCGGGTGAAGGTCCGGCTCATTATCTATGATAAAGAAAGCTCCAATAAAACCGTAAAAGACGTCAAAGAGCAGGAAGTCTACATGGGCGAGATTCCGCTCATGACCGAGAATGGTACGTTCGTTGTGAATGGTACCGAGCGAGTAGTGGTATCTCAGTTGCACCGCTCGCCAGGTGTCTTCTTTGACCACGATAAAGGTAAGACACACTCCTCAGGCAAGCTGTTATATAACGCTCGGGTAATCCCTTATCGCGGCTCCTGGTTAGATTTTGAATACGATCCCAAGGATTGCGTGTTCGTACGCATCGACCGCAGACGGAAGTTACCTGCAACCATCATTTTGCGAGCACTGGGGTATAGCAGCGAACAAATTCTAGAGCAGTTCTTTGTCTCCAATACTTTCCTAGTTAAAGATGGCGAGCTTTCTGTTGAGCTTGTTGCGGACCGTATGCGCGGCGAAGTGGCGACATTCGATATTGTTGACCCGAAAGGCAAAGTAGTTGTCGAAAGTGGGCGCCGAATTACCGCTCGTCACGTTCGTCTGCTTGAAGAAAGTAAGATGACGCAGCTCGAAGTGCCTCAAGAGTACTTACTAGAACAAGTCGTCGCAAAAGACACAGTGGATCCAGCTACTGGCGAAGTGGTCATTCCCTGCAACACAATTATTACGCCAGAAGTGATGGAGCAGATCATCGAGCTCAAGATTGAGCGCTTTGAGACCATTTATACCAACGACCTTGATTGTGGTCCGTTTATTTCAGATACGTTACGCATTGATCCGTGCAGCAACCGACTGGAAGCCCTTGTCGAGATCTATCGCATGATGCGCCCAGGTGAGCCGCCTACCAAAGAGGCAGCGGAAAATCTGTTCTCTAATTTGTTCTTCTCGTCAGAGCGGTACGACCTGTCTGCAGTCGGTCGAATGAAATTCAACCGTCGTTTGGGTCGCGAAGAAGCCGAAGGCATTGGCACTTTGGCGGAAGAAGATATCGTTGACGTACTACGTACTTTGGTTGACATCCGTAATGGTAAAGGCTCGGTGGATGACATTGACCACCTTGGCAATCGGCGTATTCGGTCGGTTGGCGAGATGGCTGAAAATCAGTTCCGAGTAGGTCTGATCCGTGTCGAGCGTGCCGTAAAAGAGCGTCTTAGCCTGGCGGAATCTGAAGGTCTGATGCCTCAAGATATGATTAATGCCAAGCCAGTTGCGGCTGCAATCAAAGAATTCTTTGGTTCATCCCAGCTGTCGCAATTTATGGACCAAAACAATCCGCTTTCTGAAGTGACACACAAGCGTCGAGTTTCGGCATTAGGGCCAGGCGGCCTTACAAGAGAACGAGCCGGCTTTGAAGTCCGCGACGTTCACCCTACTCACTATGGTCGTGTTTGTCCTATCGAAACGCCTGAGGGCCCGAACATTGGCTTGATTAATAGCCTCGCTTCTTATGCTCGGACCAATAACTATGGCTTTTTGGAGTCGCCCTATCGCAAGGTGGTCGACGGTGTGGTTACGGCAGACGTAGAGTACTTATCTGCTATCGACGAGGCGCAATATGTTATCGCGCAGGCGAGTGCGCCTGTTAAAGAGAATGGCCAATTTGGTGCGGATCTGATCGACGTCAGACACCAAAACGAATTTACGAAGACGGCACCCGAGAACGTTGACTTCATGGATGTATCGCCCAAGCAGGTTGTCTCTGTCGCGGCATCATTGATTCCGTTTCTTGAGCACGATGATGCCAACCGAGCGTTGATGGGTTCAAATATGCAGCGTCAGGCCGTGCCGACATTGCGGGCACAGAAGCCTTTGGTTGGTACTGGCATGGAGCGTATCGTCGCTCGCGACTCAGGCGTTTGTGTTAAAGCACAACGCGGCGGCGTCATCGATAGTGTCGACGCAGGCAGAATTGTCGTTCGAGTTGGCGATGACGAAATTGAAGCCGGTGATGCCGGGGTGGATATTTATAACTTAACGAAATTCACTCGATCGAATCAAAATACCTGCATTAATCAAAGGCCTTTGGTAAAGCAGGGCGACATCATAGCCAAGAACGATATTCTCGCTGATGGACCATCCATCGATATGGGCGAGCTCGCTTTAGGTCAAAACATGCGCATCGCCTTTATGCCTTGGAATGGCTACAACTTCGAAGACTCGATTCTTGTCTCCGAGCGAGTTGTAAAAGAGGATCGGTTTACCAGCATCCATATTCAGGAACTGACCTGTATCGCTCGCGACACTAAGTTAGGTCCTGAAGAGATCACCTGTGACATCCCAAATGTCGGCGAAGGTGCTTTGGGTAAGTTGGATGAATCAGGCGTTGTCTACATCGGCGCCGAAGTCAGCGCTGGAGATATCTTGGTGGGCAAGGTAACGCCTAAAGGCGAGACGCAGCTGACCCCGGAAGAAAAGCTCCTGCGCGCGATTTTTGGTGAAAAGGCGTCTGACGTTAAAGACTCCTCTTTGCGTGTACCTTCCAGTGTGAAGGGAACCATAATAGACGTTCAGATATTCACGCGCGACGGGGTCGAAAAAGACCAGCGTGCGAAGGATATAGAGCAAGAGCAGTTGACCCAGATTCGCCTGGATCTCAATGACGAATTTCGAATCGTTGAGATTGCGACAGCCGAGCGCTTAAATAAAGCGTTGATCGGCCAGAAGGCGGCGAGCGCTCCGGGCGAAGCAAAAGGCTTTGAGGTGACAGAGGCCTATCTGCAAGAAACCTCGTTAGACGACTTGTTCAAGGTACGTATGCAAGACGATAGCTTGAACGAGCAAATCGATCGGGCGTCTGCGCATTTGCAGGAACGTCGTGCTGGCCTTGATGCGGTTTATGAAGATAAGCGTGGCAAGCTGGAAAGCGGTGACGACCTGGCACCTGGTGTTTTAAAAATCGTCAAGGTTTACCTGGCTATTAAACGCCGCATCCAGCCTGGCGACAAGATGGCGGGACGTCATGGTAATAAAGGCGTTATCTCCGTCATTATGCCGGTCGAAGACATGCCTTTTGACGAAAAAGGCGAGCCGGTAGATATCGTGCTCAACCCATTGGGCGTACCGTCCCGTATGAACGTGGGCCAGGTGTTGGAAACTCACTTAGGTTGGGCCGCTCATGGCGTTGGTGAACGCATCAACGAGATGTTGGATGAGCAGCGACAGGTCGCCGAGGTCAGGGAATACCTCACCAAGGTGTATAACCTGACGGACGGCGTGGCCGTGAATCTTGACAGCGTAAGCGATGCCGAGGTCATGGAAATGGCCAACAACCTTAAGTCCGGCCTACCCTTCGCGACACCAGCTTTTGACGGTGCGAGCGAGGAGGAAATTAAGACCATGCTGCGCGCAGCGGGATTGCCTGATAGTGGCCAAACCATGTTATACGATGGGCGTACTGGTGAGCAGTTCGATCGACCAGTGACGGTTGGCTATATGTACATGCTTAAGCTCAATCACTTGGTTGATGACAAGATGCACGCTCGCTCAACAGGCTCCTACAGTCTGGTTACCCAGCAGCCATTGGGTGGCAAGGCTCAATTTGGCGGGCAGCGCTTTGGCGAAATGGAGGTGTGGGCACTCGAAGCGTACGGCGCAGCCTATACCTTGCAAGAGATGCTGACTGTTAAGTCAGACGATGTTGCGGGTCGCACCAAGATGTATAAAAACATCGTAGATGGCGATTTCAAGATGGAACCAGGCATGCCGGAGTCCTTTAATGTTTTGGTCAAAGAGATTCGATCTTTGGGCATCAACGTTGAACTGGAAACCGACTAGGTACCAAGCGACTAAACTGCAATAACGTAAAAGCCTGGGATTTACCTATTAAATTCCAGGCAAGCAAAGAGGAAAGAGCGTGAAAGACTTACTTAATCTCTTAAAAGCTCAGGGTAACGTCGACGAATTCAATGCACTCAGAATCGGTTTAGCGTCCCCCGAGATGATTCGATCATGGTCTTTTGGCGAGGTAAAAAAGCCAGAGACCATCAATTACCGAACCTTCAAGCCAGAGCGGGACGGCTTATTCTGTGCAAGAATTTTTGGCCCGGTAAAAGATTACGAGTGTCTATGCGGCAAGTACAAGCGACTTAAGCACCGTGGCGTGATCTGCGAGAAGTGTGGCGTCGAGGTGACTTTGACCAAGGTACGTCGCGAACGTATGGGGCATATTGAGCTAGCGTGCCCAACGGCACATATCTGGTTCCTGAAGTCCTTGCCGTCGCGGATTGGTCTGTTGTTGGATATGACGTTGCGAGATATAGAGCGGGTGCTTTATTTCGAATCCTTCGTTGTGGTTGATCCAGGTTTAACTGATCTAGAAATCGGCCAGTTACTGACCGACGAAGATTATTATCAAAAGCTGGAAGAGTACGGCGATGAGTTCGATGCTCGTATGGGCGCTGAGGCGGTGCAACAGCTGCTGCTCAACCTGGATATGGACGGTGAGGTTGCGCAGCTGCGCGAAGAGATCCCAGCGACTAACTCAGAGACTAAAATTAAAAAACTTTCCAAGCGCCTCAAGCTCATGGAAGCCTTCGTTAAATCGGGCAACAAGCCCGAATGGATGATCATGACGGTGTTACCGGTGCTTCCGCCGGATCTACGTCCATTGGTGCCGTTAGAAGGTGGACGTTTTGCTACGTCTGATCTGAATGATTTGTATCGTCGTGTGATTAACCGTAATAACCGTCTAAAGCGACTATTAGATCTATCTGCGCCAGATATTATTGTGCGCAACGAGAAGCGTATGCTGCAAGAGTCAGTCGACGCTCTCCTGGATAACGGCCGTCGTGGCCGGGCCATTACCGGTTCTAATAAGCGTCCGTTAAAATCTTTGGCAGATATGATTAAAGGTAAGCAGGGACGCTTCCGTCAAAACCTGCTTGGCAAGCGAGTCGATTACTCCGGTCGTTCAGTGATCGTTTGTGGTCCAACGCTCAAGTTGCATCAGTGTGGCTTACCGAAGAAGATGGCTTTGGAATTGTTTAAGCCATTCATATTTGGCAAGCTCGAAGAGCGTCAGCTGGCGACTACCATTAAAGCCGCGAAGAAAATGGTAGAGCGCGAAACGTCAGAAGTTTGGGATATTCTTGCGGACGTTATTCGCGAGCATCCAGTTATGCTGAACCGCGCTCCAACCTTACACCGTTTGGGTATTCAGGCGTTCGAACCGGTATTGATCGAAGGTAAGGCTATTCAGCTGCACCCGTTAGTCTGTAGTGCATTCAACGCAGACTTCGATGGCGACCAAATGGCGGTGCACGTACCTCTGACATTGGAAGCGCAGCTTGAGAGCCGTGCGTTGATGATGTCGACCAACAATATCCTCTCTCCCGCAAGCGGGGAGCCTATCATTGTGCCGTCGCAAGACGTTGTACTTGGTATTTATTACATGACTCGCGACAGGGTGAACGCGCGGGGCGAAGGCACCATCTTTGCGAATTCCGAGGAAGTGCATCGCGCCTACCACTCTGGACAGGTCGATTTGCACGCGAAAGTAAAAGTGCGAATCACTGAAACCGTCCTTGACGAAACGGGCATTGCTATGGATCAGACCACGGTCTACGACACGACCGTCGGCCGCTCGCTGTTATACGATATCGTGCCTAAGCAACTGCCTTTTACGGCAGTTAACAAGGCGATGGGTAAAAAAGCCATCTCCGCCCTGATTAACGACTGCTATCGTCGCTGCGGCTTAAAAGATACCGTTATCTTTGCTGACCAGCTCATGTACACCGGTTTTGCTAACTCAACGGCATCCGGTGCTTCTATTGGTGTTGAAGATTTTGTTATTCCTCCCAGCAAGAAAGACATCATCGCCAGTGCAGAAAAAGAAGTCGCTGAAATTGAAGCGCAATTTGCTTCAGGTTTGGTAACCCAGGGCGAAAAGTACAACAAGGTCGTCGATATTTGGGGCCGCACTAACGATTTGGTCGCTCGCTCTATGATGGATGGCATCTCGAAAGAAACCGTGACTAATCGGGATGGCGATGATGAAGAGCAGGCTTCGTTCAACTCGGTTTATATGTATGCGGATTCAGGCGCGCGTGGTTCGCCAGCTCAGATACGTCAGTTGGCCGGTATGCGTGGTTTGATGACACGTCCGGACGGCAGCATTATCGAGAATGCGATTACCGCTAATTTCCGTGAAGGCTTAACCGTTAACGAGTACTTTATTTCGACGCACGGCGCTCGCAAAGGACTAGCAGATACGGCATTGAAGACTGCTAACTCCGGATACCTGACTCGACGTCTAGTCGACGTTGCTCAAGATGTTGTGGTTATCGACGTAGATTGCGGTACGGAGCAAGGCCTGTTTACGACTTCGATTATCGAAGGCGGCGACGTTGTAGTAGCGCTTGGTGATCGTGTTTTGGGCAGGACGGTGGCCCGCGACGTATACGCCAATGATGGTAAAACAATCGTAGTTCCGCAGGGCACTATGATTGATGAGGCTTGGGTTGACCAACTCGATGGCCTAGGCGTTGATGAGATGTGGGTGCGTTCACCGATCACTTGCGATACGCCGCACGGCGTCTGCCGCAAGTGTTATGGCCGTGATCTGGCTCGTGGCCACGAAGTGAACATCGGCGAGTCAGTCGGCGTTATTGCGGCCCAATCAATTGGCGAACCCGGCACTCAGCTCACTATGCGTACTTTCCACATTGGTGGTGCTGCATCACGTGCTACGGCAGTGGATAGCATTCAGGTTAAGCACGGTGGTTCGGTTCGTCTGCATAACTTGAAGACGGTTCAGCGCGAATCTGGCGAGTTGGTAGCAGTGTCTCGTTCTGGAGAGATCGCAGTTGCCGATGCTCACGGTCGTGAGCGCGAGCGTTACAAGTTGCCCTACGGAGCAGTAATTTCTGTAGCCGACGGCGACAGCGTTGATGCCGGCCAGGTTATCGCTCAGTGGGACCCGCATACGCACCCGATTGTTGCAGAAGTGACCGGTAGCATCTTGTTCGAAGAGATGGAAGAAGGGCTTTCAGTCAATCGCCAGACTGATGAGTTGACTGGCTTGACGAATATCACAGTGCTTGATCCAAAAGATCGTCCAAGCGCAGCCAAGGATTTGCGTCCGGCGGTACGCTTGATCACGTCGGAAGGTGAGCCAGTGATGCTGCCAGGCAGTGAGGTACCGGCGAGTTATTACATGCCGAGCAACGCTATCCTGAATATGGAGAACGGTGATTCAGTCGGCGTTGGGGACATCATCGCTAGAATCCCGCAAGAGGGATCGAAGACCCGCGATATCACTGGTGGTCTGCCTCGCGTAGCCGACCTGTTTGAAGCTCGTAAACCGAAAGAGCCAGCCATACTTGCAGAGACAACGGGTACCGTTTCTTTTGGTAAAGAAACTAAAGGCAAGCGCCGGCTTGTTATCACAATGGCGGACGGCAACACTGTCGAAACTTTGATTCCGAAGTGGCGCAGTATTGGTGTGTTCGATGGGGAGCAGGTAGAAAAAGGTGAAGTCGTTTGCGATGGTCCTTACAGCGCCCACGATATCTTGAGGCTAAAAGGCGTGGAGGAACTAGCGAAGTACATCACAAATGAAATCCAAGAGGTATACCGCTTACAGGGCGTGACTATCAACGACAAGCATATTGAAGTGATCGTTCGACAAATGCTGCGCAAGGTCGAGGTGACACATGCGGGCGACTCTGAGTTTATCCGTGGTGAGCAGTTGGAGTACACGAACGTCAGAGAGCGCAACGCGACATTGGTGGCCGACGGTAAAGCGCCGGCAGAGTTCGAGCGTATTCTGCTGGGCATCACCAAAGCTTCGCTGGCAACCGAGTCGTTTATTTCGGCTGCGTCTTTCCAGGAGACAACCCGCGTCCTGACCGAGGCAGCGGTAACGGGTAAGCAAGACTTCTTGCGCGGCCTCAAGGAGAACGTGGTTGTGGGTCGCCTAATCCCGGCGGGAACTGGCTTGGCTTATCACGAAGACCGTAAGCGCCAGCGTGATGAGGAACTGGCTGGTAAAGAAAGTGCGACGGCTGATGAGATAGAACAAGCTCTGAGTGAAGCGTTGTCCGCGCAGAACTCTGACTAACAGAGTGGCGTTGCTGGTTCGCTATAAGCTGAGGTTCGAAGGAGCTTGTTTATAGCGAATTTGGCGATTAGAATGCCGGCCCCGCGCGGCGGCTAGGAAGCCGCTTGAGGAGACGCCCTTAAGGAAGTGCCCTTAAGGAAG
>CENJ01030462.1_pt1 | contig 12767 bp, 11 predicted proteins | sample 356161 | NCBI WGS metagenome assembly CENJ01 (sample SAMEA2619531, study PRJEB7988) | marine metagenome | biome: marine biome (ENVO:00000447); feature: surface water layer (ENVO:00002042); material: "saline water (ENVO:00002010), including plankton (ENVO:xxxxxxxx)" | depth 5 m
GTTTTGATTGATCCATATCCTGCTTTGGTTAAAAGATCTTGATATTCTTTTTTTATCTTATTAGAAAGGAAGTTTTCCTTGTCTGTAGAAGTCAAAATTAAGGAACGATACTGAACACCAATATCATTTCCTTGGCGATTTTCTTGAGTAGGATCATGCAATTCAAAAAAAGTCTTTAAAAGATTTTCTAAACTGGTTTTGTTGCTGTTGTAAGTAACTTTTACAACTTCAGCATAATTATTAGGATTAAATCTGTTTTCTCTTTTGATAATTTCTTTATAACTGGGTTTTATATTTTTTCCATCCGCATAACCGGATTGAACATCTATAACTCCATAAGTTTCTTGGAACTTCTTTTCAACACTCCAAAAACAACCGGCGCCGAAAATAATTGTTTTTAAATGACTAGTGGAATTATCTAAATCTGCTGTAAAACTCCATGCACAATGGAAGAAAAGAAAAAAAATAAAATTTAAGTTTTTATATATTTTGTACATATCTAATATGTTGAATAATTTGGTCTGCTTCTTTTTCAACAGAAAAATTTTCTGAAATATATTTTGCAGCATTTTCACCCATGCTTTTAGTTTTAGAACTATTTTCTATTAATGTATTTAATCTTTCTGAAGTTTGAAGAACATCATTTGTTTTTACTACATATCCATCAATACCATCTCTGACCAACTCATCCCAAATACCTTCTGAGCTGGTAAGTACAGCAGCGCCAGATGCCATACCTTCTAATGGGGTGAGACCGTATCCCTCATTTCTACTCAAAGCCGCAACGACTGACATGCCTTGAAATAATTTAGGTAAATCTTCAAAAGGCTTCTTACCAAGAAATAATATTCTATCTTCCAAGTTTGCATCAGTTATTTTCCTTAACATATTATTTTTATAAGTCTGATCCTCTATCTGAATTTCTCCACAAATTATTACAGTAGCTTTTGGGTGTTTTGGTAAAACCTTTAAAGCTGCATCAACCAAAATATCTATACCTTTTGAATATCTAACTCTTCCAAAAATTCCTATTCCTATAGACCCTGGAAAACCCAAGGCTTGCCAAGCTTTATCTTTATCTTCAGGCAAAGAGAATCTATTTAGATCTATACCATGAGAAATGATTTTATCAGGCTCCTTGATTAGATAGTTTCCTGCCTTCCTGGACGTTGAAACGACGCTATCCATTTTAGACATCAGCCATTTAGTAAATTTGGTATGGTTTCTTTGAGCAGACGAAGAAAAAATAATTTTAATTTTTGAACGAAAAATATACTTTGCAATCAGCCCTTGAATCATTTCATTGTTCTTTCTAGTATAAAAAACTCTTAACTTACCATTGGGTAATTTTTTTCGAGTGAGCATAAGGAATTGTAAATAATTTAAAGTCTTAAAATGCTTAGGAATAAATCTTGAACCCAAAACAGCTAGATTCATTTCTTTTTCTTGATAATCTAATAATTGAATCGTAATGGAAGTTCCTCCAGAAAAATTCCTTCCAGAATTTCCAATTATCAGTTCTATGTTCTCGAGATTAAGCACTTGAAAATACTATTAATAATTTTTTTTAATTTTATCTTACAATTAGTTTTTTAAGATACTTTATAGGATATGAGATTAATAATTAGCCTACTTTCATTACTGATAGTTTTTATTTTATATTTTTATATTTACGAAAAAAATTTTAATAAAAAAAAGGATCAAGAAGTTCTAGAAATCAGGCAAGATAAAATAGAATTGCAAAATAAATTAACCGATTTAACTTCTTTAAGTAACAGAATATCAAAAAAAAATATTTACTTGGATTTAGGGCAATTTAATACAAACGAGATTGAAATTTCTGAAATCAACGGTCCTGCTTTTAAAAAAGTAAACAACTTTGAAGAATCATTTGTGGATATTATTCCAGGTGATATTTTAAATATAAATCTTTTTGGAAACATTTTTCAGGAAGAAATTAAATCAGTAGAAAAATCTTCAAAAAACAAAATTGTAAAAACTTATTCACAAGCAGAAGAAAATGAATCCTTTGTTGTAATTGGAGAAGAATTTGCGTTTGGTAAATTTCATATCAATGAAAAAGTTTTTCTTTTAAAAAAGGATTCTAAAATGACCTACTTGGTAAATACTGCCGAAGCAGATCTGGTAATACCTCAATTTAGCGAAGAAGACTATTCAACCAGACAAGAATAACCATCTAATCTGGAATACCGTCTAAATTAGAATCAACCGAAGAAGATGGATCTAGTTTAAAGGCGTCGGTAGTATCTAAAACTCCATCATTATCATCATCATTATCCAATTTATTATCAATGCCATCGCCATCTGAATCGGTATTATTTAGTTTCCATATTCTTCCTAAATGATCTCGATATTGAACAACACCCATTATTGGACTCAGCCAAAAAATAGTATGCATTAGATAAGGGGTGTTACTGTAGGGACTATTATTATTATCCCAAATTGTAAAAACATATTTAACCGTATCGTAACTGCCATATGGCACGCTTATATTTTCACTTTTTATAAAATGATTGAAGTGAAACACATCGTTATAAAGTGGAGGATCTCCATAGTGTGCATTGCTGCAATCTCTTGCCAGATAATTACCTACGCTTTGAAATGAATCAAAGAAAACACATAAATTGTTATTGTTATAGAGGGTGTATTCATCTTGATTGGAAAACTTATATCCTGCCTCGTAGTCAGTTCGGTTTATATAGTATTTATTATCCTTTTCGTAAAAATGATAAGCCATCTTAGGGTTCCCATTTGATGAATTTTCCCATTTAAAACTTTTATAAATTTGACCGTTTATATCGACATCGGAAAACTCAGTAATTAGAAAGCTTCTTAAAGCTCCAGCATTAGAAAAAGTAGAAACTCCACCCGAGATCTTTGGAAAGAAGTTTTTTATGCTGATTTTATTTGAGGTGTTTGAATTGTCTATAGAGCTTGCTGGCAGAATACTAGAAAATCTTGTTCCTAAATTGTTATACCACTTGGTATTATCGCTGACATTTACTACTCCGCAAGCTAGGCCATTTTTACATGTCACATTAGGATTTGAAAAATAATCAGGCGAGATATCGTTGTAACTCATGACGGTTCCCCAATCGAAACTATCTGTAAAGTCACCATCGGTATTTCCATCGACGCGATGGCCATAGGCATAAGACTGCCCGGTTTCTCCAGGCCAGTGTCCTGAACCTAAATTGTGCCCTAATTCATGAGCAAAGACTTTGTCAGGAAAGCATGGATTGCATCCCGGTTCTGACCAATTGGGATCAACTGACCATGCTGATAAGTATCCATGAGCTGCATCCCAATCGGTTAAATTATCTATTGTTAAATCAATTGAAGCTGTGCCTCCAGTCTGACCTTTTGCTGAATCCCATCTTGAAATAAGAATAAAATAATCAGCTCCATACATGATTTGATCTTTTTTAATTTTTTCTCTTCCAAGAAGAGAAGAAAAAATTGTATTTCCTGATTGATTACTCACATCAACGTCATAAGGTAAAAGCTTTAGCAGATTAAACTGAACCTCTGACTCGCTTCTCCTCAAAGCATTATTTGCAGATTCAATTAGGTAGAGAATTCTAGTATTGATAGCATTTTCTGTGGAGTACTCAGATAACATATCAGGAGCGTAATAAATCAAAAGATCCACTTCATATAGAACATTAGAAATATTTATAACTAAATTTTTACTATCAGACAAAGTTCCATCACTTACTGAGACAGTCACTTCAAAAGTAGACTTAGATTCATAATCTGGAGGATTTATAAAAGACAACTCTCCTGAACTAGAAATACTAAAATATGCTGAGTCGGCACCAGACAAAACAAAGCTTAAAGGATCACCATCAGCGTCACTGGCAACTATATCTATAACATTGATTTGATTTTCTGGAATTGTTATCTCGGTTGATGATATTGAAATTATTGGAGCATCAGGCAAAGGTTGAACCGAGATATTTGCATATGTAGTAGAGCTTAATGAGCCTTGTTCAAGAGTATATGAAAAAGAATCACTGCCATTGAAATTTGCATTTGGCTGATAAACCAAAATATTCAAATTGTCCTTATTTATCGTCCCATTAGCTGGTTGTGTAAATGAAATATTAAAAGGTGATTGATTATCATAATCATCGTTTTCCAAAACATTTATATTGAAAATCTGATCTTCAAAGGAAGAAACTGAGTCAGAATTAGCTGTTATTGAAAAAGCTATGTTTGATTCTGATTGTCCAGATATCTCTGAAACGTAACTGATGAGATCTAGACTATATCTTGAATAAATATTTTCTTGATCATTATTGGATGCAACTATGACAAGATCATTAAAAAAAGTATTGGTAGCAAAATAGAACAAACCATGTGTAGCTGCTAAGTTGGGTTTGACTTGTATTAAAGGTATGAAAGCCTTATACATGTTTTTTACTTTCGTCTTAATTTCATTTTCCAAAGAAAGAGAAAATTTAAGATTTATATCGTCGACCAATGCATCTATGAAAGCTGAAGATTCTATATTTACCTCATTTTGAGAGCTTTGATAAATTGCTACCATTCGGTCTAAGATTACTTGAAAAATTTCACTACTATTTGTGCTAGAAGTACTTAAATTGTTGGCTAGTCTTGAAAGAGATAATGCAAAAGATGTTAATTGATTAGCTTTTTCATAAGCCTCAGCATACATAAATCCATTATTCAAACTGTCTACATGATCAGTAGTATTTACATTAAAGTTTTGATCCAAGCCTAAGAGTTCATTGATGGTCATTGATATTGGGTTGGTTAGTTTTTTTAGAGATTCTGAAAGAAAAAAATCTGCGGTCGTCAATGGCGAAATAATAAAATTCTGAGCAGTATTAGAAGATGCAAGTTCATCTATCTTGTGATTAATTAAAATCAAACCTTCTAAACTGTTGTTTGTATCTAGATCTATCCCTCCAGAAGTTTGAACTCTAAAGTTAGTTAGACTTGTTGTTAAGCTAAATCTACCTTGTCCGTTGGAAGATGTCTTTGTTTCTCCAATATTTGAAAAATCGTTTGTAGTTTCGATCCAAACATCAGCATTTCTAATGTATCCATCAACTACCAGCCCATTAATTGATTTTGGTTGAGTCACGAAAGAACCTTCACTTGAAGGAGTAACAGAGCTATTCCCTCCCCCACAAGAGTAAAGGATCAAAGTGATTAGAAGTGTTTTTAAAAAACTTGAATCTAGCATGGCGCTAGCTTTTTTTAAGAATTCTTATTTGAAAACTGCAGGTTGCCGTCTTCCATTTTTCCAAATTTAACGTCAAACCAATCTTTTAGATAATCTTGATAGTTCACCCAAGGTTTTTTATTTCCTTGCTTAGCAAACTTATGAATGGACCTTTGAATATATCCAGAAGACCAGTCTTCAAGCCAATCTTTAGATTCCTCCACATCAGAAGGAATTTCAGGACAACATTTTTTGAAATTGTTTTTATCCATGTGTTTGATTAGACGACAAACATATTCACTGGTAATGTCTGCTTTCAAAGTCCAAGAGGCATTAATATAGCCAAAAGAATTTACAAAATTAGGTATGCCACTATACATCATGCTTTTGTATGTCATAGTATCTGAAACCTTAACCATCGAATCGTCAACTTTAACTTCTATTCCGCCAAAGTTTTCAAGAACAATTCCCGTTGCAGTAATAATGACATCAGTTTTTAAAACTTCTCCAGACTTAAGCTCAATACCTTCCTTAGTAAACCTTTCAATATGATCGGTAACAATGGATACATCATTTTGTCTGATAGCCTCAAATAAATCGCTATTTGGAACGAGACACATACGTTGTTCCCAAGGATTATAAGATGGAGTGAAATGCTTTTGTATGTTGTAGTTAGGAAGTTCTTCTTTGACCCTATCCAGAAGGAATTCCTTAATTTTTTCAGGACGATTTCTAGCCCTTTTGTAAAGCCATTGTTGGAAAAGGACATTCCTAAGTCGTATGATGCTGTAAACAAAACGTCTTGGAAGAAACTTGTTTAGAAAAATAGCTATCGCATCCTCATCTGGAGCAGAAGCATAATATGTGGGTGACCTTTGGAGCATTGTCACATGCTTTGCTTTTTTTGACATTGCCGGAACAATCGTTGCCGCGGTAGCACCACTTCCAATCACAACAATATTTTTCCCCTTGTAATCAAAATCTTCAGGCCACTCTTGGGGGTGAATGATATCGCCTTGAAATTCATCTCTTCCCTTAAATTCTGGCAAGTGACCGCCTTTGTAACTGTAATAACCTGCACACATATATAGAAAAGACGATTTAAAGAGCTTAGTATCACCAGAATTTTTGTCTTCAACTTTTAAGGTCCAAAGATTTTCAGAGGAAGACCATTCGGCTTGATGCACGTGATGTCTGTATCTTATTTTATCTGTGAGTTCATACTCCTTAATGGTTTCTTCTAAATATTCCATTATGGAAGATCCATCTGCTATTGATTTTCTGTGCAGCCAAGGTTTAAAACTAAAGCCAAGAGTATGCATGTCTGAATCTGATCTTATACCTGGATATTTAAATAAATCCCAAGTGCCGCCAAAGTTATCTCTACCTTCTAAAATCAGATATTTTTTGTTAGGACACTTCATACTAAGATGTGCGCCAGCACCAATGCCAGAAATACCTGAGCCAACAATCAGTACATCTAAGATTTCTTCACTCATAGCTTTATTATAAGTCCTTAATGTTTCTTTTGAAATTATTCTTCAATTTCAAATCCGGCAGTAATCCAGTCAGTAATTCCTCCTTTTAAGGAAAAAACGTTATTGAATCCCATTTCATTGAGAGATTTAGAACCCAACACCGACCTGAAACCACTTGCACAATACAAAATAATTTCATCTTCACTATTGGCAACTTCGAAGATGCCTTTTTCAAGAACGCCTCTACCAATATGAAATGCTGAAGGAATTCTACCAGAAACCCATTCTCGGTCTTCTCTGATATCAATTAGTCTTATTTGTTTATTACTTTCAATTTTTTCCTTAAGTTGATAAATATCAATTTCTAGAACGTTTTTTAAAGCCTCTTGAACTAAATCTTGAAAATTTTTCATTTAAACCAACAAACCTTTGAAGCCTCTAAGCCTTCAACTTCAGTTACACAACCATCTTCATGAGCGATTACGATTGCGCTTAAAATAATACCTACAGAAATGATAGAAGAAATTGCAATCAGTCTTCCAAATTTTTGCACTAAGTAAGTTGTTAAGTAAGAAAAGATTAAAATAGTTCCAATCAGGAATAATGAAATAATTAAAATTCTTAACATTAGTTTGAATATTTTTTCTTAAGAACTCTTACCAAAAAATAAATTGGGGAAATAATTAAGAAACAGATCAATAATTCTGCCCAAAAATTTAACTTAGTGACACTTCGAATGAAGCTTGCTAAATACATACTGCCAAATCCTAAAAAACCATAAATCACAAATAAAGTGACATCTACCTTTGAGATTATGCTTTTAATTAACTTCATTGACTTATTTTACTTTAAATTCTTCGTGATAGACTTATTTTCACTATGAGTAATAAAGACCTAAAAACTAAATTAGAAAATCATATTGGTTACGTTTCAATCAATAGACCGCCTAACAACCATTTTGATGCAGAACTTATTGGTCAAATTGCAGATTTCCTTGTGGAAATGGATAACGAAAGTGAATGCAGAAGTATTATTTTATCTTCAGAAGGAAAACATTTTTGTGCTGGAGCTGACTTTACCAGATCCTCCTATAAGGAAGAATCAGATCCTTATGAAAGATTGTATCAAGAGGCAGTAAGGCTTTTTAAAACTAAAAAACCGGTCATAGCAACCATTCAGGGAGCTGCTGTTGGAGGTGGATTGGGAGTAGCCCTTTCTGCTGACTTTAGAATCGCTTGTGAAGAATCCAGATTCAGTGCAAATTTTTCTAAATTAGCTTTTCATCAAGGATTTGGTACCACGGTAACTCTTCCGCGAATCGTTGGAAATCAGAAAGCAAAATGGATGTTACTCACTAGCGCTAGAGTAAAAGGTAAGGAAGCTTTTGAAATAGGTCTTGCTGATTTTCTTGTTCCCCAAAATGAATTAATGTCCAAAGCAGAAGAACTTGCAAAAGAGATTAATGCTGCAGGTCCATTGGGAGTGCAAGCTATAAGAGAGACAATCAAAGGTGATTCTGTTGAAAAAATTGAAGAGATAGTCAAATGGGAGCTTTCTGAACAAAATAGACTTAGAGAGACGTCTGATTTTCAAGAAGGAATCAAGGCTTCCTTAGAAAGAAGAGATCCAGAGTTTACTGGTAATTAATTTTTAATCTTAAACCTTAAGTCAAAATCCAATTCGCCAAGAGAATCGTTTTCTTCTTTCATTTGAAGCACTTTATTGAAAGACTCATCTGGCATAGGGCAGGACTTTCTTTTTTTCATATCGATGTGAATAAGAAGAATTTCCTCTATAGCACTAAGTTCTTTATCATTATTAAGAAGAATCCCAACATGATGGATTAATTTCCTATTCACATTGACAATTCTATAATGAGTGGAAATCTTATCTCCTAATAGATTTTCTTTTACATATCTGAGATTTTGTTCAAGAGTGAAAGTACTAAAACCGGAGTTAATATAATCGAATCCCATTCCGAGTTGATTGAACATTTCATAAGAGCCTTCTTCAAAGATCTTTGTATAGAAAGTCACATTCATATGACCGTTTAAGTCACACATTTCTTCGGTGACCTTTTTTGCAATACCAGGGTAAGGGAATTTATTTTTCATAGCTATTTAAATAATGAATAGTTATTAATTGAATAAAAAAGTTTCAAATAAAGTAAATTTAAAGAATGGATGATGATACTTTATTAATTATTCTTGGCAATCAACTTTTCGAAAAAAAATACCTTTCGCAGGCAAAAACCAAAAATATTTTTATGGCAGAAGACTTTGGACTATGTACAGAAGAAAAATATCATAAGCAAAAAATCTTTTTCTTTTTAAGTGCGATGCGTTGTTTTAAGGATGAAGTATCTAATCTTGGTTATGAGGTTTTTTACAACAAACTTGATGAAAAGAACAAAAATAAGGATTTTATAACCCTCCTTAGCAATTTTTTAGATAAAAATAAATTTAAGACTCTTAAATTTTTTGAAATAGAAGATAAATTCTTTGAAAAAAAAATATTTGATTTTTTAAAAGAAAAAGAAATTGATTTTGAAATCATACAATCTCCGATGTTTCTCTGTTCGAGAGATAAATTTACTAAATTTGCGCAAAACAAAAAAAATCTCAGGATGGTAAGTTTTTATCAACTGATGCGAAAAGATTTAGATATCTTAATTTCAGATGGTAAGCCATTAGGAGGAAAATGGTCTTACGATGAAGAAAACAGAAAAAAAATTCCCAAAGATTTAGAGCTTCCTAAATTAGAAATGTTTTCAAAAAACACCCATGGAGTTGACGTAAAACAAGACGTTCAAAAGTATTTTGATAATCATCCTGGAGAGTTAAATTCTTGGCTGCCAGACAATAGAAAAGACGCCAGAAAAAGTTTAAAAAAATTTTTAGAACAAAGATTTAAGTTTTTTGGTACTTATGAAGATGCCATGCAAGAACAACAAAATTTTTTATTTCATAGCATTTTATCGCCTCTTTTGAATGTTGGACTTTTGACACCTAAGGAAGTTATAGATTCAGCTATAAAACATGCTGAATCAAATGATATTCCCTTGAATTCTCTAGAGGGTTTCGTCAGACAAATTATTGGATGGCGAGAGTTCATAAGAGGTGTCTATCAAGAAAAAGGTGATATTGAGTTTAAAAGTAACTATTGGAGCCATAAAAATAAAATTAATTCAAATTGGTACGATGGCTCTACAGGACTTGACCCTTTGGATGATGTAATAAGAATGGTGAATGAGTATGGTTATACCCATCACATCCCCCGATTGATGATACTTTCAAATATTTTTACTCTTTGTGAGATTGACCCTAAAGATATCTACAGATGGTTTATTGAGATGTTTGTCGACTCTTCTGAATGGGTAATGGTGCCTAATGTCTTTGGCATGGGTACTTTTGCCGATGGAGGGATAATGTCTACTAAGCCTTATACATGTGGTTCAAATTATGTCTTAAAAATGAGTAATTATAAAAAAGGACCTTGGTGTGAGGTTTTAGATGGTCTTTATTGGAGATTTACTGAAAAACATCGTGATTTCTATGAATCAAACCCTAGATTATCAATTTTGACTCGTTCTCTAGATAAGATGAATCCAGAACGAAAGGAAAGAATTTTCGTTCTTGCTGATGAATTTATCAAAAAAAATTCGCTATGAAATACAAAGAGGAAAAAATTTGTAAGGTATGTAAAAAACCTTTTTCATGGAGAAAAAAATGGGAAAGGGATTGGGAGAATGTTTTGTACTGCAGTGAACGATGTAAAAGAAACAAGTCTAAGACATTGTAACTGTAACCTTTCCCACTAATTTTCTATCTCTCAAATATTCCAGGCCTTCTTTTGAATTGTTCAAAGGAAATTCTTTACAAATATGGGGTTTAAGTTTTCCTGATTCGGCCAACTCCATAATGATTTCGTTGTTTTCTCTTCCTTTCTCAGGATCTCTTCTACCAAATTCACCTGCCCTTACACCAATAACTGAAAATCCTTTAATGAGAGGATAGTTAACTGGAACGGTTGGAATTCTTCCACTAGTAAAACCAATTATTAATAACCTGCCTCCCCAATTTATACATCGAATAGATTCATCGAATACATCGCCACCGACTGGATCGTAAATTACATCGGCCCCTTTTTCATTCGTTAGATTTTTTACCTCTTCTCTAAAAGAAACAGAACCTTCTAATCCAGTATTGATAATTTCATCTGCACCCCAAGTCTTTACAATTTTTAATTTTTCGTCAGAGGTACCACTTGCAATCACCCTTGCGCCATAAAGTTTACCCATTTGCACTGCTGCCATGCCTACCCCACCTGAAGCACCATGAACAAGCAAAGTCTCTCCTTGTCTTAATTCTCCTCTTCGAATTAACCCAACATATGCTGTTAAATAGGCTGTTTTAAAGGAAGCTGCTTCCGAAAAATTCAATGGCTTAGGTTTTAACGAGACCAAGCCTTCCGGAAGAATAATTGATTCAGCAATTGCACCATGACCCCAACCGCCGAACATAACTTCGTCGCCTTCTTTAAATGAGGAAACTTTAGATCCAACTTTTTCAACTATTCCTGCTCCCTCCATGCCAAGAGCAAATGGAAGATTGGGTCTATTTTGATATTTACCCTGAGTCATAAGTAAATCAGGGAAGTTAAGGGAAGCGGCCTTAATTGTTATTTTGACCGAATTATCCTGAAAGGAATCTAATTTGAGTTCTCCTAAATTTGTCTTTGACAAATCTTCGGAGAGCTCAGAACAGACTAATCCATACGTTGTATGATCAGCCATTAAAGATTAACTTGGTCTGCCGATATATTCTTCTGCTTTTGCTTTATCAGCTTGATGTTTACCAAGTTCCAGTCTTGCGACAGTTCTTCTGTGAACTTCATCAGGTCCGTCGGCTAAACGAAGAGTTCTCATTCCAGCATAAAGCCTTGCCAAAGGAGTATCTTGAGAAACTCCAGCTCCACCATGAATTTGAATTGCTTTATCAATAACACGAAGTGCCATATTAGGAACAGCAACTTTGATTTGCGCTATTTCACTTTTGGCAATTTTGTTACCAACTGTATCCATCATGTAGGCAGCTTTTAAAGTAAGAAGTCTGCACATATCGATTTCTATTCTGCAATCTGCAATAACATCGTAATTTCCACCCAATTCGGATAGTGTTTTTCCAAATGCTGTTCTATTTAGAGATCTTTTACATAATAAATCTAAAGCTCTTTCAGCAGCTCCAATCGTTCTCATACAGTGATGGATTCTTCCTGGGCCAAGACGACCTTGGGCAATTTCAAAACCCCTGCCTTCACCTAAAAGAAGATTCTCTTTAGGTACTTCAACATCTGTAAATTTCATATGAGCATGTCCATGAGGAGCATCGTCGTTTCCAAAAACAGTCATCATTCTTAAAACTTCTACTCCGGGAGTTTCCATTGGGACAAGAATCTGAGATTGTCTTTGGTGTTTAGGGTTTTCTGGATTTGTAACTCCCATGAATATAATAATTTTGCAACGAGGATCGCCAGCTCCAGAAGTCCACCATTTCTCACCATTGATGACATATCTGTCTCCTTTATCCTCAATTGTACTGCCAATATTTGTTGCATCCGATGAAGCAACATTCGGTTCAGTCATTCCAAAAGCTGATCTGATTTCTCCATCAAGCAAAGGTTTTAGCCATCTTTCTTGTTGTTCAGGGTTTCCATACTTATCTATTACTTCCATGTTTCCAGTGTCTGGAGCCGAACAATTGAATACTTCCGATGCGATCCCACATCTTCCCATTTGCTCTGACAAAGGAGCATATTCTAAGTTTGTTAGTCCTGGTCCCCATTGAGAGTCAGGTAAAAATAAGTTCCACAAGCCTTCAGCTTTTGCTTTTGCTTTAAGCTCATCTAATACAGGGGGAACTTGCCAAGGATTTCCTTGATTTCTAAATTCTGCCATTTGATCTGCGTATACTTTTTCCCCTTCATAGACATGGTCGTCCATGAACTTTGTTACGCGTTCTAATAAATCTTTTACTTTATCCGTATGTTGAAATTCCATATATATCCTCTTGATT
>CENJ01137263.1_pt1 | contig 12766 bp, 15 predicted proteins | sample 356161 | NCBI WGS metagenome assembly CENJ01 (sample SAMEA2619531, study PRJEB7988) | marine metagenome | biome: marine biome (ENVO:00000447); feature: surface water layer (ENVO:00002042); material: "saline water (ENVO:00002010), including plankton (ENVO:xxxxxxxx)" | depth 5 m
CACAGCTTTTTTTTGAAAATAGTTTAACACAAACAGATCCAGCAATATTAGATGCTATCAAAAACGAATATCATAGACAAAATGATCAGATAGAACTTATAGCCTCAGAAAATATCGTTTCAAAAGCTGTACTAGAAGCTCAAGGTACTATTCTTACGAATAAATATGCTGAGGGATATTCAGGTAAAAGATATTATGGTGGATGTGAACATGTAGATGTTGTAGAGGATTTGTGTGTTGAGAGAATAACAAAACTTTTTAATGCTAAATATGCAAATGTTCAAGTTCATTCTGGTTCACAAGCAAATCAAGCAGTATTTCTAGCTTTATTGAAGCCTGGAGATACTATTATGGGAATGTCATTAGCTGCAGGTGGTCATTTAACTCACGGTGCCCCTCCAAATGAATCCGGAAAATGGTTTAATGCTATTCAATATGGAGTGAAAAAAGAAACAGCACTAATTGATTATGAAGAAGTTCAAGCCTTAGCTACTGAGCATAAACCTAAGTTGATAATTGCAGGCGGTTCGTCTTATCCAAGAATTATAGATTTTAAGAAATTCAAAGCTATTGCAGATAGCGTGGGAGCTTTATTTTTAGTTGATATGGCTCACTTTGCTGGACTAGTTGCAACTGGTATATATCCCAACCCATTGGAATATGCAGATGTAGTAACATCAACCACCCATAAAACGCTGAGAGGACCAAGAGGGGGAATAGTTCTTACAAACAACGAGCAGCATGCTAAAAAAATAAATTCAGCTGTATTTCCTGGACTACAAGGTGGTCCATTAATGCATGTGATATGCGCTAAAGCAGTTGCGTTTGGTGAGGCTTTGAAGCCGGAATTTCAGGGTTACATTGAATCTGTTGTCGAGAACGCGAAAACGCTTTCGGATGTTATGTTAGAAAGGGGTCTTGAAGTAGTTTCTGGCGGAACAGACACTCATTTAGTGTTAGTTGATTTGAGACCTAAAAAATTAACTGGAAAAGCTGCTGAAAGGTCGCTTGAAAATGCAGGTATTACTTGTAACAAAAATGGAGTTCCCTTTGACCCTGAAAGTCCTTTTGTTACTTCTGGAATTAGGTTGGGTTCTCCAGCCGGCACAAGTAGAGGGTTTGGATCAGAAGAGTTTAGGCTAATAGGTAATCTTATTGGCGATGTTTTAGATGGGTTGTCAGAAAATCCTGATGATAATTCTAAGGTTGAAAATGATGTCAAAGCAAAAGTAAAATCGTTGTGTGACAAATTTCCAATCTACAGCTCAGCTATTTAATAGTTAAACTCTAGAAGAAAGGCATACAATGCGTTGTCCATTTTGTGGTCATGATGAAACACAAGTAAAGGACTCAAGACCGTCGGAAGACAACAGTTCCATTAGACGTAGGAGACAATGCCCAGCATGTGCAGCTAGATTCACTACATTTGAAAGAGTTCAACTTAGGGAACTAATGGTTATAAAAAAAGATGAGTCACGAACACTTTTTGATAGAGAAAAACTTGTTAGATCGATTAATATTTCCTGTAGAAAAAGACCAGTGAAACAAGAACAAATCGAATTAATTACCAATAGTATACAAAGAAGGTTGGAGAGTTCGGGTGAAACAGATATCCCTACAAAAGTTATAGGTGAGTTAGTAATGGATGCTCTCAAGGAGTTAGATAGAGTTGCTTATTTGAGGTTCGCATCGGTTTATAAAGATTTTAAAGAAACAGATGATTTTAGAAAATTTATAGACAAGAATTTAAACTTAAAAGAAGATTGATCAGTGATAAATGATCAACTCTACATGAAAATAGCGTATTCAATTCTTAAAAGATCCTTAAGCACTTCATTCCCCAACCCAACAGTAGTCAGTTTAATTGTTGAAAGTGATAAAGAATATAATAATAATGAAATAAGGTCGTTTGGTATTACAGAAAAAGGTGGTAGACCTCATGCCGAAAAAATTGCAATCAGAAATCTAAAATTTAGAAGTAATAAAAACTATACTCTATACTCAACTCTTGAACCTTGCTGTCATAAAGGAAGGGAAAACTCATGCGTAAATGAAATTTCTAAAAAACCAATTCATAGGGTCGTTTATTCTATTAAAGATCCAGATCAGAGAGTTAATGGCTTAGGAGAAAAAATTCTAACAAAAAATGGAGTTGACGTTTTGTCTGGTATTTTGAATGATAAAATATCAAGAACTTATCAAGGTTATATCTTAAATAGAAAGTTAAAAAGACCTAAGATTACACTTAAAATTGCTAGTTCCCTTGATGGTAAAATATCAACAATGCCAAGAACAAGATCAGCAATAACTAATAAACTCTCAAATAAAGTGGTTCATTTAATCAGATCAAAGTACGATGCTATTTTAATAGGGGCTAATACTCTAAAAATTGATAATCCAAAACTAAATTGTAGAATCAAAGGTTTAAGTCATTTATCTCCTATGAGAGTGATTCTAACAAGTAAATTAGATATAAAAGAAAACCTTAAAATATTCAAAGATTGTAAAAAGAATAAAACTATTTTTTTTACTAAAGAAAATAATCCTGAAAAGGTAGATTCTTTAACCAAAAAAGGAATTACGATTTTCATTTTAAAAGAGAGAGATTATAATCTAAAAAAAATTTTAGAAAAACTTGCTAACTTGGGAGTTGCAAATTTGTTGGTTGAAGGTGGTTCAAGAATTTTTAGTTCATTTATTTTAGAAAAACTTTGTGACGAATTATTACTTTTCCAATCAAATTTTTTCATTGGAAATAATGGAGAAACAATTCTTAGATCTAAAGATTTAAGTTTATTTAAAAATAAATTTAAACTAAAAAAAACAATGAGTTTAAATAACAATATTTTGTCGATTTTTGAAAATTAAAATTATAGGAAATTTATATTATGTTTAGTGGAATAATTACAGATTTAGGAAAGGTTGTTTATTTTGATTTAGATAAGAAGATTATTGAAATTAATACAAGTTTCAATAATATTTTTTTAGGTCAATCAATAAGTTGTTCTGGGGTTTGTTTAACTGTTGCAAAAATCAAGAAAGATAATTTTTTATGTAATTTGTCTGAGGAAACTATTTCAAAAACCAATCTTTGTCAGAAAAGAGTTGGAGATATTCTAAATCTTGAAAAATCTCTAAAACTTGGAGATGAAATTAATGGTCATCTTGTTTATGGACATGTGGATGAGGTCTGTGATCTTAAGTCTATCGATAAGTTAGATGGATCAAACGTATTAACATTTTCATTATCAAGTAAACTTGGGAAATATTTAGAACCTAAATGTTCGATCTCAATTGATGGAATTTCATTAACTGTTAACACGGTTCTTAAAGATAGATTTAATATAAGTATAATTCCATACACATGGGAAAATACTAATTTAAAAAACTCGAAGATTGGTGATATGTTTAATATCGAAATTGATATGTTAGCAAGATATGTACACAGGGCTTTGAAAAATGAAAAGTAATTTATCTTCAATCAAAGAAATAATCTCAGACTTATCAAAAGGTAAAATGGTAGTAATAGTAGATGATGAGGATAGAGAGAATGAGGGTGATTTAATTTTTTGCGCTTCTAAGGTTAATGCCGAAAAAATTAATTTTATGGCAAAACATGCAAGAGGTTTAATTTGTTTGGCTCTAGATAAATCAAGATTCAAAAAGTTAAATTTAAAATTAATGACAGATCAGAACTTAAGTAGACACAGAACAGCTTTTACAGTTAGCATTGAGGCAAAAAAGGGTGTAACAACTGGAATAAGTGCAAAGGACAGAGCGGAAACAATAAGAGTGGCAGTATCCCCAAAATCAACCTCAAAAGATTTAGTAAGTCCAGGTCATATATTCCCTTTATTATCCTCAGATGGTGGTGTTTTGGAAAGGGCTGGTCATACAGAAGCAGCAGTAGATTTATCAAGATTAGCGATAGGAGATAATAGCCCTCACGGTGTAATTTGTGAAATAATGAACGATGACGGTTCAATGGCAAGAATGAAAGATTTAGTAAAGTTCTGTAAAAAGCATAATTTAAGAATGTCTTCGATTAAGGATTTGATAGAATATAAATTAAAACAAGATAAGTTCGTTAAATGTATTAAAGTTGATGAAGTAATGTTAAATAAAAGCATATTTAAGATGTACGTTTATAAAAATTTGATTGATAAAACAGAACATTTAGCTTTTGTAAGGGGTATTGTTGATAGCAAAAAAAATATTTTGGTTAGAATGCACAGCTTCAATATATTTTCGGATTTATTATCTGATAAAACCAGTGAATTGCAAAAATCAATTTCTATTATAGCCAAGTCTGATAGTGGTGCAATAGTGATAATTAGAAATCCAAAGAAAGAACTTAATAAAAGAAATTCAAATAATAAAAATTTTAGTAAAGAAAAAATCTTAAAGGAGTATGGCGTTGGTGCTCAAATATTAATTGATTTAGGTATTAGGAAAATAACCCTATTAACTAAATCAAGAAAAAATATTGTTGGTATTGACGGTTTCGGTTTGGAAGTAAATGGAACAAAAAGATTCTAAAAATATTCTAATTATTGTAGCTGATTTTTATGAAGAAATTTCATCTAATTTGAAAAATGGCGCAACCAATTATCTTAAGCAAAAAAAATATTCTTATGATATAAAGAATGTGCCTGGAACTTTGGAAATCCCATTTTTATTAACTAGTTTTTCGAAAAAATATGATGCTTTTCTAGTTTTATCCTGCATAATCAAGGGAGAAACAGATCATTACGAAATAGTAAAAAATATAGCTTTAAAAGAGATCTATAAAATTGCTTATACTAATAATCTAATCATGGGATCAGGAATTATTACTGCAAATAATTATGAACAAGCACTTTCACGCTCAAAAATATCTAAAGAAAATTATGGTGGTAGAGCCGCACATGCATGTCATAAATTATTGAGTTTAATTTATGAATAAGGTTCTTCCAAAGACGCTTTCCAGATATTTAGCTGTTCAAGCGGCATACAACTTAATAATTAGTTCTGATAAAAATGAAATTATTGATAATTTTAATTCAAAAAGCACATCAATATTTATAGACTTTGATAAAAAAATTAAAAAGAGAAATATTGATAAAGGTTTTTTTCTTAAAATATTCAATAATTTTTGTGATAAAAAAATAAACATTGATGAACTTATTTCTAAAAATTTGAATGGTAAGTGGAAGCTGGCAAGATTACCACTTGTTATTTCTGCTATTCTATCTGTTGCGATATCTGAAATAATACTTTTCCCGAAAACGTCAATTAAAATTATTGTGTCAGAGTACCTAGAAATTGCAGAATCATTCCATAATGTTGATGAAATAAAGTTTATCAATGCTATTCTTGATAAAATTTATAAAGAAATTCATGATGAGTAAAAGAGAATTACAAATAATTAATAAGTTTTTTTTACCTCTTGCGAAAAATAAAGAATCTTTTGGTCTATCCACAGATGCTGCCTTGTTAAATAACAATTTAGTGGTCTCCAGTGATATGATGATTGAAGGAACTCACTTCAAAAAAAATCACGACCCAGAGAAGTTAGCACAAAAATTATTACGAATAAATCTTTCAGACCTTGCAGCAATGGGTTCTAAACCTTATGGTTATATTTTAAATCTAGCTATTCCAAATACTTCGGATTTTTGGCTAAAAAAATTCTCTGATGGTTTACTTAAAGATTCAAAAAAATTTAAACTTAAACTTTTTGGTGGTGACATATCTAACGCACCTAAAATCTTCTTGGGTTTAACAATTTTTGGTAAAAAGAAAAAAAAACTTCATACTTCTGCATCTGCTTGTGATAAATCCGATATCTTTGTTAGTGGTAATTTAGGTGATGCGGCCATAGGTTATAATATTTTGTATGATTTTAAAAAAATAAATTGTAAAGAGTACGATAAAAAATATTTTTATGATAAGTACTTTTTACCTGATCCAAAAATTAATATTGGTTTTAAGTTATTAGGAAAGGTTGATTTTTGCACTGATATCTCTGATGGAATTTATTCAGAAATTTCAAATGTTTCAGACAAATCTAATTTAGAAGCAGTAATATTTTTGGATAAAATCCCTTTATCTTTAAATCTCAAAAGAACTTTAAAAATAAATAATTTTAACAAAATATTTAATATCATTTTAGGAGGTGGTGAGGATTACCAATTGTTATTCTCTGCCAAAGGAAAGCAAAGTGAAAACCTACAAAAAGTAAGTGGTTTTCATAAGGTTGGATATTTCAGAAGAGGAAAAGGTGTAAAAGTGATGAAAAATAAATTAGAGAAATACTCGCAAAAAATTGAAATTTTTTCTCATTTTTAAATTTTTATTGATCTAAAAATGTTATATGCTATAAAACCGTCATCTAATTAATAATTAAATATTTATCATTATGACTCTAGAATTTTCTATTATACTTTTTTGTTCTCTTCTTTCCTTAGTTTATGGTGCAGTTACTATCAGACAAATACTTTCAGAACCACAAGGTTCAGACAGAATGATTGAGATTGCGAGCGCGATACAAGAGGGTGCTCAAGCATATTTAAATAGACAATATATTACAATATCTATTGTTGGTTTATTGATAACAGTATTGTTATTTTATCTTATTCATAATCCATTTGTTTCAATAGGATTTGTAATTGGTGCTTTTCTCTCAGGTTTAGCTGGTTACGTAGGTATGTTTGTTTCTGTAAGAGCCAATGTAAGAACTACACAAGCCGCAACAGAAAGTATCGATAAGGCTTTAGATATTTCATTTAAATCGGGTGCTATTACTGGCTTTTTGGTTGTCGGTTTTGGTTTGCTAGGTCTTGTAGGCTATTATTGGTACCTCTTCAATAAATTCGGCCAAGCCCAAGGAAGAGAAATTGTTGAAGCAATGGTAGCTCTTAGTTTTGGAGCATCACTCATTTCTATTTTTGCCAGATTAGGCGGTGGAATATTCACTAAAGGTGCTGATGTTGGAGCTGATCTGGTAGGCAAAATAGAAGCTGGAATTCCTGAGGATGACCCAAGAAACCCCGCGGTAATTGCGGATAACGTTGGTGATAATGTTGGTGATTGCGCTGGTATGGCAGCAGACTTGTTCGAAACATATGCAGTTACGATTGTTGGTACAATGGTTTTGGGCCTCATATTATTTGAAGGTTCAGATCAACAAATGTTTATGATGTTCCCACTTTTGATCGCTGCAGTTTGTATTATATCGTCACTTATTGGATCATTTTATGTAAAGCTAGGTGAGTCAAAAAATATTATGTTTGCACTTTACAAAGGTCTGATAATAACAGCAGTGGCCTCTGTAATTTTAGTATATTTTGTTACCGATATTTTTATCGGTATAGATAAGCTTATTATAAATAAAGATTTATTTATCGAATCTTTTTCTGGAATTGATCTATTTTTTTGTTCAATAGTTGGGTTGGTTGTAACAGGATTAATTGTTTGGATAACTGAATACTATACTAGTACTGAATATAATCCAGTTAGGTCAGTGGCTAAGTCTTCCGAGTCAGGTCATGCTACAAATATTATCCAGGGTCTGGCAATGTCAATGCAATCAACAGCATTGCCAACAATTGTCATTATACTTGGTATAATTCTCTCGTATAAGTTTGCTGGTTTGTACGGAATATCTATTGCAGCAACTACAATGCTAGCATTAGCTGGAATGATTGTTGCGCTTGATGCTTATGGCCCTGTAACAGACAATGCAGGTGGAATAGCTGAGATGTCAAATCTTCCCGAGGAAGTAAGAAAGACCACGGATGCTCTAGACGCCGTTGGAAATACAACCAAAGCAGTTACTAAAGGTTATGCCATAGGCTCTGCAGGTCTTGCTTCTCTGGTTTTATTTGGTGCCTACACTCAGGATCTAAAATATTATTTTCCAAATCTTGATATAAAATTTTCACTTGATGATCCATATGTGGTCGTGGGCCTTCTAATAGGAGGTATGCTTCCATATCTTTTTGGCTCAATGGGTATGACAGCTGTAGGCAGAACATCCGAAAAAATCGTTAATGAAGTAAGAAGACAATTTGCAGAAAATAAGGGAATTATGACAGGAAGGTCTAAACCAGAATATGGTAAAGCAGTAGATATCCTAACCAAAGGTGCCATTCAAGCTATGATTATTCCATCAATGTTACCAGTACTGGCCCCATTTGTTACCTATTTCTCTATTTTTCTAATATCTGGTAGTTCAGCAGCAGCATTTACATCTCTTGGTGCAATGCTCCTTGGAACAATAGTAACAGGACTATTTGTTGCTATATCGATGACATCAGGAGGCGGTGCATGGGATAATGCAAAAAAGTATATCGAAGATGGAAATTACGGTGGTAAAAATTCTGATGCCCATAAAGCTGCCATAACCGGTGATACTGTTGGAGATCCTTACAAAGATACAGCTGGCCCAGCAATTAACCCTATGATTAAAATAATTAATATAGTTTCTATCCTTTTATTATCAATGTTGGCATAACAAAAATTAATCATCTGCTTTCCCGCTGCCAATGATTGGTCCACCTCTTCTTAAACCTCCAGCGCCCACTCCGAAATTTTCAATTAGACTTTTAAAAAATGATTTTTTAATTCCGTAAGTAGAGGTTTCGGTAGATGACATTGCAACGTCAATCGTTTTTGATTTATCATAAAAATAAACATCTGATAGCTGATCTTTATGATTAAAGGAGACCTCAATTATAAACTGTTTTTTGGTTTTTTGTTTTAGGAAAGCGAGTTTTGAGCTCAACGTTCCGATATAATAATATGAATTATCACCAAGTGTCCCCCCAAAAGATGGAGTGCCAAGAAGGTCAATCACAGATTTTTTATTGTCTTTTCCTAATTCAAGTAAAGAAAGCCTTTCAAGATCGGGTAAATTTCCACTTACAATTTGTTTTCCTGAACAAGATATAATAAATATTGATGATATAATTAAAAGTATGTTGTTAAATTTCATAAAAAAAAAAACCTTAAATAATTTGTATAATAAAATTATTCAACAATCAAAAGAAACTTCAATTTTAGCGAATTTTGATTCTGATATTTCTTTAAATATAGAATTTTTACAAATAAATTTGTCTCTCATACTTTGGTATATGAATAGTAAAAAGATAAAAAAGAAATACCTAGATTTTTTAATTAGCAGATTTATTGATGACCTTGAGTCCGCCTCTATAGAATTAGGCTTTGCAGAATCAGGTCTGAAGAAAAAGGTAAGAAAGTTGGCACAAAATTTTTATCAAAACCTAGATTATAATCTTAAAATTATAAATGAATTATTAAAATCTAATGGTGAGATTTCTTTAACTAAAATTTTTAATGAGAGATATGAAAAAAAAAATACTAATTTTAAAAAGTTAGAAAACTACTATAAAAATAATATAAAATTATTTCTAAATTTAGATGAAAAAAGTTTTTGGAATTTGAATTTTGATTTTGTCAGCAAATGAATATAAAAAAAACATTGCAGATACATGAATAATTTTGTAGAAATTCACTTTGAAAAGGACTTAATATGGCAGTACCAAAACGAAAGACAACACCATCCAGAAGAGGGATGAGAAGATCACACCATTCTTTAACTAAATCAAGTATGATGGAATGCGATAACTGTGGTGAATTAAAGTTACCTCATCATATTTGCAGTGCTTGTGGTTTTTATAATAAAAAAGAAGTTGTTAGGAAGACCGAAGAAATTGATGAAGAAGAGTTGAAAGCTGAAAATTAATCTGGTGATTGTTTGAGTAAAATTACTTTAGCCATAGATGTGATGGGTGGTGATGGTGGCCCGGAAACTACAATTGAAGGTGTGTCATTAGCGACAAAACTTTATCCAGATGTGAAATTTAAACTATTTGGTGATAAAAGAAAATCTGAAAATTTGATTTCAAAGTTTAACTTAGAAAAAAATATTGAGTTCGTACATACAACTGAGTTTATTAAATCTGATGATCAGCCAGTGAATGCGTTAAGAAAGCTTAAAAAATCAAGTATAAGATTAGCTACTAATGATGTTAAAAGTAAAATATCAGATGGTTTAGTTTCTGCAGGAAATACCGGCGCTTTAATGGCTATTTCAAAATTTGTATTGAAGACTATAAAAACAATCGATAGGCCTGCCATTTCTGGTCTGATGCCAACAATGAAAGGGCTCACTGTAGTTTTAGATCTGGGTGCAAATGTTGAATGTTCAAATGACAATTTAGTTCAATTCGCCTTAATGGGTGATATTTTTGCACAATGTGTTCTTGGAATAAAAAAACCAAAGATAGGCTTGCTTAATGTTGGTACAGAAGATATTAAGGGTAATCCTGTAGTAAAACAAGCATATGAGAATCTAAAAAGAATTGAAAATCAAATTAATTTTTATGGTTTTGTTGAGGGCGATGATATAAACAAAGGAATAGTTGACGTTGTTGTTACTGATGGTTTTTCCGGAAATATAGCCTTAAAAACCGCAGAAGGAGTTGCTGATCTTATATTTACTTATCTAAAAAATGCGTATCAAAGTTCATTCATCTCTAAATTAGGTTATATTCTATCCAAACCTGCACTCAATAGATTTAAAACAAGAATAGATCCGAGAAAATATAATGGTGCTGTTCTCTTGGGTTTAAATGGTATTATAGTCAAAAGTCATGGAGGAACAGATGCATTTGGCTTCAGTAATGCTATATCTGTTGCCATTTCTTTGATTAAAAATAATTATGTGAATACAATTGAAAATCAACTAACTAGGAAACAGGAATGATACTTTCGCAAATAGTTGGATGGGGTGAATATCTTCCTGAAAAAGTTTTAACAAATGATAATCTTAGTGAAACAATTGAAACGTCAGATGAATGGATATTTCCGAGAACTGGGATTAAACAAAGGCATATAGCGCTGAAAAAAGAGCTCACCTCTGATCTTGCAATTAATGCTGCTAAAGAAGCATTTGTAAATTCTACTATCTGTCCCAGCGATATTGATTGTGTTATAGTCGCCACTACTACACCGGACGATACATTTCCATCAACAGCAACTAAAGTACAACATTTTTTCAAGATGAAGGATACCCCTGCATTTGACATTCAGGCTGTGTGTTCAGGTTTTATATACTCTCTTCAAGTGGCTGATACTTTTCTTAAATGTGGTAATGCAAAAAATATTCTTGTTATAGGAGCAGAAACACTATCAAAAATTGTTGATTGGGAGGACAGACGAACATGTGTTTTATTTGGTGATGGAGCAGGTGCAGTTATTGTTAGTGCATCTGAAGAGTCAAGGGGGATTTTAGCTACAAAAATTTATTCAGATGGTTCGTGGCATGATAGTTTATATAGTGATGGAGGTCCTTCATTTAATCAGAAAGTTGGTAAAATAAGGATGAATGGTCAAGATATTTTTAAGCAAGCAGTCAATAAATTATCTGAGGCAACCTCTAAAGCGTTGGATGAATGTAACTTATCAATTAAAGATATCGATTGGTTTATACCTCACCAAGCTAATCAAAGAATTATTTCTAGTACAGCAAAAAAGTTAGGGATAAGCGAAGAAAAAACAATAAGCACCGTTAAATTTCATGCTAATACATCTGCAGCATCTATTCCATTAGCATTATCCTCAGCCATCAAAAATGGAAAAATTAAAGATAATCATTTAATTGCGATGTGTGCGATCGGAGGTGGGTTGACATGGGGAAGTTGTATATTAAAATTCTAATGTAATATTATGGAAGATGAAGTATTAACAAAAGCCTCAATGATCAATTACCTTAACGAGAATATTGGGCTTTCAAAAAGAGAGTGCCAGGTTTTTTTTGAGGTATTCCTGGATTTAATAACCAGAGAACTTATTGAGGAAAAAGATGTCAAATTAGTTAATTTTGGAATTTTCAAGGTGATGAAGAAAAAAGCACGATTAGGAAGAAACCCAAGAACAAAAGAAGAAGTTATAATTTCAGAAAGATGTGTTATTAAATTTAAACCATCTAATTTTTTAGTCAATTTCATTAATTCTAACATTATAAATGTTGATGATTAAACATGATGATGCTCTAAAAACGATAGGAGAAGTTTCATCTTTAATTGAGGTCCCTGTGTATGTTATCAGATTTTGGGAAACTAAATTTAAGGATCTTAACCCTGTAAAAAAAATTAAAGGATCGAGATATTACTCTAAAGATCAAATTGATCTTTTAAAAAAAATCAAATATTTACTGTATGAAAAAAAATTGACAATTAAGGGTGCGATTCAAAATATTGATGAATTTGATACTCAAAAAAAGGTCATAATTGATGAGATTAAAGAATTGATAAATGAAATTAAGAACAATCTATAAATGTCGGAGCGTAGCGCAGCTTGGTAGCGTGTCCGTCTGGGGGACGGGAGGTCGCTGGTTCAAATCCAGTCGCTCCGACCATTATATTTCATAAATGATTAGAAAGTTGAATTTATTCTATACAACTTGTGGAAGCATGACTGATGCAGAAGATTTAGCAAAAAAAATGATTAGTGATAATTTTGCAAGCTGTATAAATATTATAAAAGATGTAACAAGCTTTTATAAGGAAAATTCAAAGATAAATTCTGTTAATGAAATTGTTTTAGTTATCAAAACAGTCAAACGTTTTAAAGAGATTGAGATTTATTTAAATAATAATCATCCTTATAGTATTCCATTTATTGGGGAATTAAATATCAATAAGATTAATGATGAATATCTTGAATGGATTTCAAAAAATTTATAATTTTTTTTTAAAGT
>CENJ01330780.1_pt1 | contig 12754 bp, 15 predicted proteins | sample 356161 | NCBI WGS metagenome assembly CENJ01 (sample SAMEA2619531, study PRJEB7988) | marine metagenome | biome: marine biome (ENVO:00000447); feature: surface water layer (ENVO:00002042); material: "saline water (ENVO:00002010), including plankton (ENVO:xxxxxxxx)" | depth 5 m
CTGCTAGTGATAATGAATGGTCAAAAGAATCAAATAACGCCTTTGTAATCAAATTAAACTATTGGTCAAAAATTTAAATAAGTTTGAGATAAATATATGATGGATAAGAAAAACACTATTGATACATTAAAAAATTTTGTAGAAAATTTTGTAAAAGAAAGAGATTGGTCTCAGTTTCATAGCCCTAAAAATATTTCTATGGCATTGGCAATTGAAGCAAGTGAGCTTATGGACATATTTAAATGGGATACAGAGAAAGATTCAAAAGTAAAGATGTCAGAAGGCATATCTCGGCAAGAAGCTATTGATGAGTTAGCTGATATCATAATATATGCAATCGCTTTTGCGAACAGAAATAATATAGATATTTCCTCAGCTATAGAGCAAAAGATGAAAAAGAATGAAAAAAAATATCCAGTAGATCGATATAAAGGTCATTTTTAAAAATTTTGATATCTTAAGTATTATTTTTGGAAAGTCTATATGAGGCATTGGCTAATTAAATTTTCTATAATTCTTTTATTATTTTCAGTGGCTTTTGGGACTCAAAAATATTGTAAAACTTGTAAGGGTGAATTAACAGGCCAATATTTAATTCACAAAGGTAATAATTACCATCGGTCTTGTTATGATAAGCATATTCAAATATATTGTGATCACTGCAATAGAAAAATTGAAGCATCCTATAACACCTCTAAAGGTAAAAACTATCATAAAAGATGCTTTCAGCAGCATATTCAAAAAAGATGTAATGAATGTGGAGATTTAATTAATGGCATATATAATGTTCATAAAGGTAAAGAATATCATGAAAGTTGTTATGTAAATCATATTCTTCCGAAGTGCGATATATGTTACCAGCCCGTTGAAGACAAATATATTAAAGATTTTTGGGGTAATTATTATCATCACTACCATGAAGATAAAATTCCTAGCTGCGATAATTGTAACAGGCTTATATCAAAACAGTTAACTAAAGGTGGCTTTTCTGTAAGTGGAAACAGATTTGTTTGCAACTTATGTAAACCAAATGTGGTGAAGAGTAAATCACAATTAAATAAAAACTTAGTTGAAGTTTTAAATGTTTTTAAAAAAATTGGTATTAATGAGTTGCCAGAAAAGATTCCAGTTACATTAGTTGATAGTAAGGATGATTTGATAAAAATGTCAGGCCACAGGCATGGAAATATCCAAGGGTATACTAGTTATGAAGAAAGTACATTAGCTGGGAAAATTATCGATCAAGACTACCATATTTATATCCTATCCAATTTACATGAAGAAATTTTTAATGCAGTTTTAGCTCATGAACTTCTTCATGTTTATTTATTTCAAAATCAAATTGATTTACAATCAGATTTTAGAGAGGGATTTTGTAATTTGGGATCTAGCTTGATATATGAAAATTATACTTCAAAGTTAAGTAAGTATAGATTAAAAAATATGAATGAGAATACTGATCCTGATTATGGTATTGGATTTAGAAAAATGAAATCAATGCTAGATAAAATTGGATGGAAAAGATTATTAAAAAAATTGCCTCGATTGTAGGAAAAGAAAGAAAAAGAGATATAAAAAATGAATGTGAATCCATATATTTTTAGAGAATATGATATCAGAGGAAAAGTTGCTGAGGATTTTCCGCCAGAAGTTGTTGTTTTTTTGGGGAAAGCATTTGGTACATTAGTAAAAAGATCTGGTGGTAGAGAAATTGCCATTAGTGGAGATATTAGACTAACAACTCCTGAACTTATTAATTTTTTCAAAGAGGGCGTTTTGTCAACAGGAGTTGATGTAATAAATATTGGAATAGTACCAACCCCTGTAAATTATTTTAGTCTTTTTGAATTGGATGTTTCTGCATCTGTTCAGATTACAGGAAGTCACAATCCTCCAGAGTTTAATGGGTTTAAATTATCTTTGCATAAAAAACCAGTATATGGAGACCAAATACAATTAATTAAAAAGTTTATTGTAAATTTGGATTATGAAAGCGGTGAGGGTTCCGAAACACGATATAAGCTTCTTCCAAAATATGCTGAAATGATAAAAAGTAAAATTTCTATAAACAGAAAAATGAAAGTAGTTATGGATTGTGGTAACGCTGCAGCTGCCATAAACGCTCCTTCAATTTTTAAGGATTTAGGTGTTGATTTAAAAGAATTATTTTGTGAACCTAATGGAACATTTCCTAATCATCATCCGGACCCAACTGTAGAAGAAAACTTAAAAGACCTCATAGATGAAATAAAAACAGGTACATATGATCTAGGTATAGCTTTTGACGGTGATGCTGATAGGTTAGGAGTGGTGGATGAAACTGGTGACATAATTTGGGCAGATCAACTACTCGCTATTTTGATATCTGATGTTGTTGAAGAAGGAGATGAAGTAATTTTTGATGTAAAGTGTTCTCAGGCCCTAGAAGATATGATAATAAAATATGGCGGTAAACCTGTGATGTGGAATACTGGGCATTCTTTGATAAAAAATAAAATGGCGGAAAATAATTGTAAAATAGGTGGTGAAATGAGTGGTCATATTTTTTTCGCAGATGATTATTATGGATATGATGATGCCATATATGTAGCAGGAAGATTGCTACAATTACTATCAAAAACAGATAAAAAACTTTCAGATTTGAAAGCAGAAATACCGAAGTATTATTCTACCCCTGAAATAAGATTAGAGGCAGAATCTGATGAATTAAAATTTGATATTGCTAAAAAGGCTGAAAACTATTTTAGTAGTAATTATGACTGCATTACTGTTGATGGTGTAAGAGTCAAATTTGATGGAGGGTGGGGTCTAGTTAGAGCGTCAAATACTCAACCTGTAATCGTTTGTAGGTTTGAAGGAAATACACCTGAGAAGATGAACGAAATTCAAGAATTGATGCTTAGCAAATTAAATGAATTTGGAAAACTAGAGGCTAGCTCACACTAAATGGAAGATATCTCAGGGTTAATTGAATTCATTCGTAAAGAATTTAATAAATCGCTAAGTAGTTTTTCTTTTCCAAAAACTCCTACTTATTTATATCGACCAATTGAATATTCATTAAAAGGACAAGGTAAAAGATATAGACCGATAATTGTTCATCTTTCTGGAAGGCATTTCAAATCTGATCCAGATGATATTATGAAAATTTCAATGGCTGTTGAATTATTGCACTGCTTTACGCTTATCCATGATGATATTATGGACTCTGATGATAAAAGAAGAGATATGCCCGCATTACATAAAAAGTACGACGTTCCTTCTGCAATTTTAGCAGGCGATGGTATTTTTACAATCACACAGCTTATTTTGTTATCAGTAGATCAAAACTCAAAACTATTATTCCAAAAATATAATGAAATGGTACTTGAAATATGCGAAGGTCAAGCTATGGATAAACAATATGAGATTGAAGATGAGCTAGATGTAGATGATTATATAGAAATGGTGAAAAAGAAAACCGGTGCACTGCTGGGCTCTTGTTTAAGTTTACCAGCAATTATTGAAAATGAAAATAAGGGTAACTTAGAACTACTTCAAAATATTGGTACAACTCTTGGTGTAGCATTTCAAATACAGGATGATTTATTTGAAATTTTTGGAGATGAAAAGGTAATGGGTAAAAGTTTAGGTAGTGATATAGCCTCCAATAAAAAAACACCTTTAGCAATACTTGCAAAAAATGAAGATAGGATGAGATGGGAAAAATTAGTTGATGATTATGATGGGAAAAACTTAGATAACATTCGTAAATTTTTAAAAGAAAGTGGGGTGAAAAATAAAGTAGATAAAATAGCTTTTGATTATTTCTCTAATGCGTATGATTCATTATCAAAATTTGGAATCGGTAATAATAGTGAATTGTACAGTTTTTTTAAATTTATTCAGGAAAGACATTATTAATGTACGAAATTGATAAAGATGATATGTATCAATCCATTTGGGATTTTCCAGAAAATATAATTGATGCAATAGAATTAAGTGAAAACATAACACTGAAAAATGAATACCGAGATGTGAATAATATAATCATTGCAGGCATGGGAGGGTCAGCAATTGGTGGTGATGTTGTATACTCTCTAATTAAAAATGAGATTAAAATACCCTTCGTTGTAAACAGAGGATATGATTTACCTGCCTGGGCAAACAGTTCAACACTCATAATTTGCTCATCTTATTCAGGTAATACAGAGGAAACGATTTCAATTTTAGAAGAGGCTAAATCTTTAGGTGCAAAGGTGATTGGAATCACTACAGGAGGAGTTTTAGAATCTCTTTGTAAGAACTACAGCTTTGATTTTGTCAATATACCCTCTGGCCTTCAACCAAGAGCTGCTTTAGCTTTTTCGTTTATTCCTTTGCTGTACATTTTGAAAAAAACTAGTTTGATAAATGTTGTAGTTAAAGATTGGTTAGAATCTTCAGTTGATTTGATAAAATCAAAAAGGGAAGAGTATTCCCTAGATAAAGAAAATAACCCTGTATATCAATTAGCTAATAAATTGTACAATAAGTTGCCAATTATATATGCTGACTCCGCATCCTTGGAGACAGTTGCTGTTAGATTAAAAGGACAAATTTGCGAAAACAGTAAAATTTTAGCATATCATAGCATATATCCTGAAATGAATCATAACGAAATCGTTGGATGGGAAAATAATGAGGAATTTTTTTCAAATTACTACGTTTTATGGTTAATGGACGAAGAAATGAATAGCAGAAATAAATCTAGAAAGAATGTTATTAGTGAAATTTTATCAGATTTAAATGTTAGCCAACAAGAAATCAAAGTTGATGGAAATAGTTTCAAAGAAAGATTCTTACTGTTGATACATTATGGAGATTGGTTAAGTTACTGGTGTGCAATTTTACATAATACTGATCCTAGTCCAGTAAAAAATATCCAGACTTTAAAATATAAATTATCAAAACTATAATGATACCTGTTAAAGTAGAAAAAATATCATATCACCCTTCCAGTCGCAGCTATGCAGTCATTTTAAAAGATGATTCTAGTAAATTATTTTTACCAATTTTAGTTGGAAGTTTTGAAGCTCAATCTATCGCGTTGGCTCTTGAGGTTGTCGATACCCCAAGACCGTTAACTCATGATCTTATTTGTGATATGATTAAAAAAGTTGATGCCACACTCGATGCAGTAAATATATCGCAATTAAATGATGGAGTTTTTTATGCAAGCTTGAGGCTCAAAAGCAAAAATTTCGGTACTAAAAGTATTGATGCAAGGCCTAGTGATGCTATTTCAATAGCTTTAAGACTAAGTGCTCAAATATATGTAACGGAAGAGGTTATTAAAGAGGCTGGGGTTGATAAAAACGAAATAGTATCTGATAATAAACAAACCATAACACCAAAGTATTCCCTTCAAGATCTTGAGGTTAAATTAAAGCAAGCAGTAGATGAAGAAGAGTATGAAAAAGCTGCAAAAATTAGAGATAAAATTAAAGAGCTAGAATCGTAATCTAATTAAAAAGGAGCATTTAGCGTTTCTAAGGCTATTTTTGCCGCTGTTTGCTCTGCTGATTTTTTATCTAATCCCATCCCTGTTGGAAAACATCTATTATCAATCTTAACTTCAATTTCAAATGTTTTTTGATGGTCAGGACCAGTGATATCTTTTATATTAAATGATGGACTTCCAATTTCTTTTATATGGCAATATTCAATTAGCTTGCCTTTATAATTAGTAGATTTCCATGCCTCAGTTCTATGGGCCCATATTGTATCTAAAATTAAATTTCTACAAGGTTCAATACCACCATCTAAATAGATTGCTCCAATGATAGCTTCGAAAAGATTTGCTTGTTGCTTCTCTGCTATTTTTTCAATATTCATATTTACGCTAGCTTCAATATTAATATGATTAATTAGGTCCAACATTTTACTGATTTTAGCTAAAAATGATTTTCTTACTAAAGATGCTCTTCTCTGAGTAAGTAGTCCCTCATCGCCTTCTGGGAATTCTCTCATTAATTCTCTGCTTACAACTAAATCAATTACAGTATCACCAAGAAATTCTAATCTCTCATAATTTCGTCTTGGAGAAGGGGTGATACTTTTATGGGTAAATGCTTGAACTAAATATTCTCGGTTATGAAATAAATAGTTAATTTTTTTTTCTACAGGGGAGAGGTGATCATCTGTTTTGAGTATGTTTTTAAGTTTATATAATAGGCTCAATTATATTTCCTAAAACATAAAACAGCATTGTGACCTCCAAATCCAAATGTATTAGATAGTGCAGCATTGATTGCATGAGATACAGCATTATTTGGTGTATAGTCTAAGGTGCATTCGGGGTCTGGATTTTTGTAATTAATCGTCGGTGCTATCTTACTATTAACAATAGATTTAACTGTTGCAACTGCCTCCAAACCACCTGCTGCTCCAAGTAAATGACCAGTCATGGACTTTGTAGAACTAACTTTTAGCTTGTGCAAGGTATCCTTGAAAAGGTTCCCAATTGCTTTTGATTCGTTCTTATCGTTAAAAGGTGTAGAAGTACCATGAGCATTAATATAATCTATGTCATCAGTGGTGATCGATGCATCCTCTAATGCCCTTTTCATTGCTTTAAATGCTCCAAGACCTTCTGGAGCAGGTTGGGTAATATGAAATGCATCATCAGATGAACCATAACCAGCTAATTCTGCTAAAATAGTAGCTCCTCTTTTTAAAGCATGCTCCTCAGATTCAATGACAAGCATTCCTGCTCCTTCACTAAGTACGAATCCATCTCTATTTGCATCAAAAGGTCTACTGGCTTCAGTAGGATTTTCGCAGTTTTGAGAAAGAGCTCTCATATTAGCAAAGCCTGCAATAGTGAGAGGAGTAATGCTTGCTTCAGTGCCACCAGTAAGCATGATATCAGCATCTCCATATCTAATTAACCTTAGAGCTATACCAATTGCATCGTTGGATGAAGCACATGCAGAAATAACTGTTTGACTTGGTCCTCGAAACCCAAATCTCATTGATACATGACCGCCAGCTATATTAGGGATCATTTTTGCAACGAACTGCGGGGATACTCTTCTCGCACCCTTGTTTTTAATGATATCGTGCTCAGACTCTAACGTTTGAATTCCTCCAATTCCACTTCCAATGATCACGCCAGCTCGATCAAGATCAATACTTTCAAGATCTAAATTAGCTGATTGGACGGCTTCATTTGAGCATACTAGAGCAAATGTAGAAAATGGGTCAAGTTTGCGAATCTCTTTGGGATCTAGAGTATCCTCGGGGTTAAAGTCCTTCAGTTCTCCTGCTATTGAAACTCTATGATTAGAGGCATCAAAGTATGTAATAGGAGCTATGCCACTAGTACCTGATTCAATTGCTAACCAAAACTGTTCAGCAGAATTCCCATTAGGAGCTAAAGCACCTACTCCAGTTACTACTACTTTTTTATGCATTTATAAATTTACTATTTATTTATGTTCATCAATATATTTGATCGCGCTACTAATTGTAGTAATATTTTCTGCTTCCTCATCAGGAATTTCAATACCAAACTCTTCTTCAAATTCCATAATAAGTTCAACAGTGTCTAGCGAATCTGCACCTAGATCATTAACAAAATGAGCTTCTTCAGTAATTGCAGCTTCATCAACTCCTAGTTTATCAATTACTACTTCTTTTACTTTATCGAATGTTGACATTATGTGTCTCCTCTTATTTAATTAATTATTCTACCACCATCTACTGTGATAGTTTGTCCAGTTATATATTCTGCCTCATCTGATGCAAGAAAAATTACTGTATTGGCTATATCCTTTGGGTAACCAATTTTTCCAATAGGAATTTGCGATAAAAATTTATTTTTAACATCATCACTTAATTCATCGGTCATTGATGTTTTAATCCAACCTGGTGCAATGCAGTTTGCTGTTATGCCTCGCGATGCAACTTCTTTAGCGATAGATTTTGTCATCCCTATTAGGCCTGCTTTTGACGCAGCATAGTTTGCTTGGCCTGCATTACCAGTTAAACCGACAATTGATGTAATGTTAATTATTCTACCAAATCTTTTTTTCATCATGTGTTTAATGACAGATCTGGTTGATGTGAATGAACCTTTTAAATTAATGTCTAAAACATTATCCCATTGTTCATCAGACATTCTCATTAATAAGGTATCATTTGTAATTCCGGCATTGTTTACTAAAATATCAATTTTCCCATGTTCATCTATAACGCTCTTGACAATTTGGTTGAACTGATCATTATTTGATATGTCACAAGAATATGCAACAGCCTGTTTTCCATTTTTCTCAATAATATTTATGGTAGAGTCAAGTGCATTTTTATTTCTAGCTAGGCATATTACATATGCACCAGAGTTAGCCATTTCTACAGCAATAGTTTCCCCAATACCTTGAGATGCACCAGTTACAATTGCGACTTTATTATTTAGATCAAATTTCATAGGAATTAAGCTCTATTAAAGTTCCAATGTTAGTGGTAGTAATATCTCTATTAATCTTTTTATTTAATCCAGAGAGCACTTTACCAGGACCTACTTCTAGAAAATTCAGGTTACCATTAGAAACCATATTATTTATCGTGTCGAACCATAGAACTGGGCTTTCTAACTGACTAATTAAGGACTCTTTTATTTCAGAACCTTTCATTGTTGGCTTTGCATTAACATTTGAGTATAAAGGGATATTTATATCCAAAATTTGGATAGAATTTAGCTTATCAGCAAGCTCTTCTCTAGCTGGTTGCATTAGTGAAGAATGAAAAGCTCCACTAACGTTTAAAGGAACCGCCATTCTAGCTCCGTTTTCTTTTGCAATACTTACGAATTCATTTACTGCATTTATATTGCCAGATATAACTATCTGATTCTCAGTATTATGATTAGCTGCTACAACAACTTCATTAGTTTTAATACTGTTAGCTAATTTGACTACAGAGTCCATATTTAATCCTATTATCGCAGCCATTGTGCCAGGATTATTTATACCTGCTTTATCCATACTATTGGAGCGAATTTTTACTAATTCTAACCCTGTTTCAAAGCTAATGCCGCCAGCTGCTGTAAGCGCACTATATTCACCTAAGCTATGTCCAGCCACGCAACCAGGCACATGCCCGTTCTCTATAAGCAAATGACTAATTACACTGCTGACAATGAAAATAGCAGGCTGAGTATATTTGGTGATTTTAAGTTTTTCTTCAGGACCATTAAATGATATATCCTGTATGTCAACTTCTAAAATATCATTGGCTAGATTATAATATTTTTTACCCACATCAGTGCTGTCGAAAAGATCCTTACCCATTCCAACGAACTGCGAGGCCTGCCCCGGGAAAATCCAACTCTTTTTCAAACCATTGTATCCCATTTTATAAGAATACTACCCCATGTAAATCCAGAACCAAATGCAGCTAAAAGAATGTAATCTCCATTGGATATTAGATTGCTTTCAACAGCTTCATTTAAAGCTATAGGGATTGTTCCAGCAGTGGTATTACCGTATTTATCGATGTTTATCATAACCCTGTCCAAGGGAATGTTACATCGCTCTCCTGTAGCTTCAATAATTCGCTTATTTGCTTGGTGGGGAATGAAAAGTTTAATATCTTTTCCAGCTAAACCATTATCCTCTAAGAGTTTAGTTGAGACATCAGACATCCTTTTAATAGCAAATTTAAAAACTTTTTTCCCATCTTGTTTTATGTAATGCTGTCTATTTTTAATCGTAGTTGGTGATGCGGGGTATTTGCTTCCACCCGCTAACACATTGAGGCTCTCTGCTCCTGATCCATCTGTCTTTAAAACAGATCCTAAAATTCCAGTATTTGACTTTGATGCTTCAAGAATTACTCCTCCAGCTCCATCGCCAAAAATGATACATGTTTCTCTATCTTCAAAATCTAGTATAGATGTCATTGTATCAACGCCTATTACCATAATAGTCTTGTATTGGCCTGATTCAATAAATTTTGCTCCAGTCTCTAGTGCGTATAAAAAACCACTGCAAGCAGCACTTAAATCAAATGCCCATGCATTTTCCGCATTAATATTGTTTTGAACAATAGCTGCGGTAGAGGGGGTAGGGTGGTCAGGAGTAACGGTTCCAATTATGATAACATCGATATTAGCAGCGCTAATTCTTCTTTTTTCTAGTAGTGAGTGTGCTACCTTTGTTGACATATCAGATGAAGCCTCTCCATCAGAAACGACATGTCTTTGGTTGATACCTACTCTACTTTTAATCCACTCATCCGAGGTATCGACAAGTTTTTCCAGGTCGGAATTTGTTAAAACCTTTTCTGGAACGTAATGAGCCGTAGATGTTATCGTAGCATTCAATTTAATATTTAGGTATTAAATAATGATTTTTGAGTTATGGGTATATTTTATACTTAAGATGAAGAAACAACTGGTCTACCCCTGTAATAACCACAACTAGGGCATGCGCGGTGTGGCATTTTTGTAGCACCACATTGTGCGCATGTAGTAGTAGAAACTAAACCAGATTTGTAATGAGTCCTTCTCTTTTTACTTCTAGACTTTGATTGTCTTCTTTTTGGCAGAGCCATATGTATTCTCCTAGAATAATTTTATTTATTTTTTTCGCATAAGCATGATCCATCATTACGATTTGAACCACATTTAATACAAATACCTTTACAGTCTGTAGAGCACAATTTTTTAAATGGTACTTCAACAAGTAATATCTCTATGAGATAATCGCTAATATCAACACTATCTTTTTTTGATGGCCAATATAAAATATCGTCTTTTCTATTATCTACAGAACTTGGATTATTATATACGTTAAAGTGTACTTTTAATTTATCTTTGACAATATATGAACATAAACATCTATCACAATTGTTAACAGCATTGTTAATTAAGTGACCTGTTATTCTAAAACCATTTTTAGTTTTGCAGGATGTGAGCTCACAAACTAGCGTATTATTTTCAAGAACAATATTTCTATCATTTACATGCTCTATTTCTGTTTCAAAAAGCTTATTTTTAAATCCGGCATTTAAATCCGAACGAAAAATATCCATACAGCTTTAAAATTACTTATCTTAGGTTAGTTTTACAAGATACAATAGACAAGGGGGGTTCCTATTCATCTTCAGTAGATAATCCAAGAACTTTTGCACTAGATTCATCGATTGAAGAGTTTTTAGAATCATCATCGATCGAATTATTTGAGCTATTATGGATTATCAAATCCTCGTTTTCAATTAATTTTTTAAAAATAATAAAAATTATTGTCTCACCAACTGCTAAAATTGAAAAGCCATAAGAGATAAAAGAAATGTAAATGAAAATGAGAATTATAGAAATTATTAAACCGCTAACTGTTTCAATAGAGGTTATGTAGCCACCATCAGAATTATAGGTTAAATCAGGAAGTGTAGAAACAAGAAGATTAGTAGTCTCATTAAACAAAAATACGAAGAATCCAATTATGTCTAGGCTTATGGTTTTTAATTGGAATGTAAAATTTTGTAATACTGAAATATTATCCAAAATAAAATCAATATTTAAAATTGAAGTAGCATAGCTCAATACATTTGAAAAAGTGGACCCAATAAGCTCGGCAAAAATAAAATTAATCATCGCAAAGCCTGTCTCGTAGAACCATGAGAAGATATTTAATGATATTACTATTAAAGGGAGTAGTAGTAGGTTATAAAAAATTAATCGCCAAGGTTGATTGTATAAGATTTTATATGATTGAAAGACAGATCCAACCGTATCTTCATTATGGACTCCAACCAAAGATGGTAGCATTAAAAATGAGCTCAAAAATACTAAAAAAGTAAATAAAAGAAATATTGCTCCAAAAAAGTATAAAGGATAAGTAATAGCAAGTAGGATAGAACCAATGTAAGGAATCCTTCCAATCAAGGCGAAGAAAGAACCGATTAAAAAAAGTGATAAAAGTATAAATACGAAAGTAATTGGAGAGAATAAAATAGTTTTCCACTTTTTCAAAGCATCATCAATTGCTTCATTGATAGAATGAAAGTGCTCTCCCCTTAATTGCCTAATGGTTAAAGAAGATATCGCTGTACTAGAAATAAGTAAACAATATAGCCAGAATAAAATGCCAAAATAAAATATGATCCAAGAAAAAGTAGAATAGTCATTGCCCGCTAGATAGGGGTAGAGACCATAATCATAAAGAGCCTCAATTATGTTCACATTTGATACTATCATTGCAAGAAATGATAATACCCAATAGCCAATGTAACCAGTCAAGTTACTTAGAATAAAGATACAAATCTTTTTTGGGCTTAACCCTATACGAGGTGCAAGAAATATATCTTTGTAGTTAAAATGCAGTTTTTTTTCTAACAAATTATATGATGAGTTATATTAATTATCCACTCTTACAAAATCAACCCAAACAGCAAGTTTAATGTCTTTGCTTACTACATTAGCTATTGCTTGAGCAGAATTATAGTTGTCATAACTTCCAATCCTTACTCGATACCAAACTTCCTCAGTTTCTTTAAAATATGCTTTCTGTATATATGCGTCATAACCAGACTTAATTAATTTATCTGCAAATTTCTGTGCGTCAACTAAACGTTTTTTGGATATTACTTGTATGGTAAAACGGTCTTTCTTTGCAGGTATATTTGAACCTCTCGCAGATCTTAATTTGGAAGCTCTTTTTTTATTTGATATTATTGCCTTAGTTGTAGATTTTTTCACTATACTTTTTTTAGGAGTGACATCTTCCTCTTC
>CENJ01012355.1_pt1 | contig 12739 bp, 25 predicted proteins | sample 356161 | NCBI WGS metagenome assembly CENJ01 (sample SAMEA2619531, study PRJEB7988) | marine metagenome | biome: marine biome (ENVO:00000447); feature: surface water layer (ENVO:00002042); material: "saline water (ENVO:00002010), including plankton (ENVO:xxxxxxxx)" | depth 5 m
GCCAATAATCGTATTATCAGAACTAAAATCTGCTCCAGATGGCGTGTCTTGTGGCGTTGATCCTACTGCCGATACACTATTTGATTCAAAATCTTGTGCCATAATTACTCCTTTATAAGGCCACGCTCATTGCTATTGAAAATCCAGCTGTAACAAATGTCGATACGTCTACAGCTGCTACATCTGCCCAAGTTGTACCATTGTAAAATCTCAAAGCATTGTTTGTTGTGTTAAAATAAAGATCACCAGCTGCTACTGTTCGACCAGCTGCTGTATGCGCTGCTTCAGCTGCTGTATCATTTGCATAACTCCCATAATATTTTTCATCAAATCCCTCTACAGAATTTGCTGCTTGTTGTGCGTAATATTTCGCTGAAAAGTTTGTGCCATCTAATGTGTTTGTTCCATTAATATACGTTGCCCAATCTTTGGCTGAATGTTTATCAGAAGCTACACCACCATTATCTGCATATCTGTTTATAGAACCCACAGCATAAGCTTTTGCAGAATACTCATTTCCACTATCAACTACTGTATTTGTATTATTTAATGTGCCACCACCTATCGCCCATTCTTTTGCTGATCCTGTTTGTGATGTTACGCCTGTTCCACCTACTGCGTTTGCCTTAGATGAAAACTCAGATCCTGTAACAGCGCCATCAACTTTAATAGCATAATTCTGTGCAAGCGTTGCTTGTGTTGTCGCTGTAGCAGCACTTGTAGAAGCGCTATTCTTAGCTGACTCTAATGCTACGTTTGCTCCCCATACAATAACATTTTCATTACCAGATACTGATGGTGCGCTTGGAGGTGTTGCTAAAGTTAATTGATTGCCAGATACTGTGTATTCGTCTGTTGGATTACGCAATGCTCCGTTTACAAAAACCTGTATGTCGTTAACAGATGAATATGTAAAACTTAATGTAAAAACATTTTGTGTGCCATTTCCCTCAAACTTATCTACAGCTGAAGCAGAAGTGTTAATAGCTGCATTAGCTAATAATATCCATCGACCAGCATTTAAATCTGTTGTAAATGAAGCGCTTGATGTGTGTGCTGATACAGCTAAATATGTTGCAGCATTAAATGTTACCAGCGTTCCAGCTGAATAACTTTGACCAGCTGACCATGTTCCACCTACTGTGTAGCCAGATAATCCAATCAAAGCTAATGCATCAACATCAAATGCATTTTTGTGTACTGATTGATTTTTTATCTTGCCATCGTCCTGTTGGATTTTAGCTATGTTTGTGTTTAGGCCAGATAAATTTGTTAATACTGAATTAAGTTCATTGTCGACTTGTACGCCTGGCAACGGATCTGACGGAGAAGTTGTTGCAAAATCATTGAAATTATATTGTCGAGTGTATGCCGTTGGCTGTGCCATGTAGTTTCATTCCTCAATGTGTTGATTTATTTTAACGACAAACTCTACAACTTTCAAGTGGTTAAGTTGAAAGATTCAATTTTTGAAAAAATTTGTATAGACAGCCATGATACAATACCAGGCAGAACACAGATGTGGCCTAGGGGGTAGGTCGGCTAAAATAATAATAATGGTATGTACTACACTATTTAAACTATAATGTTTCTGCTTGTTTGCTGTATTACTTGTGTTGCTAATTAATCTTTTTTGCTACAGATGATCGTTGTTCTTCCCAACTATCTATTAACTTTCCGAGTTCATCTGGTGTTAGTTCGGATAAGTTTTTATTGTTAAGCTGCTCTAATGCATTCTTCCCCAGATCACCAGATAATTCTAATACAGTTCTTGAGGCTGACACTCTTGCAGAAGCTGGAGCGTCTGGATCTTGCATAACGTCTTTTAATGTTTGGACGGCAATATTGGACAAGTCCGTTTGATAGAGCGTTTGTCTTGTTTGCCGAATAATAGCTATTACAGATGGATTTCTAGTAAGTGAATAAGCTGATTGTTTTGGATAATCGTAACCAGATAATCTTGCAGATTCCGTAGGATTTTTTCCCTCCACTACTAAGTAATGTACAAAATTATTTTGTTTTTCTGTAAGGTTTTGTTTCGTTACTTTACTCATACATAAATTCCTTATGATATCATTTTTTCCCAGATATTTAATTTAATGTATTTTTTGTTTGATATAAATACAGAAATCCTGTACGCTATTTTGTAGGTCGACAAGATCGACATAATTTAACTTACAGGAGCGAAACTATGAAGTTAAAAGAAAAGCTTAGAATAAAAGATAAGTACTATTCTTTTTTAACTAAAAAAATTTCATTTGATCGTTTAGAAAATGATTTAAACGCAATGGGATTTGAGATATTTAATTTAGATAATCATACAATCACTTATAAATATCCAGATGAAGAAGCACAACTTCCGACAATAAAAGTGCAAGACAACGCAACAAGAATATTCAGAATAACTATTTAGGCATCTGGAATGAATGTAATTAACAAAGAACATTTTTTTCAACAAAAATGGTTATTAACATCAGTTGCTAGATCTTATTCAGTACTTGATGAGTTTAATAAATCTTTCAAAGAGATTACCAGACAAACAAAAAATGAAGATTTAATTATATCTGTTGCTTCTGGTGATTTACTTAGATTCATAAATAAAAAAATTCCAGGAGGTAAAAATGAAATCCAAAATTAGACAAGAAAGTATTTCATTACACAGAAAAGCTGACATATGTTCAATGCTATCGATCTTTTCAAGCTTTATTGGAGTTGTTGGTGGTGTAGGTATTTCATTAATATTTTTAAATGAATTTATATTTTTAGGAATGTTAATGGTGTTTGGAACATTAAGTTTGGTTTTAATGGCATTAGCTTTTATTTTTAATCATAAAGCTTTTAGGAGGTTTTAATGCGAAATAATCCAGATGATTTGTCAAATCAAATAATTGCTAAAATTAAAAAGTGGTTACGAAGTGAGGTTAAGGAAAGCAACAAGTACACCTATGATGATTACAACGACTTTGATGATTTAGATGTTTATCTGTTTCGTGGTCGTTCAGAATGTGCAAGTGGTTTACTAAAGCAAATAAAAAAATGGGAAAAAAACCAATAACAAATGCACCATGTACAATAGGTGTAATCCTATTGTGCGTGGTTTATTTGATAAACCATAACCAAACTAACAGGAGCGAAAATATGAACGATTTACAAAACAATATGTCTAAAGCTATTGATCAATATTTATTAGACCAAAAAACTTGGAAAGATGCAGTTGATCAGATTAATGACATTGTAAAAAAAGAAGCTAACAAAAATAGCTTAAATGAAAAAAAGATGAATGACATTTTACATAGTTGGACAATTGTATTGAGGGGGTTTTAATGATTGAGAATAAAGTACAAGCATTAAAATTATTTCTTGATATTGATGACAATGATATTGAGGATATTTCATGGACGGATCATTTAGATCCGTTTACTTATGGCAATTCAGAATATTTTATTTTAACTGATGATGAAGCAGACGATAAAGCAAAAAAATATATTCTGGATACTGTGTGGGCATTTACACCAGAATTTTTAAGCAGTCATAGTGGAATAGATGAAAGCGTTTTTAAATGTTTACAAGAACAATGCGAAACGGCAAATGATCCAATCCTTAAATTAATAGAAGATGTAGACCATTTTGTAGACGATGCAATTGCTTGCGATGGAAGAGGTCATTTTATATCTAGTTATGACGGCGAAGAATCATACGAAAATTACGCTAATGAAACATTTTATATTTATAGAGTTAATTAGCAAATACGCCATGTACAATAGGTTTAATCCTATTGTGCGTGGTTTATTTGATAAACCAAACTTAAACTTAACAGGAGCGAAAATATGAATAAAGCATATAAAAAAGCAATTGCTTCAGCACGATATTTTAAAAATAAAGGTGAGATCGATATGTGGCATTGTGTATGGCATGATGGTAAACCTTATGATTATCATTTGTTCGTAGATTTTGATTGCGAGCTAAACAAAGATATTTGCATGATGGTTGTTTATAAAACGTACAAATTAAAAGATGGAACATATGACATAGATTGTAATGACTCTCTATATGTTCATCAGTTTAAAAATCTATCAAAAAAACAATTAGAACATTTTCCAAGTGAATCTTGCGACAAATGTGGATCAACAGAACAATCAGTAAAAGATATGAAACAATGTTTCACTAATCTTTTATTGTGTGATGATTGCTATACAGAAACAAGAATTTTAGTAGCTGATCATCTTGGTCTAACTTTACAAGATCTTAAATTATAGGAGCGACAATATGGATAATACGAGATCATATAACGATCTGGAACAGGAAAACCAGATCTTATGGGAGTTTATACCTCAAAGATTAAAACAACAGGTTGAGCAACGAATTATAGATCTAAATCAAATTGATTTGGAAGAATGTATTTTAATAAAAACTGAGGAGCAACGAAATGTATAATACTTTTTTAAAAGATCACGTCTATATGAATATACCAAAAAAATATAGCCAAGAATTAGAAGAATTGATTGGCGATATTAATAATGTATTAGAAAGCAAAATTGGAATGAGAATTTGCTATGACAAGAATAATAGTCATATGGATCATTCAACAAAGCCAGAAGAAGATTGTTTTTCTGGTTTTGCAATTTTGCGTGATGATCAAAATGAAGCTGATGATATTGAAATAAAAATAGCTTGGGGATCAGATCGAGATGAAAACGACATAAAGGAATATTCTTTTAAATCAGAAAATGAATATCTTGCATTTTTAAAAGGTGTTGATGAATCAAATGGTTGGTTAGATTACTCAGTTATTGGAGATGGTTGTTCATTTGAAACTATAGAAGAATGGAGGGAGTACTATCATGGATAAAAACACAAAAAGTTTAGCTTGTTTTTTGTACAGACAAGCTAAACAAATGAACAAAAAAGAATTACAGAATGTTTTGTTTTTTTCAGAAGAGTCAACAGAAATATGGAGTCTTGAAGAATGTCAAAAGCAGTATGTAAGAGATCAGCTTGGTTGGATAGAAGATAACCATACACTTTGGCAAGAAGAATGTAATGAAATTTGGGAGGAAATAAATGGATAAAAACACATGGGGATACATTTATGGCGATGAATGTGATGAGTTGTGGGAACATTTTGATCTGGCCAATAGGGATAAAAATGATCGCATGAAAGTTAAATTTATTGAGTATCAAACAGAAGAGGAAATAAATGAAAAAAATTAAATTACCAACACCAATTTGGGTTCAGCTATATGGCGATATATCTTCTTATGTAGAAGAGTACGGCAGTATCGATAATAGATTTGATGACAACGGAAATCGTTTAGAAGAGTATCAAGACGAGTTCTGCACCATTACCGATAATGTCGAGAATATCATGGAGCAATTCTTTGAAAAATCAGATGATAAAGATGACAAAGAACAAGAAGTAAGACCGACTAGCTTAGACCTAGCAAAAGCAATACAAGATTTTGCTTACCACGAACTTGATGTAATTACTGATAGCGATTGGTTTGACGATCTTGTTGAAAACAAAGTTAAGCAGCAATTACAAAAATCTAAACAATAATCAACATCTGGAGCAACGAATTAGTTGCTCCTTTTTTTCATCATCTCTTTAATCTTTGACGCAAATCTTTTTATATATTCATAACCAATTGATGCGTAACCACCATTATCGATATAAGAATCTTCGTGCAACGGATTGTAAGATCTTCTAACAAGCTTTTGTATTTCGTTAAATGCAACAACATCTGTAGCCACGAATTGATTAGGTTTTCTCCAAGGTGCGTCTAAGAACAACTCCATCATCTTTGCCGTCTTTTCGATAACTTCCATAGGATCGCCATATTCGTTGTTTCTCTTATTGGCTACAATATCAGCAACTTTATAACAAAACTCCTCTCGTGGCGTTATATCGCTTTTAAAATGGGATTTCATCTTCAACTATTCCTCCTTTAATTTCTGTTATCTTCGTAATCTCGGATTTCGGAAATGTCTTTTTTGCTTCTTTGACAAATCCATTATTCTCTTCATAAGATTCAATAATCCGTATAACTTCACTCATGTTATAAATCTTGTAACCATCATCGACATACATAGCTTTGTGGTGATCATTAATAAAAGCGAACTTTTCTTGGTTATCTGATATCATGTACCAGACTTTATCTATTTCTGGTTTGTATCCTCTTTCGATAGCTTCTTTTTCAAGAATCTTGTAGCCACGTTCTAGATCTTCACACTTAGCTACGATTTCATTGATACTCGCTTCTGATTTTAATGCGTTATCCAGATTTAATCTTGCCTGTTTAAATCTTGATGCAGTTTTAGGACTAACCAGAATAGGCAAAGAATCTATTCCCCATTTCTGATCATATTCTCTTGCAACAGTATCAAGAGCGTCCAATGTTGCATTAATAACTTTATCTCTTTGCTTGCTATCATAAAAACTTGGAGAGTTTTTTAGCTTAACCCAACTACCTTTAACAATAGTCATACAAGCCACCTTTTAGGGTTACTGATAGCAACAAACCACCTAAAGGTGGTGTTGCGAAAGTAACACCTAGGGGGTATGGGGGGTTTACTTTCGCATTACTTTCGCACAATTTCGCATACTTTCGCATATTTTTAGCCTTTTTCATTTTTTACTTTCGCAGAATTTGCCCTAAAACAGGGGTTACTTTCGCTTATTTAAGCCAAATATGCCTTTACTTTCGCTTTTTTGGTTTTGCGAAAGTAACGCTTTTTCCAGCTTATCATTAATTTTATTAAGCAAAATACCAAGAGAAGTTATGTCCTCTTGCATTTCTTCCAGATCCTTATCCATCTGTTTTTGTAAGTAGATTAATTTAGTAATTTCTTTTTTATAAAACATAGTCGCTCCTAATCTGGTTGTTTAACGACACGCAAACCTTTGAGGTTTTTATGTCCGTCTAATGTTGATATTTGTATATAGCCTTGATCTAGCCATGCCTGTAGGTAGTTCTTAGCTGCTCTACTCGGCATACCGAACTCTAATTTAAGCCACGCAAGGAATGATCTTTGCGTGTTATTGCCTATCGCAAAAGGTTGTTCATTGTTCCACCTTTTCTCGATCTCGTTAAATACTGCAAGTGTTTGTGTTTTATCTAGTTTAGCTGATGCGTCTAATATAGATTCCACTTCTCCTGTACGATCTATCAGCAGACCACCTTTGTCTCTAATAAATGTATGTGTAGACATATCAGCTTGATCATTTACTTTCACAATACCTCCACAAACAGATACACCTTGACCAGCTTCAAATCCCATTTTTTGTGCTATAACGATTTCATCGTTTTCTGGCATATTCCATAGTCCGTATACCCATCTTGCTCCGTCTACAAGAGCCGTAGTGCCACGAATAGATTCTCTTGCTTGTGTAGACTTACGGATAGAAAATGTGCCGTCCTTACGCATATGATGACTTACAAGGACGTTACCATTTATAGCAACGCATAACTCCGACATAAGCGACCACCAGAATTGAGCAGCTGCTGGATCTGTATTGATATCTGCATGGGCAAAAGCTTGCAATGGATCGATAACAACCAGAGCAACGTCTCCCATATCTAGTAATTGTTTTCGTACATTATTGTAAAATTCTGTAGCCGTGTATTGTCCTTGAAAATTTGTAATAAAAGGATTTGTTCCACCAGCGTCTGGCATAGGTATAACAAAAAGATTATCCTTTGCTCTTTCTCTCAACAGATCGTTTGATATGCTTTCTATTCTTCGATGCATTGATGATGCACTATCTTCTGCACCAAAGAAAACAACTTTGCCGTAATGCGTAACCTTACCACCAAACGCAAGTTCGGTATGCATAACTTCATCGCCACCAGCTATCTTTAGCGCCAAGTCTAATAATATATAGGATTTACCAAGACCACCAATTGCAGCAATGAGTCCTGGCACTCTTACAGGAAGTATATTTTCTATTAACCATTCTTGTTCTGGTGCTTTACCCTCGTAACGCTCCATTCCCCAATCGGATATATTGAGGTGAACAGCCGTTGGCACAGGAGCGACCAAGGCCAACGACTCTTCAGACACTTGAATACCATTTGGAGGAGCATTATCCAAGTGTTTTTCTGATGCTGGTTCAACACCATGCAATATCTTTAATTCTTTTCTGTTTGCTCTTTTGATTTGATAAGCTGCTCTTTGCTTGAATAATTCTATGCCACGATTATCATGTGATAATGTTTGGCCTCTTGCTTTAGCTTTACGTTCATAGATAGGCCAACATTCATCGACAAGATCATCTACACTAGGAAGTTTACCTTTGATTCCCCACCATGATCGAATTGTAGCTAATATAAGCTTAACCATGTATCCCTCTCGACCATCAACAAAATCGCCGAACATATTTGTTTCGCCATTTTGCAAGGATTCAGATTGATAATTAGGTGTATCTAATAACCCAACAAGCCATTCTGGACTTTCGTGCATATCGGCATAGTGTGCTACTTTGTACACATTGCCAGATTTATGATTACTTGGAGCGACTACAATAAAGCCACCCTCTCCTCTTGTATCTATTCCAGATCCAAGTGTATTCTTTCCTGTAATAATTCTTTTATCTTCTGGTGCTTTAAATAAATAATGTCGTCCACCACCACCTGTCATTTGCTCTAATGTTTCTGGAAAATCATCGTGAGCCATGTTCAGATCCATTAATGAATCTGCTCCCTCTTTTCCCTCTGCCGTATCGACATCTACGGCAAACACATTGCCAGACACTTTGCCTGTAACAACGCCAATATTGTAATCTTTGTATCTGCCATTGAACCACATCTCAAGCGTATGTACATCTGCACATTTTTCTTGGAAAACAACCCAGCGATTAGGCGCTGGGTGTTTGCCAGGAGATGGGCAATTATGTCCTTGAGAACAGGAACAACTTCCGTCCTCTTTGACATAATGAACAGGAACAACGCTAAAGCCTTGTCCATGCCACCATTTTGCCCAATCAAGCTTGGATTTAGGTTCTATATCAGATTTCATCATCAGCAAAGATATTCTCTTCTTTCGCTGGTGCTGGTGTCAATTCAGCTGGTCTTGGATCGCCAAAAGTTTCTTTTCCGTCCAATTCAGCTGGTCTATCAATCCATTTAAGAATTTCAAAGTTTGGTATCTTTGTAGACCCCTTACCTATTTTTGTCGGCGTTGATTTTGTAATTTTTACAGCTGGTACTTTGCCTTTACCAAAATCCTTTTCGCAATGATCGTAAAGGTTTTTAATAAAGCTAAACACACCAACAGCATTTGCTGATAATTCCCTTACAGGTTCATCATCAAATAGCTTTGTGCTGTAAAATTTTACATTAAAACCTTGTTTGTATTCATCACTTGGTTTTAATTCTGCACCTCTTTTCGGATCGTTATTTGGCCAGACAATCCAATCTCGTCCACCAGCTAACTTTAGCCAACCAAGTTGTACATTTTCAATATCGATGATAACAGGACTATCCCATGTTATATCGATAAGATCTCCAGACACGCTGGATCTAGACCATTGGTCTAGTTCAGCAGAGAAACGGATAAACGCTGCTCCTCCACCCTCATTTATAGTTTGTAACGGCATTTCAATCTCCTTTTTTTCGCCTTTTTAGCGTTCCAATATCTGGTGGAACGAACCAGCCACCACGGAGTAGTGATGGATATATACGCTTCAGCCAACGCCTAACGTATAATTTGGTGTAGGTAGGTTCATATCCAGCAAGGATACAAACCTCCTCAAAATCATCTTTGTTATTCCATAGCCAATTGATGGCACGTTTTGCAGAGTTTCTATATTCAGCTTTTGGTGAGTACAGTTTTTCAGCGTCTTTAAATTGTTGCAGCAGTACGTTGTACCAAAGTATCTCGTATGGCGTTTTGTCGGTTTCATCTTTATCAATATCAAATTTGTCATATGCATATCCACGTTTCAGTCTTTCTGGTTTTGATTTACGGAAAAATGTTTTGTCTGATGTCATTTGCATTATTCCAATAAAAGCTTGTAGGGTTATGGGGTACTGCTTCTAAAAGTTTATCGCTGTCGCTATTCAAGGATAAAAATGCTTCTAAACGTCTTACAGTTTGTTTTGCTAAATCTATATATTCTGTTGGATCATCTAACTCTAGCCAAACGAAAGGATCTTTTTGTCTAGTAAGGACATATAAAAACAAAACCTTTACAGGTCTTTTTGTTTTTATTTCCATGGCTTTCTTATAAATAGATGCCTGTGTAGCATGACTCATGCTCCATGATGATGGTGCTTTAGATGTAGTTTTTAGATCTACAATAATACTTTGATCTGGAAACCAATAATCCAGATATCCCATGCATGGGATTTTTCCTAACTCGCCCTCTGCAAATCGAAATGGCAATTCAAATTTATGTTGCTTTTCTCCAAGTGTTGGTTGTTTTGGTTTACCAATAGTTCTAATTTGTTCAATGGCATTCGTAACCATTTTTTCTATTATTGGTTTTGCTTTTTCATAATTCTCTGGTGCGCCACTCATCATAGAGATAGCTTTTTTATAATATTGTAATGCTTGTTTTATACATTCTGCTATTGGTGTATCTGAATACACGCCCATATCAGTTCCTAGTTCTACTGCTTTGCCTTGTTCCATAGCAAAGTTAGATGGAAACCTTGCACCTTTTAGTTTCTTTGCTAAAAAAGTATCTGGTGAATCTCGCCATTCATTTATACTGCTTGGAGACATATGTTTTATGTCGTGTGATTCAAACCCATTTTGGTTTTTGTTGGTCGTCAAATTCAACATTTTCTCCATAAGTTAAGCCATAGTAGGCAATTAAAGCAGAATCTGCACGGCCATCATCTGCTTTTCGTGCAAACTTTTGTGAATACGCTGGGAACACTTCCATAGCACGACTTCGACTTGCGTCTTTTCCATGCTGCACTCCCACTTTTCGCTGCCATGTTTGTGGTGTAACCATGCTTATAGGCATATCTAAAGCTACAGCCACTCCCTCGACAACACCAGCTGATCGACCAAAACTAAACATTGAAGATACACCTTGTCCAGGTCTTGCTCCAACTTTCTCTATATAAACTTTGCCGTGATGTTCTTTTAATATATTTGTAAGTAAATGTGCTGATACAAGTTTCTTTTTGTTTGTTTCAACAATAGGCATATCATGTATTTCTAACAGGCCACCATTAACATCAAACATAGTCAATGCTCCGTTTATACCGATATCTACTCCCCAAATAATCATTGGTCTTTAATAGAATGTGCTATGTGTCGTACATTTTTCAACTCTTTGTCAGAGTATAAAGCTTTCGCATATATAGCTAAACACAATATACATTTTTGGTATACAGTTTCACATTGAGTATCTCTTCTTATTTTGTGCGCCAAAACATATGCTTGCCTAAGTGGATCTTGGTCAAAATCGTACTGTATGCGATCAAAATTTTGATTAAACACATCAATGCACCATTGAGTATGTTCTAACTCTTCTTCTGATTTTTCTTTATTCAATTTTTTTTTAATAAACGCTTTGTGGATTTTACCACTTCTAAAGTCAACAACATTGCTAAACCTAGCGCTTCTTTCTTTGTCAAGATTAAAGGTACTCATCTTTATCCTCCTCTATATAATCAAGTAAATCAAATCTCTTGTTTGTGTCTTTTGCAATCATCACAAGATGTAGTAGTGATTGTAGATTCATGGCGTTTCTTCTCCTCCACTTATCTACAGCACCTAAAGTAACATTATTGCCATTATCTCTAAGCTGTCTACAGCATTTTGTCATGCCACCAAAATCTCTAACTATTTTTTTTGTATTTAATTTTAACTGCATTTTTTGTCGCTCTCTTTAATCAACACAATCATTAACATAATAAATATTTTGTAGAATCTGTAAACCCTAAATGTTAAAAAAACATAAATTTTTTCTGTACAGCAATTATTTATGTAGACATGATTTCCGATTTGTATATTATTAGGATCTACACATATAATAGGCTTTTATATTTAAAGGGAGAAAAATATGCCAACTGCAAAAGGTAAATCCCCAATATCTGGCGTTACGACAGATGTCGATTTATCAGTTCGAGCAATAAGAAAAGATGAGTTTGCTAAACGATTGTATGCTTTATTACAAGAAAAAGAAATGTCGCAAAGTGAACTTGCAAGAAGATCAAAGTTAGGTAGAGATTCTATATCTCAATACATTAGAGCAATTAATGTACCCTCACCTAAAAGCTTAAAGAAGATAGCAGATGTGTTTGGATTAAAGCCTGTAGAACTTTATCCTAATTACGAAGCAGCAGCTGTCGAGGAAGAGTTACCAGAAACAAGCTTTAGATCTGTAACAGGAGATCCAGATCATATGTGGGTAAGACTTAATATTAAGCTTAAAAAATCACAAGCTGTTAAAATTATGAGTATTATTCATGGTAATAATTAACGAAAAAAGTTTGCTTACGCAAAAGCAAGCTTCTCGTTTACTTAAAGTGTCGATTAAAACGATATACAGACTTAGACAACAAGGCAAACTTACAACAATTAAAATTGGTAAAAGCGTAAAATTGAAGAGGAGCGACATTGAATGGTTGATAAAACAAAAGGAAATAGATCACTTCCACCAAGGTTATGTAACAAACAAAACGAACACGGAATATACTATGTTCTCTTTGCGCAAGATGGAAGAGGACAAAGGCAGAGTTTACGGACAAAAGATCGCCAAGAAGCTGAAGTTAGGTTCTTA
>CENJ01071155.1_pt1 | contig 12739 bp, 11 predicted proteins | sample 356161 | NCBI WGS metagenome assembly CENJ01 (sample SAMEA2619531, study PRJEB7988) | marine metagenome | biome: marine biome (ENVO:00000447); feature: surface water layer (ENVO:00002042); material: "saline water (ENVO:00002010), including plankton (ENVO:xxxxxxxx)" | depth 5 m
TCTTTAAAATATAGATCAATTCATATTGATGTAAAACATCATACTGAAAAAAAGGAATATTATTTTAAACTAATTGATGAATTAGCTTCAATTAAAATAAATGGAATAATTATAGAGTTTGAAGACAAGCTAGGATATGAAAGAAGACCAACAATTGCTGCTCCCGATAGTTATCCGATTTCTTGGTGGAAAAGCTTAAGCGAATATGCAAATGAGAGAAATATTAAGATAAGTCCTCTAATTCAAGGTTTAGGACATGCTTCTTTTATTTTAAAGCATGATAAATATAAAAATTTAAGAGATGTATCTAATGATGATTGGGCTTTCAACCCACTTAATCCTAAAACTTATGATGTTCAATTTGATTTATACAAAGATGCGATAGATGCTACTCCACATGGTCAATTCCTGCATGTAGGAGGAGATGAGGTAAAAGTGGTTGATAGAGAAGGAAAAAAAGGATTTGAACTAAACTTAATTTGGTTAAATAAAGTTTCTGAGTTTGCAAAACAAAATAATAGAATCCCAATTTTTTGGGATGACATGTATCTAAAACATGGAGGAGTGTGGATGGTTACAAGAAATACAAAACTAACAAAAGAAAAAGTAGATAGTATTTGGATTGATAAACAGGAAAAATTAACAGAATATCTTGATGATTTTCCAAAAAACTGTATTTACATGAGGTGGAATTATTTTTCTCCATGGGCCGAGGGAAACCTTAAGACTATAGATTGGTACAAAGAAAATAATCTTAAAGCGATGGGTGCTACTGCAGGTCAAACAAGATGGATATTAATGCCACAAGACTATGGTAATATCGAAAGAATAAAATCTTTTGCATTGTCATCTGTTGAAAAAGACTTAGATGGTTTATTATTAACATTATGGGATGATGACTCACCACATTTTGAATTATATAAGAGAGGAATTTATGCTTTTGCTAATTATACATGGAATGGTAATGATTTGAGTCTAGAAGAATTTAAAAATAAATTTAATCACAGGTTCTTTTCTCCTTTTGAAAAAAATAATACCAATTTTATAGATGAGCTTGATAATCCAGTTAGAGATTGGGCTCATTTATTTGTTAAGGAAAAACAACATAGAAATAGAATAAGTAAAAACAAAAATGCTATTGAAACGCACATCATTGAACTTCCGAGTATTGAAAATAAAGGTAAATGGTTAGAATTAAATTCAGAAAAAATTAAAAAAGCTAAAAATCACTCTCAAAACCTTGGAAAAACCTTAAAGAACATTCAAGGATTAAAAACAAAAATAATTAGAAATAACTATGCCTTAGATGTATATGAGCAAGTTGCTAAACTAACTAAATTTAGCTATGATGCTTTTTTAACATTGGAGAGTTTAGATAAAGAAGAAGTTTCAATTAAGGAAGTACTTAAATTAAATCAAAAGTTTTTTGACGTAAGAGCAGAATTTGAAGATGTATACTCAAAAACTAGAAACATAAACAAACATATCAGTTATATTCTCGATCAAGATGGTCATAACCATACTGCTAATCAATCTTTAAATATGGATTGGCAATTTATCGCCGAATTAAAGTTATTTGAAAAAATTGAACTTACTTATGAAAAAAATTAAATACTGTATAGTTTATTTTCTAATCTCTTTTTTTTTAGGATGCAATTCTTCAAAAAACCCAAATTGGATATACATGTTTGATGGAAAAACAACTGAGGGATGGAGAGGATATAATAATAAAAAAATATCTGAAAAATGGAAAGTAATAGATGGTAACTTAACATTTGATACTAAATTAAAATTAGAGGAAGATTGGGATGGTGGAAACGATATTATATACTATAAAGAGGAATTTGAAAATTTTGAATTATATCTTGAGTGGAAACTTCCAAAAGGTGGAAATAGCGGAATTTTTTATCATGTTCAAGAAGGGTATAATGCTCCACACATGATATCTCCAGAATACCAGATTCTCGATGATGATGGATGGGAAGAGATAAATAATACTAAACTTATGAATTGGCAAAAAGCTGGAGCTAATTACGGAATGCACGAGCCTAATAACTCAAAGAAACTAAATCCATATGATCAATGGAATAATTCCAGAATTATCTATAAAAATAAAAATGTAGAACATTGGTTAAATGGAAAACTTATTTTATCTTTTAAAGAGGATTCAGAGGAATGGAATAATTTGAAGAATTCTGATGTATTTGAAGATAAACCAGACTATGGAAAATTCAAAAAAGGTTATATAGCCTTACAAGATCATGATTCTCCAATTTGGTTTAGAAATATTAAAATAAAAAAATTATAGTATGTTAGACAGAAGAAAGTTTATAAAGAATACGTCTGTGATAAGCACCCTCCCATTTTTACCTAGTTTTAGTTTTCTTAAGACATCAAAAAAAATGATTAGAACTGCACATATTGGTGTAGGTGGAATGGGTAAATCCGATTTAAAAGATACAGCATCACATAAAAATGTTAAAGTTTCTGCTCTTTGTGATGTTGACTCTGTTGCACTTGATGAGGCTGGAAAACTTTTTCCTTATGCAAAAAAATACAAAGACTATAGGTTATTATTTAAAGAAATGTCTGAAGATATTGATGCAGTTATTGTTTCAGCACCTGATCACACACATGCCCCAGCTTCAATTCTTGCAATGAAAAATAACAAACATGTTTACTGTCAAAAACCGCTTACTCATAATGTTTATGAGGCCAGAGAAATGAGAAAATTAGCTGAAGAAAAAAACTTAATTACTCAAATGGGAATTCAAGTTCATTCATTTTATGATTATAAGTTGGCTACCTTGCTTATTCAATCTGGTTTAATTGGTAAAGTAAGTACAGTTAGAGCATGGTCCCCAAAGAACTGGGGTTATGATGGACCCAAATATACAGGCACTGATGACATTCCCGAAAAACTTGATTGGAATTTATGGTTGGGTACTGCATCTGAAAGGCCATATAAAGAAAAAATTTACCATCCAGGCATGTGGAGAAAGTTAGTAGATTTTGGATGTGGGACTTTGGGGGATATGGGAGTACATATATTTGATACACCATATAACGCCTTAGAACTAGATGTTCCATTAACTATAAAAAACAAATGCAGGAAATTTAATAATTATGCCTTTCCTGAAAAAAATTTCGTTGAATATGATTTCCCAGGAACAAAATATACAACTGAAAAATTAAAATGGATATGGGAAGACGGAAAAGGTGCTCCCAAGAAGCATAAAGACTTAAAATTACCTCATAATGATAAACTTCCTCTTCAAGGTGCTATGTTCATCGGAGAAAATGGGAAAAAACTATTACTTCCACATTTTATGGAACTTCCTAAATTTATTGACAATGGTAAATATGTAGAATATAATATTTCAAATTTTATTAAAAATGGACATTTGAGTAAAGTGCCAATAAGAGACTATGATGGTGAGGCTCATTTGCATTATCATCAATTCATTGATGCCTGTTTAGGTAAAGATGAGTGTTCAGCGCCATTTTCATATTCTGCCAAACTTACTGAAACTATACTGCTAGGAGTAATCGCCGGGAGATTTTCTGGAAAAACATTAAATTGGGATAGTTCAAGTGCTAAATTCAAAGAAACTGAAGCAAACAAATATTTAAGTAGAACTTATAGAAATTTTTAATTATGAATAATTTTAATAGAAGAAATTTTTTAAAATCATCTTCAATTTTGGCAGGAGCTACATTAATAACTCCAAGCCTACTTAGCTGTCATAACCCAAACTCAAAACTAAATATAGCAGTGATTGGTGTTGGAGGAAGAGGCAGAGCAAACTGGAATCCAGTATTAGAAACTGAGAACATAGTTGCAATGTGTGACGTAGATGATAAAACTGCAAAAAAAGGTTATGATAGAATTATTGAAGTTAATCCTAATGTTAAAAAATATAAAGACTTCAGAGTAATGTTTGATGAAATGCACAAAGAAATTGATGCCGTAATCATAAGCACACCAGATCATACACATTTTGCTGCTGCAATGATAGCTATGGAACTAGGAAAGCATGTATACATTGAGAAGCCATTAGCGCATAATGTTTGGGAATGTAGAACATTGAAAAAAGCTGCAAACTATTACAATATTACTTCTCAAATGGGTAACCAAGGTCACACAACAAACGGAATAAGATTAATAAAAGAATGGTACGAAGCAGGTATTCTTGGTGAAGTTGAGGAAATTCATGCTTGGATTGGTGGATACAACTTTGGCAAGGGGCACTATTTTGACCTTCCTGAAAATTTCCCCCCTCAAGAAAATCAAATTCCTGATCATTTAAATTGGGATTTATGGTTAGGACCAAGAAAAAACAGAGATTATAACTCAATTTATGCTCCGAGATCATGGAGAGGTTTTTTTGACTTTGGTAACGGGAAATTAGGAGATTGGTCATGCCATACTCTTGATGGACCATTTTGGGCTATGGATTTAGGAATGCCAACTGAGGTTGATTCATATGTTGAGAACAGGTTTAATGAGCATCATTTTGTCTCTGAAAAATCTATTGTAACTTATAAGTTTCCAAAAAATGATAAAAGAAATGGAGTTACATTAAAATGGTTTGAAGGTATTCCACCACAGAATGACCCGTATTGGGCAGCAGAAGAGTTAAAAGCTTGGGGAAAGGAACTGCCAACATGGGGCGGAATGATAATGCGAGGTTCTAAAAGATCACTCTATACTAATGGTAGACCAAATACTCCAGAATTATTAGTTTCAGAAAATGAATGGAATGAAATTCAAAAAAGTCTCCCTGAGCAAACAATTCCTAGGTTGAAATGGGGAGATGAAACACCTGTTCAAGAATGGATTGATGCTATAAAAAATGATTACTTACCCGAGTCAAACTTTAACTACTCTGCTGATCTAACTGAGATGGCGCTTATTGGCACTCTTTCTCAGAGATTTGGGGCAAAAATTATTTATGATACAGAAAATATGAAAATCACAAACCGACCTGATATTGATTCTTACATAAAAGAAACTGTAAGGGAAGGATGGGAATATGGTAACTCATTAGTTTAGTTTTCTAAAGAAAATTTGTGTTCTTTTTACTGCATTTTGTCTAATATCTTCCCAAAAAATATTGATATCCCCTTTATGATAATCTTTTAGAAATGATAAAATAACTGATTTAGGAAAACCAATTTTAGGGGTTTTAATATTTATACCTTCATCAATTGATTCGATAACTACAGCACCTGAAAAAACTTTCTGATTAAGCCATAAAAAGCCCTTATGATCATTGTAATCCTTACTTATGTAATTATTCCACGTAATTGGATTTGATACTTGGGCATCTTTTAAATACAATCTTTCAATGGTAAGATCATATTTACTTTCATTTTTTAAGATTTTAAATGTGTTCCATGTCAAATATCCGCCTGTTTCTTCTTCTGATTCCATTAACTTTAAATTAAAAAAATCATTTTCTTTAATTATCGCACCAGGCAAATAAGCAGCAATTAATTTTTTTTGAAGTTCTTTTCCGTCAAAAAACTCTTTTAAAAGTTTAACTAAGTGACCTGAACCTTGACTATGTCCTGCAATGATTATGGGTTTTCCATTATTAAACTTTTGAAGATAAACTTCAAATGATTTTTTAATATCCTCATATGCTAAATTATATGCATCTTGTCCTCCATTATTCCAATATCTCTCATCAAAAACTCTAAAATGAGCTTGCCTATAGTTTGGTGAATATAAATTCCCGGCATCCATCCATGCAGTTGCTTGATATTTTATGGAAGATTGCATTAGAATTTCAGAAAAATTATCATCATCAACACTAGTATTCCAAGATTCATTTCTTTTATCAGAAAACAAAGTTGGTACAACAAAAAAAACATCTGCTCTTAAAAGATTATTATTTTTAGATAAGAAAGAGTATTTATCTTGATTTTTTTCTGGATGAACTAACCAATTTGATAAAGATTCGTAATTTGGTTTTCTAGGTGATGTTGAATAATCAAAATTTTTGGTTTTGTAGTTCACAATATTATTTGACTCTTTCAATAACCCACAAGAGTTAATAAAAAAAGTGATCAATATTATCCCATAAATTTTACTAAATTTAAAATTCATGAATTCAAAATTATATACATATGTCGAAAATATTAAATAAGCTTATTACTTTATCTCTATTTGCATTACTTTTTTCTTGTTCTAATAATAATAGTATTTATTTGACAAAGTTAAAAAACTCCCCATCTTATGAAAATTCAAAACTGACACTTAAACATTTGATAACAGATGAGGATGATTATTTGTTCAATTTTGAGATAGATGAATATATATTAGGGGAACAAACAAATGGAAATTTTGAATTTCAAATTGCAAATTCTGCTCAAGGGCAACATATTCACTTCATACTTAACAATGGACCATATTCTGCTCATTATACAAATTCATTCAAAAAAAAATTAAGTAAAGAAAACAATATTGTATTGGCATTTTTATCAAGATCCTATCATGAGTCTGTTAAAAATAAGGATGCCTACTTTATTGGTCAATTTGGTGAAGAAAAAATTGATTTAAGTAAAGAATTTTTATTTTACAGTAGGCCCAAAGGAACTTATAATGGTGCTGATACAGAAAAAATATTATTAGATTTTTACTTAATCAACAATACACTCTCTGAGGAAGGAAATCGTGTAAGAGCTACTATAAATGATGAGGAGTTTTTTATCTATGAATGGTCCCCCTACATCATCAATGGACTTCCAAAAGGTGAGACCATAATTAAATTAGAATTATTAGACAATCAAAACAAGTTAATAGAAAACCCGTTTAATCCAACAACTAGGACGATTATTTTAGAATAAATAATTTAATATTTTTAAAATTTCTTTTTAACTCTGAACTTTTTCTTTAGGAAGAACCTTTAAAAAAGAATGATGTTGTTCTATAGCAAATTCAATTTTTTCTACAATTGATTCAAGTGATTCATCCTCATAATTAATTTCAATTGGTTTTTTAATTTCTATTGATTGTAAAATATCTTTTTTCTTAATTAGAATTCCCTTCTTATCAAAAGACCTTCTAAAGCCATCAATTACAACCGGAACTACGATTGGTCTAAAAGTTTTAATAATATGTGCAGTTCCCCTCCTAATTGGTTTAAATGGGGTTGTTGTACCCTGAGGAAAAGTAATAACCCATCCATCATCCAACGCTATACCAATATTTGATATGTCACTAAATTTTACTTGTCTATTAACTTCTTTTCCTTTTTCTCTCCATGTTCTTTGGATAGATATTGATCCAGCATAAGCCATTAATTTAGCGAGAAGACTTGACTTCATTGTCTCTTTTGCAGCTATATAATATATATTAAGCTTAGGATTCCATAGATATCCAATATTTTTTATTGAATTGTCTCTGCCACTTAAACTAGCGTTAAAAACATGAAACATTGCAACAACGTCAGCAAAATATGTTTGATGGTTGGAGACAAATAAAACGTTTTTATTAGGTAAATTTTTAAGAATTTCAGAGCCTTCAATTTTAAGTTGATTAAATCCTTTGAATCTTCTGTGAGATAGCCAACCAAAAAGCCTAATTATCCATTTTTTAATATACAAGTTATGACCAAACGGGTTTGTCTTAAATATCAGCACTATCGAATAAATTGAGAACAAATATATCTCATTTTTTGTTAGTCATCAAGTAAATAAATTCATTTAAAATCATTGCAGTAGCTCCCTAAATCTTATTATTATCATAATGAAAATATGGATTTATATTTTTTTTAAATTTTCCTAATTGTATTTCAAAGTTTAATATCTAATCAACACTGGGTAAGATTATACTTTTTACTTCCTTTTTATCTAATTTGAATGATAAATTTGAATTTGAAAGGAATAAGTATGGATAAACCACATAATTTGATGATGGAATATATATTTTGCTCATGTTTGTGATTTTATAATATAAAGATTCAGAAACACCAATTTCCTCAAATGTTTCTCTTCTAGAGGTTTCTTCATAACTATTATCACTTTTTTCATATTTGCCTCCGGGAAAAGCAATTTGTCCAGAATGTGTACCTGTGTAATTACTCCTTTTAATTAAGACTAGTCTTGTAATATTGTTGATGTCTGGATACAATAAAACAGCAACACTTGCGATTTTATAATTTTTGACATCATTAATATTTCTAATAACATTAATTCTATCAGTTGGAACTAGGGGTGTGTGAGAATCTATTCCAGGTAAAGATTTATTGTTTAATTTTAAAATAATTTTTTTTAGATGATTAAAATTCATAAAATAATTTTTATTGCCATAATTCTTTTATTAATATCCTGTGTTAAAAAAAACAAATCAAATAATACAACTTTAAAAAAAGTTGAAAAAAAAGTTATAAAATCATATCCAATAAAAGAACATAAACCATTTATTTTAAATGATAAAAATGCAATTCCTTTTTTCTTTGAATACTCAAAAAAAAATAAAGAAAATAAGGTTAGGATTCAAACAAAATACGGTGAAATTGATATATTATTATTTGATGAGACACCCTATCATAGATCAAATTTTATTTACTTGACTAAAAAAAAATATTTTGATGGAACATATTTTCACAGAATTGTAAAAAACTTTATAATTCAAGGTGGAAACTCAGATTCATATGAAATATCAAAAAGGAGAAAAAATATAGGAAGATATCTTTTACCACCAGATACCAAAAAGGGGTTCAGACATGACAGAGGTGTGGTATCTATGCCGAGTAGTGATATTGAAAATCCATATAAACTTGCTTCTCCCTACGAGTTTTTTATTGTACAAAGTAAAAATGGAGCCTATCACTTAGATAAAGATTATACACCCTTTGGAAAAGTAATAAGAGGAATAAATGTAGTTGATAAAATTAATAGTTTAGAAACTGATAAAAGAGAATGGCCTTTTGAAAATATTAAAATAAAAGTTTCAATTATTGATTAAAGAGCACAAACTAAATGAGGATGTTTTGTGACATAATTTTCAACCCACAATTTCAATTCTTGATATTCATGAGGAAGAAGAACGTCAGCTGCTTTTTTTAATTCTTTCTTAAATAATGAGCTGCTAAAACTTACTTTGATTAACACCTTTTTTGTAAAGTCAAAAATACTTCTTGGCATAATCAAATTTATAAAATCTGACAGTATTAATTAATTAAAAAAAAGTTAAAATTTTCTTTTTAAGCTCCATTCAAACTTAAACTCAGAAACGACATCTCCTGCTTCGTCTATACCATTAGAAAATAAAACAATTTTATTTGTTGGTTTATTTTCATCTAATTTGTCAAAAATTTTTTTTACTTCGCTTCCTTGATTACAATTAAAAATAATCTTACCAACTGCTTTTTTAAAAAACTTTGATGAGTTTGATATCACTAACATTGATACTTTTATTTTACGATTTCTTATTTCTTGATTGAGTAGTAATCCAGTAGATAATTCAGCAGACATACCTTGTACAGCCCAAAAAATTGACTTGTAAGGATTTTTATTAAACCAATTATGTCTAACCTTAACTAAACAAGTTTTATCATCAATGAATTTTACTCTTACTCCAGACCAATAAGCTGAGGGTAAATTAAAAAATAAAAAAAAATTATAATTGAACATTAATATTCAATTGAAGCTAAATATCTTTCAGCATCTAATGCTGCCATACAACCAGTACCAGCAGCGGTAACTGCCTGTCTGTAATCCTTATCTTGGACATCACCAGATGCAAAAACACCTGGTTTATTGGTTTTTGTTGTTTTACCACTTGTTAAAATGTAGCCAGTTTCATCCATTTCCAGCTGGCCCTTAAAAATACTAGTGTTTGGTTTGTGTCCTATTGCTACAAAAAAACCGGTTATATCTATCACATCTATTTTTTTTGTTTTATTATTAATAACTTTAATTCCTTCCACAACATTTTCACCAATAACCTCAACAACTTCTGAATTATATTTGACAACTATATTTGATTTTGAGTTTACACGATGTTGCATGGCTTTAGAAGCTCTCATCACATCTCGTCTAACAAGCATAGTGACTTTAGAACATATATTAGATAAATATGTAGCTTCCTCTGCAGCTGTATCCCCTCCTCCAACAATTGCAACTTCTTGTCCCTTGTAGAAAAAACCATCACAAACCGCACAAGCAGATACACCTCCACCGATAAGTCTTTGCTCGCTTTCAATACCGAGATATTTGGCACTCGCACCTGTAGAAATGATAATAGTTTTTGCATAAATTTTAGTTTCATTATTAATTAAAACCTCGTGATAACAATTTTTATTATCGGTTAAATTAACCTTTGTAACTTCACCTATTCTAACATCTGTTCCAAATCTCTCAGCCTGTTCTTTCAACTCTAACATCATTTGAGGTCCATCTATGCCTTTAGGATATCCAGGAAAATTATCAACATCTGTAGTGGTTGTTAATTGACCTCCGGGCTCCATTCCCGTATATAAAATTGGCTTTAAATCAGCTCTTGATGCATAAATTGCAGCTGTGTAACCAGCAGGACCTGAGCCAATAATTAAATTCTTAACTTTTTCAATTGACATGATCCAAAATTAAGATAAAATTCATTTTTAGTTTGTTTTTTTTTAACCAATTAACTTTAGTTTATTAACAATCATTTTTTATTTGTTCTTAAATGAAAGTGTTATATCTTAGCGCCGCTTTTCGGGGTGTAGCGTAGCCCGGTTATCGCGCCGCGTTTGGGACGCGGAGGTCGCAGGTTCGAATCCTGCCACCCCGACATAAAAATTTCCAATTAATTGACTATCAGTTGATTGGAAATTTTATTAAATAATCATTTTCAGCTTTTATATTTAAAACAGACTTTCTAAAACAATTAATTTGAAATCAATAGAATCTCCACCATTAAGTTTTGTTGTTTTAAGTTTAAGAACGGACTCTCCCTTTTCAAAATGTAAATCCCCCAATATTATTTTTTTAAAGTCTTTAGTATAGGATTCAATTCTTTTTATTCGGTCTTTTTGCATACCCTCAAGTTCAGGGTCATGTGATATCGTGATTTCCTTTGTTATTTTGTTATCCATAAATTCTAAGGTCAATTCTGTTCCAATACTATTTTTTGGAAGGGTATAATATAAACTAACTCTATTCTTTCCTGAATTAAGAGAATTAATATTCCAGTAAATGTAATCTTCCTCATTTTTCCAGTTTTCAATAAACGAATCATTGGCGTGTATTGAGCTTCTTCTTAAACTTCCCGTAAAATCAGCATCCCTGGCTGGTAAATGAGTATATTTAGATTTATCATAATTAACTGTGAAAGCTCTTTTATGAGAATTATCATATTTAGATAAAATTGATAATAAAAATTCTTCTTTAGATTTTTTTAATTCTTTATAGTTTTGATAGTATTTGTAATTTACAGCTTTTGTTTGTGACAAGTCGTTGTTTAGATCATACATACTATCTTTATGATCCAAAATAAAATTGTTATTTCTTACACTAAGTCTTCTATTCCAAAAAGAAAATATTTTACGATTATCATTTTTTAATTCTGGATTAGTTAAATATTTTTTAAAACTATTTCCATCAAAATTAATTTCATGATCAAAACCAGTTAAGTCTATCAATGATGGAAATATATCCTTTACGCTTGTAATTTGTTCTACAACTAATCCTTTCTCTATTTTTTTAGGCCATTGAATCAAGAAAGGAACACGAACACCACCTTCATTAGTACTTCCTTTTTTTTCTTTCATCTCTAAATTCCAACGGTATCCGTTAGGGCCATTATCACTTAAAAATATAATAATAGTATTTTCATATTTTTTACTATTCTTAAGGCTATTGATGACTCTTCCTACATTGTAATCAATATTTTCAACCATTGCTAATGCAGCCTTTGTTTTTGTGATATCTTCATTTTTTGAATATCTTCCTCTTAAATTCACTTCTTTTTTTTCAAAAAAGGAGTTTGGGACTTGCATTGGAGAATGTGGGGTATTAAATGAAATTAAGGCAAAAAAAGGAGAATTAGACTTTTCAATAAAGCTTATTGACTTATTAGTTATATCATCAGTTATATAGCCTTCTCCTCTAGTCAATTGACCATTTTTTTCCATAATTGGATCAAAATAGTTTCCCCAATGACCAGATGTAAAACCATAAAACTCTTCAAACCCTCTATTGTTTGGATGATATGGTGGCTGTGATCCGTTATGCCATTTACCAAAAAGTCCTGTCCTATAATTCTTGTTTTTAAAAAAATCTGAAACTAGCTGGTGATCAAGATTTATCCTTTCGTGACCTTTAGTAACACCATTGACACCACTTCTGAAAAAAAAATTTCCTGTGAGTAATTCTGCACGGGTTGGTGAACAGACTGGGCTTACATAAAATCTATTAAATCTAACTCCATTATTTGCAATTTGATCAAGGTTTGGTGTTCTAATATTTGAATTTCCATGTAAACTTAAATCACCCCAGCCCTGATCATCAGTTAAAATAATTATAATATTAGGTTTTTGATATCTCTTATTTTCACATGAGAAAAAAATTGTAGAAATAAAAAAAAGAGTAAACCAATTGAGTTTCATTCTTTTAAAGATATAAATACTAAAGTTAAATTCAATGCAGTTGTTTAGAATATAAATAAGTATTAAATTTTATTTTAATTTGTAAAAGTTAATTCGGGATGTGGCGCAGTCTGGTAGCGTACACGCATGGGGTGCGT
>CENJ01131998.1_pt1 | contig 12731 bp, 11 predicted proteins | sample 356161 | NCBI WGS metagenome assembly CENJ01 (sample SAMEA2619531, study PRJEB7988) | marine metagenome | biome: marine biome (ENVO:00000447); feature: surface water layer (ENVO:00002042); material: "saline water (ENVO:00002010), including plankton (ENVO:xxxxxxxx)" | depth 5 m
ATTGGTGCTCATTGGTTTATGTGGGCCAATTCAACTACTGCTGGAAGGGGATATGAAGGTGAAAATGCAAATTGCGGAGTCCTATCTGAAACTGATACACCCTACTATGAATTAATCAAATACATAAGAAAAATTAATTATAACATATATTCTTACAGAACTAAAAAATAATCTACTATGAAATTATTTAAGATCCTTTTCACTTCTATTATTTTTTGTAATTCACTTCACTTATTTTCACAAGAAAAACCCAATGTTGTCATGATTGTTTTAGATGATCTTAATGATTTTATTGGAGTAATGAAAGGACATCCACAAACCCTGACTCCCAATATTGATAAATTAGCCTCCCAATCTGTACTTTTCAATAATGCTCATTCAAATGTTCCAGTATGCAGCCCTTCCAGAGCGAGTTTCATGACAGGAGTTCACCCACTGAGTTCAGGAATTTGGGGCTTTGGAAATGCACTTAAGCAAGAAACCTTTATTAATTCTAAGTCCATTCCAGAATATATGAGAGAAAATGGATACATGGTTTTTCAAAGTGGAAAAGTTTTTCATTCCAATCCTAAAAATGTTTGGGATGATAAAGGAGTTCCAGCAGATTACGGTCCTGTTGCTTACAATGGGAAAAAAGCCATAGGTCATCCATCTAACCCTGCGGAAATGGCTAAGGAATTAGGACCATTAGATGCCACATTTGTCCCACTTTCTGACGTTCCTGAAATCGATTCTTCTAGCTCTGGACCTGGGTATAAGGGCTGGAGGTTTTCTAATTGGCAAACCAATCGACATTTTAATTATGTGAGCGAGTCGGAAAGAGATTTATTGACTGATGAAATGAGTGCAGAATGGTTTGAGAAAAAGATAGATTGGATAAAACAAAACCAAAACAATAACCAACCTTTTTTTATAGCTACAGGTTTTATAAGGCCACATACCCCTTTAGTGGTTCCCAAGAAATACTATGATAAATTCCCTTTAAATAAAATTAAAATTACTGAAAAATTGAAGGATGATTTAATAGATACTAAGTTCAGTGAAAATTTAAAAGAGACAAGAGGACATAAAGCATGGAGGCTATTAAGCCAAGGTTATGGTTCGGAAGATAAAGGATTAAAAATTTTCACTCAAGCATATTTAGCAAGTATAAATTTTGCAGATGAGATGGTCGGTAGGGTATTAGATGCTCTGGATAAAAGTAGTTATGCTAAAAATACTATTGTAATTTTATTCAGTGATCATGGATATTTATTAGGTCAAAAAGACCACTTATGGAAATATAATTTATGGGAAGAAACAACACGAGTTCCACTAATTATTAGACAGCCCAATAATGATAATAATGCTGGAAAAACAGTAGCCCACCCTGTTAGTTTAATTGATATTTTCCCAACTATTTCTGACTATTGCTCATTGAAAGGAAATACTTTAAAAAGTGAAAAAGGTAAAAACCCAAATGGATTTAGTTTGAAACCTTTTGTTGAAAAGCCCGAACTTGAAACTTGGGATGGACCTGAAGAAGCTTTGACTGTAGTGGCAAGTTGGAAGTCAAAACTTCCTGAAAAGCAACATCTAGCAATACGTACAGAGCGTTATAGATATATTAAATATTTCGATGGCAGCGAGGAACTTTATGATCATGAAAAAGATAGTAATGAATGGGAAAATCTTGCTGAAGACAAAAATTATAGAGAAATAGTTAAGGAAATGAGAATCAGACTTCAAAAAAGAACAGATAATTATATTGATTAAAAATTTATAAAATTTGAAACTTGCTTACAACAATATTAAATTATTATCCCCTACAGATTCATTTTTAGCAGAGCGCAGAAAAACTCCTTATTTTGGGAATAATTGGCATTATCATATCGAAATTGAACTGTTACTTATAATCAAAGGGCAGGGAGTTAGGGTTGTTGGAGATAATATGTCTCAATTTGGGGATAATCAACTTGTTCTTATGGGAAGTAATTTACCTCATCTATTTCGTAATGAAGAAGATGAAACTAAAGAAGTTGATTATATTGTAGTTAAATTCCTCTATGGTTTAAGTGATATATCATTATTTAAAATTCCAGAACTGACAACAGTTGATAATTTACTAAAACGTTCAGCTAGAGGTATTTTATTTAATTCTGAAGCTGTTAAAAATGTAAAAAGAAAGTTAATTCAACTGTCAAAAAGCCAAGGAGTAAATAAGTTAATTAACTTAATAGAAGTTCTTGGTATTTTATCTGAAAATGAAGATTTTAATTATTTGGCAAGTGAATCATTCAACATTGGTTTAGCAAGCAAGGATAAAGAACGTACTCAACTAGTTATTGATTATATTACTCAAAACTACAATGAAGATATTAGGCTAGAAGACCTAGCAGCTCTTATTCATATGACAACTAATTCTTTTTGTCGATATTTCAAAGAAAACACTGGAAACACTGCTTTCAATTTTATACGAGAATTTAGAATAAATAAGGCCTGTCAACTTCTTATTAATACAGATCAAAAAATATCTCAAATCTGTTATTCAACTGGATTCAATTCGGTCTCAACTTTTAATAGGATTTTTAAAATAATTAAAGGATTATCTGCAAGTAATTTCAGATTAAACTATCATAAGTATTTAAAATAATTTCAATATTACTGATTTAAGATACTGTATTGGAGTATCCAAGTACTAGACTGGCAAGAACTAAAATAAATAATCCTATTAAAAGAGTTTTGAACGGTCCACTGGCATTTTTCCATTCTCCAGCTTTATAAGCCCAAAAATTACTAATAATTAAAGATAATCCTAACAACATTGGCCAACCAATAATGTTTCCTAAACTACCCATTAATGCAGCTCCTTGTCCATATACACCAAGTGCGGCAAACCAACATAGACCGGAAAGGATAGCCCATCCATATGCTCTTTTAGAGTTAATCACTAAAAATGAATTAAAACTTTTATTTTTCAATAATAAAAATCCAGCATATAAAATATTCATAGCAAATGCTCCTATGAATACAATTAGCCATGCAACTAAACTTGCATTTCTTTCCTTTACATTGTATTGAGATGCTATTGTAGCAATATCATCATTTACACCTGTGTGGCCCACTGCAAGAAGAGAGGAAAGTGCTCCACATGCAACAGCTATTAATATTCCTTTAATTATTATGGAACTATTTTTATTGTCTTTATTGGTAATTTTATCTCTATCTATTCCTGCTTTAGCAGTAAAAGCAATCCCTAAAAGTGAAATACACAATCCACCTATCAAATAAGGAAATTGAGGTGTATTAACAGCATTCTCAATTTGCATTAGCGGAATCAATGCACCTAATGTTCCAGCAAGTCCCATTACAATACCCATAGTTAGAGATAGACCTATATATGGAACACTAACTCCAAATAAAATGCCTCCTATTCCCCAAGCAAATCCAAAGAACATCGCTAAATTCACAGCCTTAACAACTTCTGAATTACTATTATTAAAGGCTTGGTCAATTATTGCAAAAGATTCGGGAACAGCAATAAATGTCCATATAATTGGAAAAAGAACCATAGCTATAAAAACATGAACTACCCACCAAGATTCCCATTTAAGCGGGTTCATGTACTTCATACCAAGACCAAACGATCCTTGAAATAAACTTGCAATAATAATTAGTAAAAAAGGCAATATGTTATCCATATATAAATTGTTATTATAAAGCGTTAGAAACTCGTTTTTTAATTAAATAATCTTCAAGTGCTAAATGAGAACAATCATGACCAATTCCGCTATTTTTTATTCCTCCATGTGGTAGGTAGATTGCGTATTTAACACCATTTATTTGAACTTCCCCAAATTCAAGTTCATTAGAAAATCGTTCAATTCGTTCATGATTGTTGGTAAAAATATAAGATGCTAATCCATATTCTGTTTGGTTAGCAAGTTCTAAAACTTCATCTTCTGAACTGAACTTCATAAAAGGTGCAATGGGGCCAAAAGTCTCTTTTTTAAATAAATCCATCTCTGTTGTAAGCCCTGTAACTACAGTGGGTTCAAACCAATTACCGTTACTTTCTTTTTCTTTGGGAACTTTTCCACCATACTTTAATTCAGCCCCTTTAGAAATAGCATCTTTTATAAGTAATTTCATTCTATTAACATCTTCGGAACGGACTAGAGGACCCATATCTGCATCTGATTTTTCTCCAAAACCTAGTTTTATTTCCGATGAACGTTTTATATAAGATTTAATAAAATCATCATAAATTTTTTCATGAACAAAAAACCTATTGGCAGCCACACAAATTTGTCCACAATTGCCAAATTTTAAACCAATGGCAAGGTCAAGAGCTTTTTTTAAATCGGCATCTTCGAATATAATGAAGGGAGCATTTCCACCTAGCTCCATTCCAAGTTTTTTTATAGATGTAGTGCTTTCAGAAATAATTTTCATTCCTGTAGCGGTAGAACCAATCATAGTTAGAACAGCTGGAATAGTACTTCTAGTCAAAATCTGTGCTACTTGCTTTGTAGGCCCACATAAAATATTAACAACTCCTTTTGGAAATTTGATTTCGTGAAGAATTTCTCCTAAAATATAAGCAGAAAGTGGAGAAATTTCAGAAGGTTTAATAATTATAGAGCATCCAGAAGCTAAAGCTGGACCTAGTTTAAAAGCCACATTTAATAATGGAAAGTTCCAAGCTAAGTAGGCTACCACCACACCTGCCGGTTTGTGAATCATTTTATGAGAATGTGTTCCTTCATAATCTAAAATCTGTTCATCACGGTAATTTTTCATTGCGTTGGGATACCAGTCAAGAGCATTTGAGAGTGCTTCTATATCCTCATAAGATCCTTCATATGTTTTCCCCATTTCATAAATCATAGCAAGCCTAAGGACACGCTCCTTCTCTAATATTGCTTTTCGCAATTTATTCATCCATGAGGTCCTTTCTTTTAGAGAAAGTTTAGACCAATATAAAAATCCTTGTTGAGCACTTTTTAGAGCTTTTACAGCGTCTTTTTCTCCTGCTTCAGCAATCTCTGCAACTTCTGATCCATTAGCAGGGCATATTACTTTTTGTTTAGAACCATCTTCAGCGTCATGAAGACCACCATCGATGTAAAGTTTTTTATATCCAAAATGCATATCTATTTTTAAAATTAACTTACTACTTTTTTTATATCTATTTCATCGGAGCCTGTAAAATCATAAAGAAATCTTTCATCTACATCAACCCCTAATCCAGGATTGTTTGGAATTTTAATTTCTCCTTCCTTGATTTCTATTTTTGGAATTGTCAAATAATCTCTTATTCTATTTTCTGTTTGATCGTATTCAAGAAGAAAAGGGGCCTCAACTAATCTTCCAGGAATTGATTCTAAATTGGCTATAAACTGGAGTGCTACATGGATTCCTATTCCTGAGCCCCACGTATGAGGAACAATAGGAACTCCATAACTATTAGCTAGTGCTGCAATTCTTTTGGCTTCAGTTATTCCACCGCATGAACAAATATCTGGCTGAAGAATGTCTAAAGATTTATTTTTCAATAATTGTAAAAACCCAAATCGAAGATATTCGCACTCCCCTCCAGCAATTGGGATTATTGTATTTTTCCTTAGTTCAGCGTACTGTTCGTAATATTCTGGAGAGAGAGGTTCCTCAAACCATGAAATATCAAATTGCTCAACTTTTTTTGCAAGAGAAAGTGCTTCATTGTAGCTGTATGCATGGTTAGAATCAATCATAAGCATAATATCATCCCCAATAATTTCTCTCATGAGCTTTACATTTTGAAAATCTTGCTTGACACCCAATCCTACTTTCATTTTGATGGCTTTAAAGCCCATATTAATATATTTTTCAGCTTCTTTTTGATAGTTTTTTGATGGGTTTTTTAAATCTGAAAAATACATTCCAGTTGCATAAGGTTGAACTTTTTTTCTAAGAGAACCTCCAAGTAAATTAGCTACTGAAAGTCCAAGATTCTTACCTTTTAAATCCGTTACAGCTATATCAATGGCACTAATGGAAGCAATAAGAACACCTTTTCTGGCGTAATCAAGAGTTTTACGATGCATTTTATTCCATATAACTTCGTTATGCAAAGGGTTTTCGCCGATTAATAGAGGTTTTAGTAATTTGATTCCAGCTTCTAAAACTGATGCAGGTCCATATCCCTCACCCCAACCGTATTGCCCATTAGAATCCGTAATTTTAACTAAGCAAATACATCTCTCTGAATATTTCCATTGAGAAAAATAAAAACTTTGTGAAAGTTTATCTCTTACAATGTAAGTCTCTACTTTAGTTATTTTAGTTTCCATAAGATATTTCCGGTGAATTAATTATGTTATGTAATCTACAATATGCTCAGAATCCTGAACTGTTTTAATAAAATCTACTACTTCATCATGTTCTTGATATTTCGTGTATTTCCAAAAATCCGCTTCACTTTTAAAAGTTGATATTAGTGAAATATCATAAAATGAAGCACCATAATTACCAATATTAATAGCAGTTTCGTATTTTATTATTTCAGGAATTAGAGCTGGTAGTGAATCTAGTTTAGCTTTTACCGTTCTAGATAAATTTTCTTTTTCTTCCTCATTTCCTTTTAATTTCCAAAAAACAATGTGATTGTACATTAAATGTTGAGGTATTATTAATTAATAACTAATTTTTTAGTAATAACTTCCATATCAGTAAATACTCTCATAAAGTAGACATTTGAAGGGTATTTAGTTAAATCAATTGTATATTTTTTATCAATATTAGTTTCTTCAAATATAACCTTTCCTTTAATATCTCTTAGTTCTAATCTGTTAATAGTTTTAATACAAGTTACAACAGCATTATTGGAGCTAGGATTTGGAAATAAAGAAAAGCCAATATCCTCATTCTCTGTTACTTGAGAAGTAGGACAAGAGCCATCAGATTCACAACTTCCAAAGCAATGTTGAATTATTGTGTCAGAAGTAATGATTGGAAGAACTCTGTCATCAAAATTAGATGTAATTCCACATGGTTGGCCACTCAAATCCTCTTTAGTTCCCCAATCACTATCTCCATTTGGACTATTGAAAAAAGCATAATAATTTGGCCCAGTTCCAGGTAATACAGTTGCAACTCCCTCCCAAGTACCATCACCGTCGGCATCAGTTAGCTGTAAAGCATCAGATCCACCTAAAAATCCTCCTCCAGCATACATTCCGTTTGAACCTACCGTAATATTACTTGTATTAACTTTTAGCGTAACATTATAAGGATTTACAGGAGGTGAACATGTAGTGCATTCAATTTTAAAATTATCTATTTTATAAGAAGGCCCCCAATTTTTTGTGATTCTAAATGCTAAATTTCCAGTATCATAAGTTGAAGTTGTGTATAGAGTATCAATTAATTTAAATACATTTTGTTGTCCTGCACCAACACTTCCCAATGTAAAATCAACATGAATTGAATCATCGGCATTTCCTGTACCATTTAATTGTATGATTTGAAATTTTATTCCATTCTGATTCCATCCAGTAAGTGCTCCATTCATACTAAATCTATATGATTCACCTGGAACAACAGAGTCTATGATTTGTAATGCCATATATCCATCTGTGCTTGAAAAATATTGATCTGATCCACCTGCACCATTTCCAGGATCATTAACAGCTACACCACTACCATTGGCACCCCAACCCTGAAAGTTACTTAAGTTAACCACAGAGTCTCCATCATTGTATCCTTCAAAATCGTCAAAAAACAGTATCTGTTGAGCTAATAAAGACGAAGTAAAACTTATCATTGAAATTATAATTATAAACTTTTTCATATTCTTTTTTATTTATTACTAATTATTTTTTGGTTACAAATTATATGTAAATATATTTTATTGTTTTTTTACAATAAGAATTTTAAATACTTAATTCATTTTTTTCAATACAAAATCATCAATACATAATTTATTGTCTCCTCCCCATCGATAAACTAAAACATTTAATTTTTCATATCCCTCTTTGACAGTAAACTCATTGTTGTACTCTATCCATTTGCCGGGTTCTGGATCATCAATACTTTTATCTATATATTTGAATGCTTTGTCACCTTTTCCAGACGAAACTTTTAAAGAATATTTTCTTTTAAAACTGGGAACATCTCCTTCAATTTTAACGGCAACTTTCCATTTGTAAGTTGTTCCTGCTTCGAGTGTAAAGTATTTGACACAATAAACACCTTCATTTGTACTGCTTTCAGCGTACCCATTACTCCCTTTATTTCCCTTTCCTTCAGTATTTACAGAACTAAACTTAGTTTTATCTCCCCAAGTGAACAATCTTTTTTTGACGCCCGGCTCCGTAAGAATTGTACCTTCTTCATAACTTTCAAAGTTATTTCTATACTCTGGCTTTTGGTTTTGAGCTACACAAAAAGTAGTGCCCACAACCATAATACAAATGCTTAATATTTTTTTATTGATCATGATTTTGTTATTTAAACGCAAATTAGATTATTAACCAATTTTATTTAGTTTATTAATTATCTTAGAATGCTTAATAATTAACTTAATTAAGGACTAATTATAATATTTAATGATAATATCAGTGTAATTTTTTTAAGTTTTAATTTTACTAAGTAATTGCTTTCGAAGTTTATCTTTTACTTTTTGGTAATTTTTTTTTGAAGAAAGATTATTCCATTCTTTGGGATCATTATGATGATCATAAAGTTCCTCGCTACCATCTTTATAAAGAATATATCTATAATCTCTTGTCCTGAGAGTATAATTTTGCTTTTTCAAATAAGAATTATCCAAATCTTTTATGATTTCTATATGCCATGATGCAGACTTATTCTTATTTATTCCTAAACCATCAATTGGCTTATTTATTCCAACGCCCAAAAGAGTTAAAGCCCCATCACTCCCAGCCCAAGTTTTAGAATTTGGTTTTTCAAGAAGCGGATGTAAAGAGTTTCCATCTAATTCTAAATTACTTTCTGAACTTGTTTTTTGTAGTTTGCATAAGTCAATAAAAGTTGGATAAATATCTATTAGTGAAACAGGTTCAAGAACTTCTCCAATTTGTTTTTGTGGTGTTTTAATAATCATTGGAATTTTAGTGCTTTCTTCCCATGGTGAATTTTTATACAAGTATTCTTTTTGTCCCATTTGCCATCCATGATCACTTGTTAAAATAACTATGGTGTTATCGGAAAACTTACTATTTTCTAAAGCATCTAATACTTTCCCAACCTGTTCATCCATGAAGGCTATACAGGCTAAGTATGCTCTCAGGAAATTTTTTAAACCCTCATTTCCTGGAAAAGATAGCTTCAGCTTGTTATAATAACTTAAGCCCATTTCAGATGGGGGATAAACATCTTTGTAATGGGTGTCATCATTGTCGCCATTTTTCATTTCTGGCAGCATAATCTCATCAAGAGGAAACATATCAAAATATTTTTTTGGTGCATATAAAGGTGTATGAGGTTTTACAAATCCAACTCCTAAAAAAAAAGGGTTAGAAGGATTGGTATTTTCTAATTCTCTAATTTTATTAACCATCCAACTAGCATGTTGCTCATCAGGCATTGGATCTCTCACTAAATCGTTTATGTATTTAAATTCTTCTTTTTTATTATATCTCCAGCCAGCCATAATTTTTTTTCCAGAACTGTCCAAATAAGTAGGTACATTTTCTAGTGAGGAGAAAGAACCATCTACAACATTTATAGATCGAAATGGATCTGGGATAGATGGATGACCATCAATTCCGTCTTTTGTTTTATTGGAAGCGTGCGGTCCATAATTATAGCGTTCATGAATTCCCCATTCTGTCCAATATTCTCGTTTGTTGACATGAAGTAACTTTCCTGTCCCATAGGTTGAATAACCATTTTCTTTAAATAATTCTAAAAAAGTTGGTTGATTCTTTAAAATAGCTTGTTTGAAATGTGGTGTCCATCCAAAATCTTTAGAACGATGGGGTAAAATACCTGTAAATAAGCTATTTCTTGAGGGCTGACAAACTGGAACATTTGTATGAGCATTTTTAAAATTTACTGCTGAGGATGATAACTTATCTATATTTGGAGTTTTAGTTTGTTTATGGCCATTTAAAGCCCCAACATAATCATTAAGATCGTCAACAATTATAAATAATACATTTGGCCTATCATGATTTTGAGCTTTAAGAGTCCAAGCAATTAAAAGAAAAAAAAATATTAAAAAATTAATCTTGAATTTCATTTAAAATGGATTTAAAATGATTAGATAATTCTTCAGTTGAATTTTTAGAAATTAAATTTTTTGAAAAAAGTGAACTTGCCATTCCTACGCCATAGCTTCCATTTTCAAAGAATGCTTTAATATTATTTTTAGAGATCCCACCAACAGGTATTAATTTTATTTTGTCTAGAGGAGCCATCAAATCTTTTATATATTTGGGTCCAAAGCTAGTTACTGGAAATACTTTTATAGCAGTAGCTCCTAAAGAATGAGCTTTGAAAATTTCAGTAGGAGTGAGGGCTCCTGGAAAAACAGCAACTTTTCTTTCAATACTTTTTTTAATAATCTCACTAGACAAAATGGGGCTAACTATAAATGAAGCACCAGCATCACATGCTAAATCAAGTTCTTCCATTGTGCAAACAGTGCCTGCCCCAATATTCATTTTAGGAAAGTCTTTGACTGAATTTTGAATTATCTCAGCTGCTCTTGGTGAATTCATCGTTATTTCTACTGAATTAAATCCACTTTTAAAATAGACTGGAAGAAGACTTTTTACAGTTTCTTCATTGATGTTTCGCAGAATTCCGATAATGGGTGCTTTTTCAAATAATTCGATGTTAAACTTCATAATTAGATAGCTGAGATTTTTCTGAAATTGATTGTTGATAAATTTTAAATTGACCTAATGCTTGGCTTTTTGCAAGTTTTTTTTCGGTTACACAAATTATTTCTTTATTAGTTTCAAGATATTTTAATGCCATGGTATAAATTTTTCCTAGTTGGGGATTTGCATAAACAATAATTTTTTTTGTTTTACTTAAATCTATTTTTAATAATTCTTCTCCTAATAACAAACCGCTTAGAAAGTGATAGTTATCCTTTTTAGAATTTATTTTAAATAAATCATTAGTCCTTATTTTAAATGCTGCATTTATCAGGCTACGGCCATTTTTAATTTGCTCAACTCCACTTATAAATGAAGTTTCATATTCATCATTAAAGTTGTCATATTCTATAGATTGTGATAATATTGTATTTTCTGCAAAGGAATTAAATATTTCTCCAGTCATAAATGTTTTAAAATCTGTAATTATTCCATCCTTACAATAGATGTGTTTTGAGTGCGTACCTGGAATAATAATTAATACTTTTTCTTGATTGATAAACTCCTCTGCAATTCCAATCACTTGGGTTTCTTCACCTCTCATGACATCGTCATTTTTTTTAATTCCGGATATTAAAGAAATAGTCTTTCCTTTCCATTTTATTTTCTTTAAAATAATATTAGGGTTAAAAAGATCCAATGGTATTGGAGAATAATCTAGTTCTTGAAATCCTATTGAAGAGCTAGCCATTCCTGAAATAATAATATTCTTAATATTGGAGTGTTCAAATAAAGTTTTATCTATAAACTCAATTAATTTTTCAAGAAGATAATTTTTTTTGTTTGGAAAAATCTCTTTTGATTCTTTCCAAATTTCATTCATTTTTTTTAGTCCATGATTGTAGAAAAACTCCCCTTGAATTTGAAAATTAGGATCTGAAATAAATCTAATTCTCAAATTTGAAGTTCCCCAGTCAACGCTTATAAAGCTATTTTCAGCTTCCATATGGTCAATATAATTCAAATTCAGGTATTTTACAATTTAGCAACACCTTTGTTCAAATATCGTTAGTTTACATACCAATAATGATAACAAGTGGGTGATTTGTGGTATTGTATAAGCCAAAATAGTTTACGGAATTTTTCAAATTAGATTTATAATCTGATAATTGATAATTTAAAATTTTGGAATTGATAGGTTCCTTTATATATTGGGTTTTAAATAAAATTTAAAATGAAGAGAGTAATTTCTAAGAATTTAATTTCAATTTTAATCATACTTTTTACTCATGTTGGTATCTCACAAAGTTTGGATCCCATCTTAGAGAATCCACAAGTGGTAGAAATAAATAAATTACCTGCTAGGGCTACTTTCTTTCCATATGAATCAATGGATTTAGCATTAAAGGGACAGATGAAAGCTTCTTCAAGATTTATTTCTTTGAATGGGCAGTGGTTTTTTAAATGGTCAAAATCTCCTGAACAAAGACCAAAAGAATTTTATAAAAATGAATATAATTTAGAAAGCTGGAATAAAATTCCTGTTCCTTCCAACTGGCAATTGCATGGATATGGAATTCCAATTTACACTAACATTAAATACCCATTTAGTTTTTATGATGAGCCTAATCCACCAGATATTCCAGACGGATATAATCCAGTGGGTTCCTATAAGAAAACATTTAATATTCCAGTTGAATGGAATGAAAAGAAAATTTACATTCATTTAGGTGCAGTTAAATCTGCATTTTATATATGGGTAAATGGAGAAAAAGTTGGATATAGTCAAGGATCTAAATTGCCAGCTGAGTTTGATTTAACCAAATTTGTTAGAACTGGAGAAAATAATATTTCTTTAGAAGTTTATCGCTGGAGTGATGGAAGCTTTTTAGAAGATCAGGACTTTTGGCGATTATC
>CENJ01151361.1_pt1 | contig 12728 bp, 12 predicted proteins | sample 356161 | NCBI WGS metagenome assembly CENJ01 (sample SAMEA2619531, study PRJEB7988) | marine metagenome | biome: marine biome (ENVO:00000447); feature: surface water layer (ENVO:00002042); material: "saline water (ENVO:00002010), including plankton (ENVO:xxxxxxxx)" | depth 5 m
AAAAGCATTGTGCTTTCACTCTTTGGTGGCTGTCATCCGAATTGTTTTGCACTTATCAACCGGTCATATTGGAGACCTTGGATATTATGTAACGATTAAAGATAATTCTTTTCGAGGCATAGTCTTTGCATGATAAAACATTTTATATCAGTCAAAAATTGAAGCTCTAGGGGATAAAATGGCGACAAGATTAGGCACGTTTTTTATTTTCGCTGTTCTTACTATCATTACAATGGGTCTTTATCCGTTGTTCTTCTTTGTAACAAGACAGCAAGAAACTGTAGGGCTACTGGAAGAAATTAGGGAAGAACTGTGTAAATAACATAGATGGTAACTGGTGAGCTCAGACTCAAATTACTTTAAAAAGCTGATACATTTAGGTTCTGTCCTTAAGTGATATATGTGGCCGGTTTACGCAGGTGGTTCCCGCAGTGCCGATTTGTCATTTCTTATACGTGAAGTTGCAAGAGGTCTGGTATGACTCTGCTTACGGTCCGGCTCATTGCGCTTTTTTTTACTTTCCTATCGTGATTAATCCCGCCCGTCGCTGGTCTAGCTATAGCGCCATCCTTTTGGTTGCCATCCGAATTCTCGTTTTTCCGCGACGCTAAGAGAGCGGGCTTGGATTAGCCCTATCTGAAGTGATCCAGAAAGTTGACAGTGCGCGTTGGCCCCGGCTGCAATGAAGGCCGCCCTTCGAGCAAGCTTTGAGGCCACTCTCCGAAGGCTGAGATCAACCCGTTTATCGTGATTCCCGCCAAGCTATTAACATGCCATTCTTATTTCACATTTGGCCAACTATGGGAGAGGGAGAGCTATGAGTACAGAACAAGCCGTCATCATTGAGCGTCAAGGAGGCGTCATGGTGATTACGTTAAATCGACCGGACGCTATGAACGCCATTAATGGTGATTTGTCGCATGGTCTTTGGAATGCAATTCAGGAGCTGGATGCCGATGATACCCTGGTTGCCGGTGTGATCACCGGTAACGGTCGCGCTTTTTGCGCGGGGATGGACTTAAAGGCTTTTGCCCGCGGCGAGGATATTGGGCCTTTGAATACGTTTGTGCGTTCTGGCGCGAAAAAGCCGCTCATTGCGGCGGTAAACGGGTTTGCGCTGGCTGGAGGCTGCGAGATCATGCTGACCTGTGATCTTATCGTAGCGGCTAAAGGAGCCAAAATCGGCATCCGAGAAGTGAAGGTGGGTTTGTTTGCTGCGGCCGGTGGCGTGTTTCGTCTTCCCGCCCGGGTGGGCTATGCGAAAGCCATGGAAATGGCGCTTACAGGCGAACCCATCAGCGCAGAAGAGGCTATGGACGCCGGCATGTTGAGCGCGTTAACGGAACCGGACGAGGCGCTCGCTGCGGCTCTCGCGTTGGCTGGGCGAATCGCTGAAAACGCACCGTTGGCAGTGAAGGCCTCTAAATCTTTGGTCCGCGCCGCTTCTATGGGCATTGACGAGGACTCACTTTGGGAAATGCAGGTACCGTTACAGAAGGAAGTCTTTGCGTCGAACGATGCTAAAGAAGGACCGATCGCTTTTGCTGAAAAACGCGCACCCAATTGGACCGGCACCTAGAGTAAGGTATGGATTTGCAAAAAGGGGCGTTCGCGCCCCTTTTTTTGCTTGGCTTATCAATCTAGTCAACAGAAAAGCAGTCTTAGTGCTTTTGCTACCGTTTAGATGGGTTAGGCCAGCCGGAAAGTCTCTGGTTGGTCCGCCACTAACTGATCACCTTAGCCACTTTTTGCTTTATCGGATATTTGCCATTGCGGTAAATGACTGCTTGCACTAACGATTAACAAGCCAGCGAAAATTCCGAGATTTTTGACGAAGTTTTGCAGCTCATGGCCGGCGTCCGTATTCGGATAGTCATTCCAGAAGTCGTGCATGCCAAAATTGATTAGCAGGGTAAGCCCCGCAAAAATCAGCGCCGTTTGTTTCACTTTATAGCCTACGATTAGCATCAATCCGCAACCCACCTGCAATAGGATCGTGATTGGCAAAACCACATTCACAAGCGGAATGTTGTGCAATGTCATATAGCCGGCCATGAAATCGTAGCGAGGTATCTTTGTGATACCGGGATATAAGAAATAAAGACCCAGTAAGCACCGGCCAAGCGTAAAAGTTAGTTTGTCCATAATCATTCCGTTATTTTATTGATCGCGGTGACGAGCCCGGGTCTGGATGTGCCATAACCAGTTTACGTTACTCGTGGGGGTCTGGCTTATCTATTTTGCTGGCGTCGAAGTACTAATGGCTATGCCGATTTATGCCTTCGAATGTCTTGGTGGAGTTTGGGGTCCTTCGAAGCGCGGCCGCCTATCCCTGTGATTTCCGTTTGTTCGAAGTGCATGCTGCGAACCACCCTGGTTTCTGCGGTTTGGCAATAAATTTTTGAGTCCGACTCTTTTGAAGTGACAAGCGCGATGGATTCGGACTCGTCAGGCTGACACATTGTCTCTCTAACCGATTATATGTCGTGATTGACAGAGCACCTATTTTGGCGTGTGCAGAAGCTGGCGCGGTAAAGTTGCTGAGGACAAAACTCGCGCAGAGATTGATAAACTCTATTAAGCTCAAAGCCTAAGTGACTTATTAAAGCACCATAGAGGCGCTCGGGTTAGGGAGATATTTTGGGAGCATTACAAACTTTTCGCGCCACAACTCGCGAGTGGCTTGCCATTAACTGTCCGCAGTCGATGCGTTCGCGCATGGTTGCCGAGGAGCAAGTCAATGGTGGTAACAAACGCCGCAGTACGAACCCAGACGCGTATGTCTGGTTAGATCGCATGGCTGAGAAAGGCTGGACGGTGCCGCACTGGCCAAGTCAATACGGGGGTGCCGATCTCTCGACTGATGAACTGCTGATCCTGCTAGAGGAGCTACAGCGGATTGGTGCCCGGCCACCCCTTGCCGGCATGGGCGTCACCATGATCGGGCCAACGCTGTTGGAATATGGTAGCGAGGAGCAGAAAACCCAGCACTTGCCCGCCATCGCCCGGGGCGAGTTTGCTTGGTGTCAGGGTTATAGTGAGCCCGGCGCGGGGTCGGATTTAGCCAGTTTGCAAACCTCTGCCGAAGATAGGGGCGATCACTTTTTGGTCAACGGTGCAAAGATATGGACATCTGGCGCGTCCCACGCCGATTGGATGTTCTGTTTAGTGCGCACTGATCGTGCGGCGCCCAAGCATGAGGGCATCAGTTTTATTGTGTTTTCCATGGACAGCGCCGGAGTGACCACACGACCAATCGAAATGCTTAACGGTCAGTCGCCGTTTTGTCAGACCTTTTTCGATAACGTACGGGTGCCAAAGGCGAACCTTGTTGGCAAGCTAAACCATGGGTGGACGGTGGGTAAACGTCTGCTACAACACGAACGGTCTGGTTTGGCGGCGCTTGCAAGCGCTGATATGGCTGGGCCGATGGAGCGCATTAAACCATCCGTGCCGCTGAATGAACTGGCCGAGCGGTACTTAGGTGATAGCACGAGTGATCGCGCTTTACGTCGCGAGGTGGTAGCTAACGAGATGCTCAAGCGAGCGTTTGTGCTGACTCAGCAGCGTGCCGTGGCAGAGTCTGAGGCCGATACGCCCGGCGCGGCGACATCGATTTTCAAGTATGTTGAAGCAAACTACGTAAAAGAGCAGTTAGACTTGCAGGTGCGTATGCGCGGTAGCCAAGGACTGGGGTGGCAGGGTGATGCCTTTGACGCCGAAGAAATCGCAATGTGCCGGTTGTGGTTGGAAGCTAAATCGATTTCTATCGCAGGCGGATCCAATGAAGTGCAGCTTAATATCATCGCTAAGCGGGTTTTAGGTTTGCCGGATTAACACGCAGCTGCAAGGCTATGTCAGCAGGGGTTTAACCCGGGGGGATAAGTGAAAGAGGCAAATACCGAAGTAATAACGGGACCGCTGTGGGCGGCACGTAACTGGTCGGCGGACGAGGGAGCGGGCAGCATTCATGACGATGCCACTGCTGCCGAGTTAGGGTTTCGCGGCGGTACCGTTGCAGGTGATGTACATATGAATCAGTTCCCGCCGGTGCTGATAAAAGTCTTTGGCAATGAATGGTTCGAACGCGGCAATTTGTCGTTGAACTTCAAGAACCCCACCATCGACCAGGAAAAAGTCCGGGTATTCGCACAACAGCGTAATGCAGGCGCAGATGCCGTGAACGTATGGATGGAGCGCGACGACGGTCTATTGGTGGCTAAAGGCACAGCGAGTGTGGGCGATCATAGCTTGTCAGAGTTGCGACACCGCGATTACCGTGCGTGTGACCCGAGCGAGCTCAGAATTCTAAACCGTGCCACGCCAGGGTTGTCCCTCGGAGAACATCATATTCATACATCGCCAACGAGACAGTTTCAGCGCTTCGACACCAATGTGATCAGCGATCCGTTGGCGTGGTACCGGTACGATTCACCATGGGGCGAGCCGGTGGCAGCGCCGTGCACAGTGATCGAGTTTCTGTGGGGCGTGCCAATGGCTGTGCTCGCAAACTATGTTGGCGATTCAGTGGGATTGTTTGGCGCAATTGAGGTGGGCTTTAACAACGGACCATTGTTAATGAACCGAGATTACCGCCTGGTTAGCAAAGTACTTTGCGTCGGCCAAAGCCCGCAAACGGAATTTATCTGGTATGAAACTGAAGCGTTCAATGCAGATAACGAGTGCGTGGCGACCATGCTGATGCAGTCGCGCGCCATGAAAGCGTCCTCGCCTGAGTACGCAGATGTCTTCTGATTGAGTTAAGAGGCCCGCTAGTCCGTGGATGATGTCCAGTCTTGCATTGCGGTTTTTAATTGCAGCTTTTAAATGGAGCCTTATGCTGCACCAATTTTTAAACAGGGTAAGAAAATGAGTAGCAAAGTATTGAAGTTAGCATTTACGCTGTTGGTTAGTATTTTTGTTTCGCCCCTTGTTTCTCTCTTCGTTGCGCAAGGGGTGTTAGCGGACGCGGGCAAAATGGATGAATCAAAAATGGAAGGCATTCCTAATTTTTTTCAAATTTCTGCAAATATCGGCACCGGCGGGCAACCGACGCTTGTCCAGCTAGATGAAATTGCGGCGCAAGAGTATACATTGGTCGTGAATCTGGCCATGGCTGACTCTGATCATGCGATTGTTGAAGAAGGCGACATCCTTGCGTCTCACGGAATCAAATATGTGCATATTCCGGTGCCGTTTGATGCGCCGGACGCGAGTCACCTTAAAGCGTTTTTCGAGGTGATGGACGCACATCGGGAGCGAAAGATTTTTGTGCATTGTGTGGTTAATGCGCGGGCGTCTGTCTTTACCTACAAGTACTTAACCTTGCGCAAAGACGTGCCTTCCGATGAAGCATCAACGCCTTTGCTGAACAAATGGCTGCCTGGAATGGACGATGCTTGGCGGGCAATGATGGCGTTGCAGATTGAAGACATTTAGCAGTCTAGAAGGATTTTGGATGGGATCTTGCCCAGACCCGAGAACTGATAGCTGATAACAACAAGATCCCGATTCTTTTGCACAAGCGGATGCCCTAGACCAGGATTATAGCTTGGTCAGGTGCATCTTACTGATCAGAGTTGGCTAAATTTGTATCGCGCTCTGCCAGTCTCTGGTCGCGTTTGCTCTCCTGTCATTTGTTTCGCGGGGTAGTATGTTTCGCGTTTGGAGTAGCGGTTGCGCGGTCCTCGGCTCTTGCTTAAGCGTCTTCTTTGTAGCGCCGCCGCCAATGATGCGCGGGCCGCGCGTCGGGGTGAACCACAACGCCATCGCCTAACACATCGATTGGGTCGCGGCCGTCGACGCCGATCCCAAAGGTATGGTAGCCCACAAGACGCTGCAATTTATGTGGCATCGAGCGCACGACTTCTGGTGGAATGGCGAGCAGTTGTATCTCTTGTGGGCGTAGATAGCTGACTTGATGGCTAACAAATAAACCCATGCGCTCCTGGTTCGCAGTCACGTTTGCGCCACCCGCGTGCCACATACCGCCTTCCCAAAAAACCACGCTACCGGATTGCATCTCGATTTGAATCGACTCGGTTGCTTGATCAACTGGGTGGGTCCATTTATGGCTGTATGGCACCAGGTGCGTTGCTCCGTTGTCTTTGGTGAAGTCGTCGAATGCAATCAAGGCATTGCACAAAAAAGGCGGATGGGGTCTTGGTATGGGCCACAAGCCGTCATCTTGATGTAGAAACTGTTTGGTCTCGCCTGGTAACGTGTTGAAGAGTGTTGTGACGTTGATTTGGTTGTACTTGCCGATGACTCCCTCAACGACGGCGCGAAGCCGTGGGTCCAAAAACACAGCGTCTGCGGCACGGGTTTTTGCAAGGAGATTGTGAGCGCGCCAGGTGCGACCTGTCTCGGTGCCGATAGCGCGCATTTCTGTGATAGGGACCTCGGTGTTAAACGCGCTACGAATTGTTGCGATCGCAGGCTGGCTAAGAAAGTCCTTCACTACCGCATAACCCTGCTCACGGATGCTATCAACGACCTCGCCGATGTTCAGGTCTTCAATCACCAGATCGGTTTGATCCGGTGGTGTATACGGATTTTGCATAGTCTTCTCCCAATCTCTTCTCTCCGTTAGCGAGCTTACATTGGAAACAAATAAAGGTGGAAGCCCGTACGAAAGCGCAGGATCGAGATGATTCGCTCAGTCGTTTGCGATAAGGATTGCTAACCCGCCGAGAACGAAGAGGGTAATGATCGAAGCCCAAAAAGGAACAGCGACGCCCCACAGCACGATACCTGGAGTGATCGCATTGGCGATATGCGCCGCCGATCCGACCACAACGACGTATCCGATTATGATTTTGTAGAGTTTTTTGCGATCCATTACCCGGTCTCCGTCACTAATTTGGTTTCTCTTGGTTTATACAGCGTTATTTCCGCCTTTTCTTTTTCCTTTTCTTTTTCCTTTTCCTTTTTCTTTTCCTTATCCGTCATTCCATGATCTAAAAGGTGCTTGGCGTTCCGGTTGGTTGTCTCGATGTTATTTTATTTGGTTTCGCACAGCGTTATTGGGTGGTCGTTTTCCTACTAAAAGTTGAAGTCCGCTTACCGTCCGGTAATCTGCAGCCTGCGTATTAGCAAAATTTCAGGATGGGAAGGCGGATCTGGATACGACGTTTTTAACACTGAACGGCAGGTGGTCGCAGGCCCTTCCGGGGAGTTATAGACGGCTCGTTCTGGTGCTAAATGCGTCGTGGTCGTATTAATTTGTATATGGAGAAGATAGATGACTTATAAGACTCTGCGTTACGACGTCAGCGAAGGCATTCTCACGCTGTCTCTCGATCGGCCTGATCAGCTCAACGCGTTCACGGTCGATATGGCAAAAGAGCTAGTGGATGCGTTTGGTAGAGCAAGTGACGATGATGCCGTTGGAGCCATCGTCGTGACGGGCTCGGGACGCGGTTTTTGTGCGGGTATGGATCTTTCAGTTGACGGCAACGTGTTCGGATTGGACGAATCGCAACAGCCGACTCTTACCGATGTCGCAGACCGAGGTGACGAAGAGCATATTTTGCACGGTGTGCGCGATGAGGGTGGCCTTGTCACCCTTGCTATCTACGAGTGCAAAAAGCCGGTTATTGCTGCGATTAACGGTGCCGCCGTGGGTATCGGTGCGACCATGACCTGCGCTATGGATATTCGTTTGGTGTCCAAGAAGGCCAAAGTGGGCTTTGTCTTTAACAAGATTGGTATTACCCCTGAAGCTTGCTCGAGTTGGTTCTTGCCGCGTGTGGTAGGTCTCTCAACCGCTTTGGAGTGGTGTTACACCGCGGAAATTCTCGACGCAGATACCTTAGTGGAAGCAGGCTTCGCAAAAGCGGCTTATGAGCCGGAAGAATTGCTCGACGCGGCTTATGCAATTGCGGCAAAAATTGTTAGGCATAGTCCCGTCGCTATCGCCCTGACTCGCCAGATGATGTACCGCAATTCTGCGCAGGATCATCCGCGAGAAGCTCACAATGTTGATTCGCTCGCTATTTTTTACGCCAGCATCGGCAGCGGCAAAGAAGGGGTGCAGTCGTTTCTTGATAAACGCGAGGCGGTCTTCACCGACTCGGCACAAGACATGCCGTCGTTTTATCCGTGGTGGAAATAATCCGCATCTTTATCGTTTCGGGGAGCAGGCACCCATGCTTAGCATATGCGATAGAGCGCTCTCCATAACGCCGGAAAAAGCAGATAAGAAGCCGACAAATAGTCGAAAGAGGCGGTCGGCCGACATGCGGTTACAGACCAGCCCTTTAATTTAAAAGCTCAAAAATGCTAAACCAGGGGGAAATATGCAGACTCACAAAAGCCTTTGGCCAAAAGATCCTAGCTTGCGACGTAAAGAAATTAGCCTCGAGTTCCGCGGCAACACATTTGTCAGCCACATGGTTGCACCATCGGAGTCCGCCGGCCCGCGTCCACTCGTCCTGGTAATTCATAACTACCAAGGCTTAAAGGGTTTTGACGTTGATGTCGCCGAATACCTCGCTCGAGTCGGTTACGTGGGTTTTGCTATTGATATGTATGGTCTGGATGTCCCGGCGGATGAACGCGATTTTCCTGCAGACGCCGCGCAGATTATGCCGTTCCAAAAAAAGTGCTTCGACGCCATGGTGAAACTCGATCACGACCATGAACTGTTCCGCGCGGTCTTCGAGAATCTTATAAATGTTGGTTTAGCGGAGCCATGCTGCGACGCGAGCAGGGCGCCCGCGGCGATAGGTTACTGCTTTGGCGGTATGGCGGTCATTGAAGGGGTGCGCGGTGGATTAAACTTAGGCGGAGTGGTTTCGTTCCATGGATTGCTGCAAACCGGCGAAGACCCTAGCCCCAGTCGTTTTGGTGCTGAGCGGCCGCCGTTAAAGCCGTGTCCTAACCAATACAATACGCAATCCATTATTCGTATCGAGAATGGCGCGGAAGATCACTTGGTTACAGATGAAAATCGGCAGCGTTTCTTTGCTGAGATGGATGCCGCCGGAGTGGATTGGAGCTTTCAAGATCATGCCAAAACCCCACATGGGTTTGCGCTGCCGCCGCGATTAGGGCCGCCAGGGAAATTGCACGAGGCAGCGGATCGTCGCTCAACGCAGAATATGCTCAGCCTTCTGCGCGAGCTTTACCCTGATGTAGCGCAGACGCCTGTTTCGCCCAATGCGGCGGGTACGTCCATTCCTTAGCTAGCCGGCTTTTTTGGGCGAAGGATTGGTTAAAGAGTTGGTTAAAGGATTGGTTAAAGGACCGGCTAGAGGGCGCGCTTGGTATCAGCGGCCAGCTAGCCGTCTAAGCTTAGCGGATAGGCTTAAATTTGGGGGAAGTATCCGCGTCTTAACACGGTGCTCCGTTCCGGTTCGGTATACGATCACGCCGATGGGTAAGTGTGAAAAAGCATTGGTGAGGGCTGCTCAATATCGCCATGGATTCCGCCGGAAGCTGTACGTGGGGTTGCTCTGGCTGCCCCTTCTTGTGTCGTTTCTGCTGCCACCATTGAGCTTTGCGGAACAGCGCGATTGGCCCAGCGCCTGGTTCGAGCCGTTGCAGACGGCATCGGCACTGGGGATTGAGACTTATTCGCAAAGCCCATACCTGGATGACCAGGATCTGCCACCTGTTGCGGAGCGTTTACCCGACGATCCGCCCGTCGTAGTACCTATCGGCGAGTTGGGTCGTTACGGCGGCACTGCGCGTATTACGCCGAACGAGTGGCTGACCTTCCCTAATATGGAAGCGCCGCTCACGATGTCTGCAGATATGCAGACGATCTTGCCTAACCTGGCGGAATCCTGGGAGGTCAGCCCCGATGGTCGGCGCATTACGCTGACCCTACGCAAAGGCATCAAATGGTCGGATGGCGTGCCGCTTACCAGCGACGACTTTCTGTTCACTTTCAACAATATCTGGTTGAACACCGAGTACTCCCCGGTGCCCAGCCGTAATGTTGAGGGTGGTAAGGCAGTCAAACTGACTGATCGCAAGTTCTATTACGAATTCGCCGAGCCACGGCCACTGATGGTTAATTTGCTCGCGAACTACGGTGATTTTTTCGTCGATCCCGTCCACTACTACAAGGATTTCCATCCGGCCTACGTGGATAGAGACACGCTCAAGGAACGCATCGGCAGTATGGGACTGCTCACTTGGATGGCGTTTTATCACGCGGCGAAAAGACAGCTCATAGAAGAAAGCGCCGATGTTCCGACTCTGGCTGCGCATAAAGTGGTCAAACGCACGCCTACCCAAGTGCTGTTAGAACGCAATCCCTATTACTTCAAAGTCGATCCCAGCGGCCAGCAGTTGCCCTATATCGATGCTATCGAGTCGCGGCAGGTGGACAATAAAGAGGTAATCGCGGCGATGTCATCGACGGGACAGCTGGATTTCTCTGCCTACGAACTTAAAACCCAGGACATACCGCTGTTAAAGCTGGGTGAGCGTAACGGCGATATTCGCGTTCTAATTTGGAATCGGTTGCATTCCAGCGATGTGGTCATTCAGCCCAATTACAATTACGACGATACGGATCTGCGGGATTTATTCTGGCAAAAGCCGTTTCGCGAGGCGCTTTCTATTGCGATTAACCGCGATGAGATGAATCAGATTATTTACTTTGGACGAGGCACCCCGAGACAGGTGACAGCGCACCCGAGCAGCAGTCTGTTTGAACCCGCGTATGCTGAAGCTTACACCGAGTACGATCCTGTTCGCGCAAATCAATTGTTAGATGAGCTTGGCCTGCGCGATGTGAATGGTGACGGTTTACGTGAGCTAGCTAACGGTGAAGATTTGATCATCACGCTGGAGTTTATGGACTGGGAAACGCCAAAGGCGATTACGCTTGAGCTGGTTGCGCTGTATTGGCGTGAGATTGGTATCGACCTGCGTCTCAAAATCGTTGATGCCAGCCTGCAAAGTGAGCGAGCTTTAAGCAACAAAATGCAGATGACGGTTTGGCACGCAGACCAGGTAACCGACATTCTCCTGCCGATTAATCCAACATGGTGGGCACCCATATCCAGCAGCCGTTCGAATACGTTGTGGAACAACTGGGCGCGTTGGTATTTAACCGATGGTCGGCTGGGAACGGAGCCGCCTGCAAACATGCGTGAATTGCAGCGCTGGGCTTATGAGATGTTCACCACAGTTGATTCGGCGCGTCGCCAGGAATTGGGTAAGAAGCTGCTGGCAAGCAATGCTGAGAATCTGTGGACCATCGGCACCGTTGGTCTCGCGCCTCAGCCGGTGGTGATATCAAAGCATTTACGCGGGGTGCCTGAGCAAGCGATATGGGGTTGGGATAACCGATGGACCATGGCCTATCACCCGGCAACCTGGTATTTCGCTACTGAGCAAGCTAGTGACCAAACAATTGACCATGCAAACAAACTGGGCACGGAACAGACGATTGGGCAAGCATCACAATGATCTCGGATAGCACTATATGAAAGCCTATATTGCTAAGCGTTTGCTTGGGGCGATACCCACTCTAATACTTATATCGATCATCGTATTTATCGTGATTCAGTTGCCCCCGGGTGACATCGTGACATCTACGTTAGATCGCATGCAGGCCCAGGGCGTTGAAATGTCGTCCGAGGCCATCCAAAACCTGCGTGCACAATATAATCTGGATCAACCCCTGCCCCTGCAATACCTCAGCTGGATCACAAACTTTGTGATGGGCGATATGGGCTATTCTTACTTGTTTAACCAACCCGTTAACGAATTAGTTGGCGAGCGCCTTGGCTATACCCTGTTAATCACGGTTTCTGCGATGTTGTTTACCTGGGCTGTTGCTATACCAGCTGGCGTTTATTCGGCTGTGCGGCAGTACTCAGTAGGCGACTACGTCATAACGACGGTCATGCTGGTCGGTTTGGCAACGCCGAGTTTTTTGCTGGCGTTGATCATTATGTATTTTGGTTACGAGTGGCTGGGCATCAGTATTGGTGGATTATTTTCGCCAGAATATCGCGATGCTCCGTGGTCGCTGGCCAGAGTCGGCGACTTCCTGAGCCATCTTTGGATACCGATGGTTGTAGTGGGTTTGGGCGGCACGGCTTCCACCATGCGTATTTTACGCGCCAATTTGCTGGATGAGTTGAATAAACCGTATGTTGTGACGGCTCGTGCCAAAGGCGTCAAGCCGCTCGCGCTGCTGATCAAATACCCGCTGCGCATCGCCATTAATCCGTTTATCAGCACGATTGGCCTTCTCTTACCAACGCTGATATCTGGTGAAGCGATTGTCTCGATTGTGCTGAATCTGCCGACCACCGGACCGGCCTTGGTTGAGGCGCTGATCAGTCAGGACATGTACTTGGCGGGTAGCTTCTTGATGTTGCTCTCGATCCTCACCATTGTCGGTATGATTTTGTCTGACTTGCTGCTCGCTTGGGCTGATCCTAGGATTCGCTATGAGTGAGATCGGCGCTGATCTACAGCTGCAGACCCTGTCGCCTCGGCAGTTGGTTTGGATTCGTTTTAAGCGGCACAAATTGGCTATGGCCAGTGCTATGTTGCTAATTGTGATGTATTCGGTGGCAGCGTTTTGCGAGTTCATAAGCCCTTACGATACGGACTGGCGTAACGTACAAGCGATTAACGCGCCGCCAATGGAGATCCACTTTTTCGAGACCGACGGGACGTTCCATTTGCGTCCTTTTGTATATGGCGTCGACATGCAGGTCGACGCGGAGACCTGGGTGCGCAATTACACCGAG
>CENJ01041791.1_pt1 | contig 12722 bp, 10 predicted proteins | sample 356161 | NCBI WGS metagenome assembly CENJ01 (sample SAMEA2619531, study PRJEB7988) | marine metagenome | biome: marine biome (ENVO:00000447); feature: surface water layer (ENVO:00002042); material: "saline water (ENVO:00002010), including plankton (ENVO:xxxxxxxx)" | depth 5 m
ATCAATATGAATTATTTTTCGAATGATTTTATTCAATGTAAAAGGGATAAATAGATGGTTTTACTGTAAGTTGGGACCAACTTAGGATAAAATTACTGGTTCCAGTAAAGCTTTCTTTTAAGTTTATTTGATAAACTTTGCACTTCGGTATGTCTAAGCTTTACACCAAGTAATGCTTTCGAGTCTTTTACAAATTCATGAAAAGGTATGCGCAGAACTGCGGTTTCTCCAGAAGTAAGCGATTTTTCACCATCTGGTGTTACTATAATGATCATACCAGTATGTGATTTTAGTTTTTCAATTGCCTCTTTGGGTTCTTGTTCATGGTAACCAAGCCTGGTTTCAATAATTTTATCCCAGAAATAAAATTCAGGTACAGTGTCTTTTACTTGTTTCCTGCAAGAAAATTGATTTTCTTTTGTGACTCTTTTTGGGTTTTTTAGTTCAGTAAAATTATATTTTTTTAATAGAGCATGAAAAAAGCTATGAAACGCATTCTGCATACTCTCTCTTGTTTTAAACTGATTTGTAAAAGCCTTAAGGTCAACTCCCACTTTCAACAAACCTGCAGTCCAGTAGCCGTATTTTGCGCAAATTGCATGATACAACCCTTTTTCATGTGTAGATGCATATTTCCCTAAAAGCCTATTTTCACCTGTATTTAACGACTCCTCTACCAACCTTCTAACATTTCCATAAATTACTTCAATTTTCCATGGGTCATCAAGCTCATCATGATATAACGAATCCAGGTCCTTAACCGGTAAACCCAAATTTTCCATAAAATCTATGTAGCTGCCTTTCCCAAGCTCTGTCATTTGATCAAGTACTACAGTTTCGTTTTCATCACTTTCTAGATACTTCCTGGTGATTCGCTGACCATTTGAATATCGCCTAAAAACGCCTTGCAACATATGATCAAATGTAGAGGCGTCTTGGAGATCATCATCTGTGTAAATATCACGAAAAACTCTTTCGATATTTTTCTGGTAATACTCATGAGGAGCAATTGGTTCTTTATCCCTGTAATAGTATGCCTCAATTAAGCTACCTAAAAGAAAGTCATCGTCGTGCATGAACTCTCTAAATTTTGAATCACCCCATGTAGTCCGAAGACCGCGGTAAAAATATGAAATATAATCATACTTCGGCTTGGTTAACTGTTCCTGCTTAAACTCAAATTTTTGTTCAATAAGGTAATCTAAAAACATTAAAACAAAACGTTTTCTATTTGCGGCAGCAATTTTTTGTTTGATCTCACTATAGTCAAACCCAGCAGACTCAACTGCAGCACGCCAGCAAACTTCATGAGATTCCATATCCTTGGTACCAAACATTCTAACACCTTCTTGCATAATGGAGACCAAAGCGATTCTTAATTCAGGTGTTTTTTCCGCCTCAGATAGGGGAAAATCGGTTCCAGGATAACGAATGAAATCTGGTATACGGATGAATTTACGGTCATCTCTATCTTTAGGATTCATATACTCAGATGCCAAAACACGATCACCAAATGTATTTGCGACTATTTTAAGCGTCTCGCACCAATTTTTCTTCTCTTCCTCTTCACTTTTACCATAAACAACAGGTAAATGACAGTTTGGATTTATTCCAGCATGGGCATAAGCACCTTGCACCGTAATGAACAGCTTATTTTTTCCAAGATTTTGTAGTTGGGCAAGTAATGGTTTATTAAACTGATTAAAAAAACCTCTAACTGATAGATCAAATGTTTTTTTATTTTGATGTCTTTTGGCCCATTTATCATGCGCACTTCTAAGTTCATGAATCATGCGCTGCTTCGACCAACGGTCATACATTGCCTGCAAATAATCTGTCGGATTAGCTCTGTAACGTTTTATTGTATACCGAATTTGTTTCTCCGTCAGGTTTGGAATAATGTATGAAATCTCCTGAACAGTTTTTTTCTTCCAAATACTTAAAACAATTGCGAGCGCTTTTTGTTGCACATCCTCTAGCTCATGAGCCATAAGCTTTTCAAGAAGAGAAACCTGCTTTTCTGTGGGCGCTTTAATAGCTTGTTCTACTTTTTTTTCTGCCATAATAAGGTTCTGTTAGGATATAATCAATTTTTCCGCAGTGAAATTTAGCCTATTTTAAGATGAAGTCGGAAATATTCGAAGAGTTTCTTGTAAACATGTTTACCTGCATTATTACCGTATATTCCATGATTTCTTGTTGGATAGTACATTACATCAATTGGTTTATCTGCTTGAATGCAAGCCTCGATGAATCTCGTAGTATTCTGCGAATGAACATTATCATCATGAGTTCCATGCATCAAAAGAAGTTTACCTTTAAGTTTACTAACATAGCTAATTGTTGATGTGGAATCGTACCCTCTGGTATTCTCTTGCGGTAAACCCATGTATCTTTCAGTGTACGCAGTGTCATAAAGCCTAAAATCTGTCACTGGGGCCACAGCAACACCAACATCAAACAACTCAGAGTTTTTGGTGAGCATTAAGCAAGTAAAATACCCTCCTCCGCTCCAACCCCAAGCTCCAATTCTTTTTTCATCAACATACCCTTCATCAATTAAATACTGAACACCCGTAGCATTATCTTTGGATAAATAATGCGCCATATCTCCGTAGCTAAGGTTTTTAAAATCTCTTCCTCTGCCAGCCATTCCTCTTGTATCCATAGAAAAAACGATATATCCCTCTTTAGCAAGAAACTGCTGAAAACCTCCCTGCCAACGGTTCCTTACAATCTGAGTTCCAGGCATACCATACCCATAAACGATTAAAGGGTATCTCTTCCCCTCTTCATAATCGTGAGGCAAGGTTAAAATACCATTTAAAACTGTTTCATTATCATCTGCAAGAAATCGAACTATTGATGGTTTGGAAATCTCTGTTGTGTCTATTTTGCCTAAGTTAGTTTTTCCTAATGTTCTAATAAGCGTACCATCATTACTACGGTACTTTATCGTTCTTGGCATATCTATAGAAGAATAAATATCTATAAATGTTTTAGCATTGGGGTTCATCGATATAGAATGATTTCCAGGCTCTGGAGTTAATAGTTTAAGATCAGTTCCATCAAATCGGACTGAATAAAAATGATTCTCTAAATTCGATTTTTTATTTGAGGTGAAATATATGATTTCACTTTTTTCATCAACATGAATGATATCATTTACCTCCCATTGCCCGCTAGTGACTGGGACAGTAAACCTTCCATCCGCACGCTCCAAATAAAGATGCTGATACCCATCTCTCTCGGAAATATGCAAGAATAATCCTTTTTCTTTTAAAATTTGATTTGTTTCATGCAACTCAACCCAACCATTTGGATCAGATTCCTGAAGCCCTTCCATTATTCTGCCGCTTGAGACATCTGCGTATATCATCTGCCATTTTTTTTGCATTCTGCCTAGTTTCATGATCCAGAGATTCTCATTGTCATACCACTCAAACCATGGATAATACGAGCTTGTGTCTTGATCAAGATCAACAAATTTTTTTCCCCCACCTTGAACATTTATAACTGCGATCTTAATGGATGGATTTCTATTTCCTGCCTTAGGGTAAAAGACCTGCTGGATTTCCGGGTACAACTTTAAATCATCAATCATATTGAAACGTTTAACTTTAGATTGGTCCTCTTCAATAAATGCAATAAACCGACTATCAGGGGACCATCTATATCCATCGTACCCGCTTAATTCTTCCTCATAGACCCAACCAAAGTGTCCATTTAAAATTGTTTCTGATCCTGTTCTAGTAAGCTTTTTTTCACGCTTGCGGTCAATGTTATAAACGTATAGATTATTATCATCTCTGATGTAAGACACCCACTTACTGTCAGGGGATATTTTTACATTTCGAAGATTTTCATTTTTCTTACTTACTTTTCGGAGTGATTTATCTACTAATTTCAGAATGTAAAAGGTGCCTTTATTAGAATGTCTCCAAATCTTTTGCCTTTTTGATTGAATCAACATCCAGTTTCCATCCTCTGAAAAACTCCAATTAAGGATTGGAATATCTTCACCTTTGTAATTAAAAATACTACTATCCAAATAAATTACAGTATCGCCAAGAGCAAGATCGATCTTGTAAAAGGACCTTCGGTTTTCTCCTTTACCCTTAAGTATGATTTTTTCTGAACTATGCTCCCATGTATAATCGCCCATTCTTGGGTATTGGATATCTAAATTATAACTTACCTCCCACCAGGGTGTTGGTTCAGCAAATGAACAGTCAATCCAAAATACCGAAGACAATATTAAAATTTTTATACTACTGAATTTCATTTTTTAGGTTTTTTAGAAATTTAACCATCATATCGAAAGTTATTCTTTTCGTGTTAACATTCCTAGGACTAGGATGGTAAGCACCGTATAGAGTCACACCTGAAGGTAGCTCATATCCAACTCCGTGTTTAAATGGAAAATCTTTCATTTTAATATCATGAGATTTTCTGGTGTAATGCAAAAATGATTCAAATCCAATTTTACCCAAACCTAATACAATTTCCATATTATGTAGGCACTCTATTTCATTAGCTAAATGACTAGCGCAGTTGTTTCTTTCCTCCGCAGTGGGTTTGTCACCTGGGGGAACACATTTTACCGCAACTGACATAAATCCATTAAGTGTGAGTCCATCATCAAATGCGATAGATTCAGGCTGATTGGCAAGCCCAGCAGCATGCATGCATTTAAATAGAAAATCCGCTGATTTATCGCCAGTAAATACTCTTCCTGTCCTATTACCTCCATGAGCAGCAGGAGCTAAACCTAAAATAAGCAATTTAGAATTATCATCACCATACCCTGGTACAGGCTTACCCCAATAATCCCAATCCATATAGGACTTACGTTTTTCTTTAGCGATCTTAGTTCTAAACTCAACTAGCCTAGGACATCTTTTACAAGAAATAATCTCACTTCGAACTTTTTTGATATTTTGGTCCATTATATCTCAATCTTTTACTAAAATTAATATAGCTAAAATTTAGTCTTGTTCATTGATTCATGCTTGCTGAAAGTCTAAATTTGCTCCCACCTATTGTATTAGGTTTTAAAATTTTATACTTAAAGGAATTATTATGGGTTTAATGACCACGTTAAGAACAAGAATGACAGTAGTTTTATGGGCTTTGCTAATCCTGTTTCTATTGAGCATGGCCGTCGGAGGTTTAGTTGGCGGTGCAAATATAATTGATCAAATTGCTGGAAGGGTTGACCCTTCAAGAGTGATTGCACGAATTAATGACCAAGATATCTCTCCTGACTATTTTAATAATCTAGTTAATCAACAAATAAACCAGTTTAAATCGTCTGGTCAGCCCGTTAACGATGCAATGTATGAAAGAGCAAGAAGTACAGCCTGGACAAATTTAGTTCAAGAGGTACTTGTAAGCGCTGAGATCAAAAGGTTAGGTTTAGAGGCTACTGATGAAGAAATTATATACCATTTAAGAGAAAATCCACCTCAGTTTTTACAATCTAATCCTACTTTCCAAACTGATGGAAAATTTGATTCTCAAAAATATTTATCAGCCTTAGCCTCCCCGCAAGGAGATGAATGGGTACCAATAGAAAACTGGATGAGAACAAGCTACATTCCAAATTTAAAACTCACACAGTTTTTAAATGAAGATGTGCTCGTAACTGAGCAAGATGTAAAAGATGATTTTATAAAAAAGAATGTCAAATTTACAGTCGATGCTATTCATGTTACTTATGACAAAGCCCCAGCAGATAAAACAGAGCCATCTGAAACTGAACTTACAGATGAATATCAAGCCTCACTCGATGATTTTAAGCATGATGAGCTTCGTAATATTAGTTTTGTTTCTTGGAAAAAATCCCCATCTGCTCAAGATAGCATAAATAATGGATATTTAATTTCAGATATTATGGAAAGAGCAAATTCTGGAGAAAATTTTGCTGATTTAGCAAATGAATACACGCAAGATCTTTCAGGGCAAGATAAAGGAGGCGATTTAGGATGGTTTGGTAAGGGTCAAATGGTAAAACCTTTTGAAGAGGCAGCCTTCAACGCTAAAAAAGGATCTATAATTGGTCCGATTAAATCACGATTTGGTAGTCATATAATTAATGTGCGTGACAAAAGATCAGAAGATGGCAAGGAGCAAGTGTTAGCCTCTCATATACTTCTTAAGGTTGAAGCTAGTCCGACTACTTTGTCTGACCTTAGAAGGACTGCAACACTTTTTAGCTATGATGCCCAAGATTCTGGGTTTACTTTTGCTGCAAATAGTAATCAACTTGCAATTTTAAACCATGAAAATCTAGATGCATCTGCCTCTAGACTTAGAACAATTGGGTCGTTACGTAGTGGGGTGAAATTTGCATTTAACAATAAAGTTGAATCAGTGTCCGATGTATTGGAAAATGATCAGTATTTTGCTGTTTTACATGTTGATAGTTCAATAGAAGCTGGTTATAAATCTTTTGAGAGTGTTAGACCACAGCTCGTAAATAAAGTTAAAAGATCCAAACAGAAAACAGCCTCGAGAGATTTAATTGATGAACTGGTTATAGATTTAAATGCTAATGAAAAATCTCTTAGCTCAATTATAGAAAAGCAGAAGAGATTTGATAATATTAAAGACGAATCCAAAACAATAAATGAAGCATTTACTTCCATTGGTAGAAGTAACTTTGTTACTGGTGCTCTTCTGAATGCTTCCAAGGATGACCTACTTGGCCCTGTAGAAACAAACAGAGGTTGGGCTTTAATTCATGTGAAAGATATAGCAGAATTAGACTCTTCAGAATATGAAGTTCAGAGAGAATCATTAAAAAACAGCTTAAGAACTAGAAAACAAAATCAACATCTTCAAGCATGGCTAGATGAATTAAAAGATAATGCTGAGATTATTGATAATAGAAATTTCTTTTATTAAAGCGCCTTAGTTGCTAAAAACTTAGCTTTTTGGTCTTGATAATGTTTGTATTCTGGATTTCCTTGTATGCACTCATTTATAACTTTAATAGCCTCTTCTACTCTTCCTAATTTCCATAGCACTTCTGCCTTAGTATCTAGAATCTTGAGGTCTTCCTTTATTTCAAGAGCATAATTTACTTTTTCTAAAGCTTCAGGCAAAAGCTGGCCTATTTCTGTCATACGCCAAGCAAAGCTATTCAAAAGGCTTGCAAGATAATTATAATTTTCATCATATAGACTTACAGCTTTAAGGTAAAGCTGAGCCTCAAGAGATGGGTCATTATCATTTTTCTTTAAAGTTCTTATCATTTGCCAATAACATTGTTTTTTTCTCGTTGTATCATTAGTGATATCAGCGTATGCCATTAGGTCATCAATAGTATTATTTTTTTTAGCTTTATATAGAAGCCCATAAAAATAAGCTGATTCAGATGAATCTACACCTTGTTCAACAATTTGATCAAGAATATCAATTGAAATATCGAGTTCGCCTATTCTATAATAAAGTTGACTAAGGTTATAAAAATTTTGGAATGTAAATGCATTATTAACTCTATGATAACTCTGAATATCGTCTAAATACTTCTTTGCTGAATCTTTAACATTCAGATCTATGTATTTTTTAGCTAAATCTATTTGAATTGTTATATCATCAGAATTTTTTGAATACTTAAGCTGAAGATCAGATAATGTATTCGTGCCATTTTTTATACGATTAAGCTCTTTTAAAAAATCCTCTGGCGGCAGATAGCCCACTATTCGATCTAGTTCATTTCCAGAATTATCAAGGATGATTATTGTTGGATAACCTCGCACACGATATTTTTCTTTTTGCTTAGGACCAGAACCTTTTTCTGCGTCTATCTTCAAAGAAATCAAATGATCATTAGCAAAATCAATTATTTTTTCATCTGAGAAAGTATCGTTGTCCAAACGATCACACCATGTTCACCAATCAGTTTCAAAATCTAACAAAACCATTTTTTCAGAATTCTCATTAAGAACAACATCTAAATCATCATCACTCCAGGGATAAGATTCTTCTTGTCCACAACCTGAAAAAAATAATAAAAGAAATATTAAAACTATTGATTGAGTTTTTATCATATGTAATTTTAATTTTTTGAGCGAGATTACAAATTTAATTTTTCTAAAATAAGTTTAGGCGCTTTTAAGGGTTTGTTTTTTGAATTAACAAATGCATGCTCTGTATAGCCATCCACTAAAAGACTTAAATTATCTGCACAATTGATCTTATAATCAACGATTAATTTAGCTTTTGGTATAGTTTCAATAGTTGAATTTACGATTAATTCTTGTTCAAAATTTGCACCATTATAATACTTGCAGTAACTAGTGACAACTGGAAGCCTAATACCAGCTTCTTCAATTTTAGTGACAGAAAGACCTATGGATTTAAGAAGTTCAGTGCGAGACTCTTCAAAATATTCTAAATATCTTGTATTATAAACGATGCCCATTTGATCCACATCTCTGTAGTAAACTTTAATTCTATGATCGAAAGAAATCATTTTTCATCTTCAAAAACTCCCATAGCATCATATCTTTCAATTCTTTTATCTATGAACATATCTGGTTCAGTAGCAGCAAACTCGCTCAGGCCTTCTAATAAAGCTAATTCTAAATTTCTTGATGAAGATTTTGGATCTCTATGTGCGCCACCATTTGGCTCTGATATGATCACATCACAAACACCTATGTTTACCATATCATCTGGCGTTACTTTTAGAGCTTCAGCAGCCTCTTCTGCTTTGCTTGCATCTCTGAATAAAATAGATGCACATCCCTCTGGACTGATAACTGAATACCATGAGTTTTTCATCATTAAAAATTTATCACACACTCCAATTCCTAGAGCTCCTCCACTAGCACCCTCACCTATAACCACTGAAATTATAGGAACCTTCATAGCCGACATTTCAATTAAATTTTTTGCTATCGCCTCGCCTTGTCCCCTCTCCTCAGCACCAATACCAGGAAATGCTCCTGGAGTATCCATGAGTGTAATAATTGGAATTTTAAATTTCTCTGCCAATTTCATTACTCTAAGAGCTTTCCTGTATCCTTCTGGCTTCATCATACCAAAATTCCTATACAGATTCTCCTTTGTATTTCTACCTTTCTGCTGAGCAATTATTGCAACTTTCTTATCACCTATTTTTGCAAATCCAGCTACTACTGCTGAATCGTCTGCAAATAACCTATCCCCATGAATCTCCATAAAATCTGCAAAAATAAGATTGATATAATCTAATGCGTATGGTCTTTCAGGATGCCTCGCTAATTGAACCCTCTGCCATCTAGTTAAATTTGAGTGAATCTTGTTTATAAGCTTTAATCTGTCCTCATGAAGAAGTGCTATCTCTTTTGTTAATTCTGAAGACTTTTCTAAAATAGACTCTTTTAAGTGAATTTCTTCATCTAAAAGCCTAATCGGCTCTTCAAATTCTAGATAGTATTTCAATTATTATTTCCTTTACATTCAAAAATATTTTAACCATTTATCAAAGTCTTTATAATTATTTCAATGTCTAATTTAAGGTTTTGGTTTTGAATGTAGTAGTGCTCAGCCGCTTTTCTTGTATCTGGACCTACTTTGATATTTCTTATTCTATCTAACCCCGTAATTCCAGGCTTACATAATATGTGAGGATTTGGGTTTTTAGTGTCAATTAATGATGAGCCCACTAAACTTATTTTTCCTAGCAATACATTAAATAAAAGCGGTATATCTTTCAAAAATTTAATCTTGGTATCAAAAATTCTAGAACTGATTATTTCAGCATTTTCTCCCCAAAAATCTATTTTGATTGCTTTCCCCAAAATAAAAAACCAAATGATTAATGGAGCAAACAAAATAATCACAAAAACAGAAATTATAATATCGAAAATTCTTTTTGAAAACCTATGAAGTTTATGAAAAATATTGTACTCAATATTTATAAACGGAATCCCGCCTATATCCTCTATATTAGATTTCCCTAATAGTATGTCTTGCTCATTTGGAACCATTCTGTATGTTAACCTTAAATCTCTTGTAGAATCCATAAAATCAAGAATTTCTTTATTTTTTAGCGCTGAAGAACTAAAAATAACTTCATTTACTTTATGGGTGTTTATTAACTGCCTTATCTCCTTAAATATTCCAATAAATGGGATAGGTAGTTTTTCTTCTGATTTTGGATATCTCTTATCAACATAACCAATGATATCAAGACCTGTATCAAAACGTTTCAATATATTTTCAGCTATTCTAATACCTTCCTCATCTGAGCCAGCAATGATTGTTTTTCTTGAAAACAAAAGAGACTTCGATTGTGAGATTACCCCCAGATATCCCCTTGATATCAAGTATCTGGTAAAAACCCGCCATCCAGGAATGAGAAAAGTAATGATAGCAAATGCAGTAATAATTACTAATCTGGAATATGCAAATTGATTAAAAAAATATGTAAATAGAACAGCTACAAGGAATCCTAGAACAGTTCCAATAAATGCTCTTGAATAAGATAGTATATATCTTGAGTACAAATTGAGCATCGCATACACTGATACCCAAAGTGCAACATATATAAACGGTACAAAACCTTGACTACTTAATATTGGCGTAAAGTTTCCAAATCGAAAATCTATAGCAAAAACAAAAGCACCTGTGATAAAAATAGAATCTAAAATAAGGGATATAATCATTGATTTTTTATCACTTACCGTTGATAAGAACTTATTTAGACGTATTCCTAAATGTATAAAAAACTTTGATAGAACTCCTAAAGTTGAAGAATAATGCTTATCAACATATAAGTCCATAGCATGATAAAACGCTCGCTTGCTATCATATGGCGCTGTCTTTACTGATTTTCCTTTGTAATGAATGATTTTTGTTTTTGGATAATAATGAATTTGATAATTTTCTTTCCAAACTCGTAAACATATATCTATATCCTCACCAAACATGAAAAATCTTTCATCAAATCCATTTATTTTCCTGAAAACACCTTCTTTTATCAGCATGCAGGACCCACTTATTGCATCAACAATATGATTATCATCTGGATCTAAATAAGTTAAATTATATCTACCCATCCATTTTGATTTTGGAAACAATTTATCTAAACCAAAAATCTTTGGTAATGCAGTTTTTATTGTAGGGAAAGATCTTTTGCAGGATAATTGTAGGCTTCCATCAGAATTAAGAATTTTTGGCCCTACCATACCGATATTCTTATTTGACTCTATGTATTCAATTAAATCATTGATCATGTCCTCTTCAATAATTGTATCAGGGTTCAATATTAAAAAGTAATCTCCACTGGCTATTTTTGCACCCTGGTTAACAGCTTTACCAAAACCAACATTTTCATTATTAGATATAATATTAACCTTTGGATATTTGTCAGAGACAATATCTACTGTATTATCATATGAGTTATTATCAACAACAATTATTTCATAGTTTGAATAATTGGATTTTAATATTGAATCAATGGCACTTACTAAGTACGAGCGTACATTAAAAGAAACAATTATAATAGATACTTTAGGCATTTTATATATGCCACCTGAATAGTTTCCAAATTCTCAATCTCCAAACCATAAAAATTGCTTCATAAACAATAGTTTTAGACATTTTTGATTGGCCGATTGTCCTATCGGAAAAAATAATAGGTATTTCTTTAATTATATAACTCTTTACCCAAGCTCTAAAATTCATTTCAATTTGAAAAGAATAACCTTGAGATTTAACCGAGTTTAAATCTATATCAGATAATACTTTAGCTTTCCATGCTTTAAAACCACCTGTCCCATCCATAATTGGCATACCTGTAATAATTCTTGAGTATGCATTTGCTCCATAACTGAGCATTAGCCTCCTAAGGGGCCAGTTTACAACGCTTATCCCATTTATATACCTGCTACCAATTACCACGTCATTGTTTTTGAGATTTTTCACCATCCTAGGTAAATCTTTCGGGTTATGCGATAAGTCTGCATCCATTTGAATTATATTTTCATATTTGTTTTTCAAAGCCCATTTAAATCCAAAGATATAAGCAGTTCCTAGACCTGATTTTTTAGATCTTGTTTCAAGAAATAAATTTTTATAAACGCTCTGTAGTGATTTGACCTTATCCCCAGTTCCATCAGGAGAATTATCGTCAACAATTAGTAAATGAAATTCTGGGTTTTCTCCAAGAACCAAATCTACTAGCTGTTGGATATTTTTTTTCTCATTATATGTTGGTGAGATGATTAAAGTTTTCATTACATTACTTTTTTAATTGATTCAAACAATGCTCAATTTTCGGAGGTTCAAGATTTAATATTTTTTCAGCATAAATTGTACTTAGACCGCCTTTCAAAGGTCTTAGTGCAGTCTGTTTAAGTTCTGCTGTTTTTATAGGCTCTATCAAGTCTTTTTTTAAATTAAATGATTCTGCTATCTTTAGAGCGAATTCATACCTACTAATCCAATCGGCATCTCCCCAATGAATAAAACCATTAAGTTCTGTTTGAATGGCTCTATCAATTACAATTGCAAGTGACATAGTCCATGTGGGATTGTTAATTTGGTCATCAACAACATTGATGACTTTTTCATCATTTAAAGAATGTATTATCCAGTTTAAAAAACTAGCATTAAAATTGCTTGCATAGTCATATAAAACATTTGTTCTTATAATGAGACTATCATTTGAGTTTTTGGCCAAATATTGCTCTCCTTCTAATTTAGTCCGTCCATATTCATTGATT
>CENJ01173436.1_pt1 | contig 12716 bp, 23 predicted proteins | sample 356161 | NCBI WGS metagenome assembly CENJ01 (sample SAMEA2619531, study PRJEB7988) | marine metagenome | biome: marine biome (ENVO:00000447); feature: surface water layer (ENVO:00002042); material: "saline water (ENVO:00002010), including plankton (ENVO:xxxxxxxx)" | depth 5 m
ATATAGATATTTATAAACCAATTAATTTATATTTTTAAAAAAAAATGAAATATTTTTTAACATTCTTATATCATAATTATTAATTTTTTTTTGATCATCTGTAAGACCCCATTCTTTTTGTTGATAAGTATACTCTATGTTTGCTAATTTATATAGAGTGTTATGATCGATTTTATTTTTTATAAAAAAATATGATAATATTGAAGATTTAGTTAGTATTGACAGTTTATAAAAAACAGTCAAATCAAATCTATTAAGCTGATCTAAAAACTCTTTAAATAATAGATTATGTATTGTGGACTTTTGAAGCAGCGATTCAATTTTTTTTAGTTTAGTGTGAAATTTTTCTTCAAATGATTTAATGTAAGAATTCAGTTCTCTATCCATTTTTTTTATTAATTTATTGTCATCAAAAAATCTACATAAAATACAATCAAACTCTAGAATTTCTAATATTTTATTTTTAATAAGGTTTTTTTCGCTGATATTTAAATTACACGAAAAAAGTGTCAGGTTTAAAAGAGAGTTTGGATTTTTATTTTCTTTTTGTTTATTCAACTCCTGAACAACCAATTCTGCGTGCCTTCTTTTATAAACCTTTAATTTGTTGCCATTCGGAGTAAGTATATTTTTACTACCTCTCAGAAAAATATATTCCCCTTCAATTTTTAAATATTTAATTTGCATTTTCTAACCTAAACTTTTTTAGATTGTTAAACTCTAAATTATCATTAAAATTTATATTGATTTTTAAATTATTCATTATTGATTCAAAATAATCAGGAAGTGGAGCATAAAAATCTCTAGTCATTCCCTCTTTTGAATTAAAGCGTAAATGGTAGGCATGCAGATGCAAATTTTGAAATTGATTGCATTTAAGACCTTTGAACTTTGTTTCACCTAAAATTGGAGTGCCAATATAATTCAAGTGGATTCTGAGCTGATGCTTCCTACCTGTGACTGGCCTTAATACTAAAATAGATAATTTATCGTTACTAAATAAAACTTTGAAATAAGTTAGTGATTTAAGTTTTTTGTCATCTTGTTCAATATCCAACTCAATTTTTCCATTTTCATTCTTTGGTCTTTGTTTTACTATTGCAATATATGTTTTCACCATTTCTCGTTCTTTAAATAATTTACCAAAGTATTTTGAAGAGCTTAGAGTTCTTGCTATAATTAATAAACCTGATGTTTGCTTATCTATTCGATGGACGAGCCTTGGTCTTTCATTATAATCAAACTTCAAGGAATCTAGCATTAAATCAATATTAAGTTTTATTTTAGTTCCACCTTGAACAGCCAGACCGGAAGGTTTGTTAATAACTAAAAACTCTTCATCTTTGAATATTACTAGGTTCTTTATAAATTCAGAAAATTTTTTATTATACTTTTCTGATTGTTCTGATGAAAAATTATCTGTAATGATTCTAGAAAATCTGACAACATCTCCAGTATTCAAAAGAGAAGAATTTTTTATTCTTTTACCATTAACCCTAACAACACCTTTTCTTATTAATCTACAAAGTGAAGGATAAGAAATAAAAGATATTTTTTTTTTTAGCCAATAATCTAATCTTTGTTTGTCAAAATCTTGAGATACAATCAACTCATTTTTCTTTATTTGAGAGTCATGCCTTTTAGACATCTTAAGGGCACGTTGCTATTTTGTTGAATTTTTTATTTTATTATTATTTTCTTCTTCTTTTACATCTTTATTTTTTATAACTTCTTTTGGATCTTTTGGATCTTTTTCTTTGTTGCTATTTTTGGGTTTTTTCTCATCAATTTTTTGATCTACTTGATTTTCATTCTCTTTATTTTTGTCCTTTAATCGAATTTTATCATCATATCCTTTTGCTGCTGAATCTCTTTCAACTAATTCAATAATTGCTTTTGGTGCGGCATCTCCATATCTAAATCCAGATTTAAGAATTCTTACATAACCACCATTTCTTTTTTGGTATCTTTTAGCTAGAACATTAAATATCTTATCAACAAGCTTTTTATCTCTCATATATGCAAAAACTTTCCTTTTGGACGCTAAGCAGTTATTTTTTCCCATTGTTAGAATTTTTTCAACAAAAGGTCTCAAATCTTTAGCTTTTGGAAGGGTTGTCTCTATCTGTTCGTGCGTTATCAGTGATTTACTAAGATTCTTTAGCAAAGCTAGTCTGTGACTACTTTTTCTGTTTAACTTTCTTCCTGAATAATTATGTCTCATCAAAACCTCTCTTAGTATGGATCATCAAGTTTTCTTCTAATTTCTTCAATGTTTTCTGGTGGCCAACCTTCAATTTTCATCCCTAGCTCTAGATTCATTGTTGAAAGTATTTCTTTAATCTCATTCAAAGATTTTCTTCCGAAATTTGGAGTTCTTAGCATTTCTGATTCAGTTTTTTGAACCAGATCACCAATATAAATTATTTCATCATTTTTTAAACAATTTGCGGATCTGACCGAAAGTTCCAACTCTTCAACTTTACGAAGAAGATTAACATTTAGTGCTGGCTCCTCTGTAGTCGGAGCAACAATTTCTTCATCTGGTTCCTCGAAATTAATAAACATTTTAAGTTGTTCATCAATTATTCTGGCTGCATAAGCTACTGAATCTTCAGGAACAACCGAGCCATTTGTTTCTATATTCATAATTAATTTATCATAATCTGTTACTTGGCCTACTCGGGAATTTTCAACTCTAAAGGAAACTCTTCTTACTGGTGAAAAGAAAGAATCAACAAAGATTGTTCCTAGAGGAGCGTCACTTTTTTGTTTTAAGGCTGGGACATATCCTTTTCCCTCTTCAACATTAAGAGTCATATTTATTTTTGCTTTTGAATCTAATGTAAGTAAATGTAAATTTTTATTCAATACTTCAACATGAGCTCCACAATCAATATCTCCTGCTTTTATTTCATTAGGACCTTCTGCTTTAATGTATATTTTTGTAGATTCAACATCATTCATCTTTAAAGCTAATTGTTTAATATTGAGTATTATTTCCGTAACGTCTTCTATCACCCCAGGTATAGCCGAAAACTCATGAGTAACACCTTCAATGTGAATTGAGGTGACTGCTGCTCCTCTTATAGAAGACAACAAAACCCTTCTAAGCATATTACCTAAAGTTTGTCCATATCCACTTTCAAGAGGCTCTGCTACTAATTCAGCAGCAGTATAATTGTCTTTATTTTTTGTGAACTCAATTTTTTTTGGTTTAATAAGTTCTTTCCAGTTTTTGTTAATCACATTGTATCCTTTGTTAAATTAAATACTAAACTCGTCTTCTTTTTGACGGTCTACAACCGTTGTGTGGAATTGGAGTTATATCTTTGATTACTGTAATGTTAAGCCCAGTAGATCCAAGAGCTCTAATAGCTGATTCTCTTCCATTACCAGGACCTTTTATAACCACCTCCACATGTTTCATCCCATTCTCCATTGCTTTCTTACCTGCTTCCTCTGCTGCCAATTGAGCAGCGAAAGGAGTTGACTTCCTTGAACCCTTAAAACCTTTATTACCAGAAGACGACCATGAAATGGTGTTACCAGTTGTATCAGTTATTGTTATTATAGTATTATTAAATGTTGAATTGATATGGGCTATTCCTGATGGAATGTTTTTCTTAGCCTTTTTTTTTGACTTTGAACTTTTAGTAACCATAAAACTTATACTGCCTTTTTCTTACCAGCAATGGGGATTGCTTTTCCTTTTCTTGTTCTTGCATTGGTATGAGTTCTTTGTCCACGAACTGGTAATCTTTTTCTATGCCTAAGACCTCTGTAACATCCTAGATCAGTGAGCCTTTTTATTCTAACAGATACTTCTCTTCGCAAATCGCCCTCTACTAAAAAGTTCTTATCAATGAATTCTCTAATCTTTATGATTTCATCCTCATTTAAGTTACTTACCCTTTTATTAGAATCGATTTTTACAGATTTGCATATATCCTTAGCAAATTTAGGGCCTACACCATATATATATGTTAGTGAAATCACTAATCTTTTATTACTTGGAACGTTTACCCCTGCAATTCTCGCCACTTGAACTCTCTTTTTAATTACAAATTTGGATTATATTTTTTTTTTATTTTAAGTCAACAAGCTAACTAATAATCTTTAATATTTCTTCGTAAACTTCTTCTATTTTTTTTATTCCACTAACTTTTTTTAAAATACCTTTCTTATCGTAATAATCAACAATAGGTAACGTTGATGATTTGTAAACTTCTATTCTATTAATTAATGTTTCTATATTATCATCTTTTCTTTGATTTATATTCTCAGATTCTTTAATTCTCTTTTCAATTCTTTCTTTCAAAATATCAAAATTAATTTCAAAAAAAATGGCATTATCTAATTCAATAGAAACACTCTTTAATGATTCATCTAATACAACAGCCTGATTTAAGTTTCTTGGGAAACCGTCAAATATTAAACTTTTTTTTTTAAACTCTTTTACTTTTTTTACAATAATATCAATAACTATTTCATCAGGAACCAATTCACCAGATTCCATCAAATTTCTGACTTTTTCTCCCAACTTGGAATCGGTTTTTGATGTTTCATCTCTAAGAAGATCTCCAGTTGATAGTTGTGTAAAATTATTGTTATCTACTAAAAGTTTTGATTGTGTGCCTTTTCCACAACCTGGTGGTCCAAGAAAAACAATCCTTTTCATCTTCCTCTTCTCAAATTTGATTTTCTAATAAGGCCTTCATATTGGTGTGCAAGAAGGTAAGACTGAATTTGATTAACAGTGTCCATTGTTACACTAACAACTATTAGTAAACTTGTACCACCAAAATAAAATGGCACCTTATATTTAGCTATTAGTAATTCTGGTAATAAGCAGATTAGTGATAAATAAATAGCGCCTAAAACTGTTAGACGTGTAAGAACATAATCTAGATAATTAGCTGTATTTTCACCTGGCCGGATTCCGGGTACAAAACCTCCGTATTTTTTCAGGTTATCCGCTGTATCCTTTGGATTAAAAACAATAGCTGTATAAAAAAAGGCAAAAAAAGCTATCATTGCTATGTAAACCGTCAAATAAACAGGGTGTCCCCTACTTAAAAAGATACTTATTGTATTAAGCCATTCTGGTCCTCCCCCGGCATTGAAACTTACAAAAGTTACAGGAAGAAGTAATAAGGAACTAGCAAAAATTGGTGGAATAACACCTGCAGTATTAATTTTTAATGGCAGATGAGAGGACTCTGCTACTTTATTGCCCGCCCCAGGCTGTCTTTTTGGATATTGAATTGTTATCCTTCTTTGAGCCCTTTCAATAAAAACCATAAATGCTATGACCGAGACTGACATAACCAGTAAAAAAACAATGAAGAGAGTAGATAAAGCACCAGTTCTTCCTAGTTCGAAAGTTGTGCTGAGTGCCAATGGTAGTTGAGCCACAATACCTGTGAAGATTATTAAAGAAATACCATTACCAATACCCCTTTGTGTAATCTGTTCTCCTAGCCAAACTAAAAAAAGAGTTCCTGAAACCAAAGTTATAACTGTAACAAATCTGAAGAACATACCAGGATCCATGACAGCTTGAAGACCTTGACTGTTTGACATGTTTTCAACTCCTACTGCCACACCATACCCTTGGACAGTAGCAAGAAATACTGTTCCATATCTGGCATATTGATTTATTTTTTTCCTTCCTACTTCACCTTCTTTTTTAAGTTGCTCTAATTGAGGTGAAATAACAGTTAATAATTGCATAATAATACTAGCAGAAATATAAGGCATAATGTTTAAAGCAAAAACCGTCATTCTACCAAGCGCACCACCAGCAAACATGTCAAACATACCTAATATACCTCCAACATTTCTCTCAAAAACTTTTTCTAATGCGACTGGATCTATTCCAGGTATAGGGATGTAAGAACCAATTCTGTAGACGATTAAAGCCAGTAAAGTGAATAATATTCTTTTTTTTAAGTCTTCTGCTTTGGTTATAGAGCCAAAATTTATTCTGGATGCAAGTTGTTCAGATACAGATGCCATATTTTAACCTTTTGGTTTTGATGTTGATGTTGTAGATTTAGGGTCTTCACTTTTTTTTGACATTTTATCACTTTTTTTACTTATTTTCTTTTTTTCATTCTCATCTGATTTTACTTCTTTGGAAGGTATGTTTTTTTGCGTTTTACTTGCAGTTTTTTTCTTTTCAGTAATATCATTTGGTTTTTGCTTTTTTAATTTATCAAATTTGACTATGTCTATAATCCCACCGACACGTTCAAATTCTTTTTTTACTGAATTAGATGCGAAATGTGATTCAACTTTAACTGGTTTGATTAACTTATTACCCATTAGGAATTTTATGCGCACGTTTTTTTTTGAGCTTGAAAGTTTTACTAAATCAGAAACCGTTAATTTTGAGTTTTCTTTAATTTTTTTTGTTTCGAAAAGCGAATTAATTAAATCCGTTTTAAGTATAACTTTCTTTACTTTTTTTCTAGACTTAAAACCATGTTTAGGCATTCTCATATGAAGGGGCATTTGTCCACCTTCAAAACCATTGATAGACACACCTGTTCTCGACTTTTGACCTTTCATACCTCTTCCTGCAGTTTTGCCTTTACCTGAACCGATACCTCTTCCTACACGCTTTCTTTTTTTTTCCGCTCTTTCAATCTTAAATTCGTTAAGTTTCATCCTTCACCTGTTCTATCTTTAATAAATGTTTAACTTTTTCAACCATACCTTGAATTGCTGGATTATTTTGAATTATTTTTGATCTATTAATTTTATTTAAACCTAAACTAACTAATATTTTTCTTTGTTTGTTATTTCTACCAATCGGGCTTTTTACTTGAATAATTTTAATTTTTGACATTATCATTTCCTGTTGCATTTTTTCTTCTTTTAGTAATATCATTAATTTTTAAACCTCTTCTCATCGCTATTATTTTTGGCGAGGATGCAGATTTGAGTGCTTCGAATGTTGCTCTTACCATATTGTGAGGATTTGAAGTTCCAACTGATTTAGCAACTATATCTTGAATACCTAGAGCCTCAAAAACAGCTCTCATAGGTCCACCGGCAATTACACCAGTGCCTGAGGGAGCACTTCTTAGATAGACTTTTCCAGAGTCAAATCTACCTTTTATGTCGTGATGCAAGGTTCTGCCTTGTCTTAAAGGAACTCTAATCATTTTACTTTTTGCTTCGTCTGTAGCTTTTTTTATAGCCTCTGGAACTTCTTTAGCTTTACCTTTTCCATGTCCAACCATTCCATTCCCATCTCCAACTACAACTAACGCCGCAAAACTAAAACGCCTCCCACCTTTAACAACTTTAGCCACCCTATTAATACTTACCAATTTTTCAACAAACTCATTTTGATCAAATTGATTTTGTCTAGATTCGCTTGACTTCTTTTCATTATCAATATTTTTTTTAGATCTAGCTTCTGTTACTTTTGTTTGAGAAGTTAGTGTTTTTTGTTTTAATTTTTTGTTTTCATCATCTTTTTGACCTGCTTTTTTTGGGTCTTCTTTTGCCAAGCCTATTTCTTTTTTTTGTTTAAACTCATCTTTTTTAGGTGGAATAGCTTCTTCTATATCCTTTTTACCCTCTACATTTTTGTTTGATTCAGGTTTAGGTATAGTAACTTTAGTATTTTTGTCTTCTAGAGCTTTTGACTCTTCGTTTTTTAAATTTTCTGATTTATTATCTTCACTCATTTTTTTTCCTAAAATTTGATTCCTTTAGATCTGATTCCCATAGCTAACTCCTTAATTCTTCCATGATATAAATATCCTCCACGATCAAATGTAAAACCATTTTTTATTTTTTTTTCGTTTATTAAATCTCCAAGTTTTTCTCCAACCTTAAAGGCAACCTCTTTGGGTTTTCCTTTTTTATCTTTAAAAAGTTTGTCATGAGACGATACAGATAAAATTGTTCTACTTTTTACATCATCTATTAGTTGAATGTAAATATGTCTTGATGATCTAAAAGCTGAAAGTCGCAAGTTATTAGATTTCTTAATCTTGTTTCTTATTCTATCACTTCGTTTTTTATAAGCACTTCTCTTATTCATTATTTTTTCTTACCCTCTTTTCTTCTTATTGTTTCGTCTTTATATTTTATACCTTTACCTTTGTAAGGCTCAGGTTTTCTGAAAGATCTGATGTTAGCAGCAACTTGTCCAACTTTTTGTTTATCGATACCACTGATTTTAATTTCAGTCGGTTTAGGAACTTCTATCTTGAGATCATCAGGAATATTAAAATTGATAGGATGAGAATAACCTAGAAGTAATTCTAGAATTTTACCTTTTTGTGTAGCCTTATAACCCACTCCATTCAGTTCTAATTCTTTTTTGAAACCATTAGAAACACCATTAATAATATTGTTTATTCTTGATCTAACGGTTCCCCACATTTTCTGATGGGCAATTGAGTCACTTGATTTATCAACTAGGATTGCGTTATCTTTTATTTCAACTTTGGCATCTGACTTAAAATTGAAAGATAGCTCACCTAGTTTTCCTTTTGCAAAAATGATATTATTCTCAATCTTAACTTCAGTGCTTTCAGGGATGCTAATTGGTATTCTTCCACTTCTTGACATATATTTTCTCCTAAAAAACCTTACACAAAATCTCACCACCAACATTTTCGTCTCTTGCCTCACTATCTGACAAAACACCCTTGGAGGTTGATAGAATCGAAATTCCAAGTCCGTCGAAATTTCTTTGCAAATCACTTATCTTTGAATAAACTCTTCTTCCTGGTGTTGAAACCCTTGATATATCTTTAATAACTGGCTCACCATCAACATATTTAAGTTCAATCTGAAAGTTATTTTTTTGATTTTCTAAATCTATTTTTTTAAATCCTCTTATGTAGCCTTCCCGATGTAGAACATCAAGCACATTACCCCTAAATCTAGACGCGGGCATCATTACTGAGTCTTTTTTTCTAAGTTGCCCATTTCTAATTCTTGTTAACATATCACCGAGTGGATCTGACAAACTCATATTTTATTCCTTTCCTTTATCTACCAGCTTGATTTTGTTATTCCAGGGATTTGGCCGATAGCAGCCAACTCTCTAAAAGCTATTCTTGATAGTTTAAATTTTCTGTAAACCCCTCTTGACCTTCCTGTAAGTGAACATCTGTTTCTTATACGAACCTTAGAGGCATTTCTTGGAATCTTAGCAAGCTGTAATCTAGCTTTAAACTGTTCATCTGCACTTAATTTTTTATTATTTGCTAACTTTAAAAGTTTAAATCTTTTTGCCTTGTACTTATTATACATTTTTTCTCTTTTTTTATTTCGTTCAATAATACTTAATTTTGACATAAAACACTCCTCAGTCTTTGAATGGTAAATTAAAACTCTTTAAAAGTTCGTATGCATGTTCTTCATTGCTAGTTGATGTAGCAATAGAAATATCCATCCCTCTAACTTTATCTATTTTATCATAGTTAATTTCTGGGAAGATTATTTGTTCTTTAATACCAATAGAATAATTGCCGGATCCATCGAAAGATTTTTTGGAAAGTCCTTTAAAATCTCTTACTCTAGGCAAAGCTATAAATATTAATCTATCTAGAAACTCATACATTCTCTTTTTTCTAAGCGTCACTTTACATCCAATATTCAAGCCTTTTCTAAGTTTAAAACCGGCAATGGATTTTTTTGCTTTGGTAACAACAGGTTTCTGGCCAGTAATCTGAGTTAAATCATTGATGGCATTATTTATTATTTTTGAGTCTGAGACTGCCTCTCCAACGCCAATATTTACTACAATCTTTTCAAGTTTTGGGACTTCAAAAATATTTTTTAATCCAAACTTGTCTTTAAGTTGCGGTCTTATTGAGTTCATATATTTATCTGAAAGTCTTGCCATAATACTACTTAATTTAAGGTTTCTCCTGATTTCTTAGCAAATCGAATTTTTTTACCGTCTTTCAAAAACTTAAAACCAACCCTTGACGGTTTAGAGGTTTTTGGATCTATTAATGATAGCTTAGATATAAACAATGGCATTTCAACACTCTCTATGCCCCCTTTTTGGGTTGCTGACTGCTTGGTGTGCTTTTTTACTATATTTACACCCTCAACGATAGCTTTATCTGCGGTATCACTTTTTTTTAAAATTTTAAGAACTTTCCCTGTTTTTCCTTTATCTTTTCCAGATAAAATAAAAACACTATCGCCTTTTTTAATTTTAGCAGCCATTAAAGAACCTCCGGAGCTAATGAAATGATTTTCATATACTTTTTTGCTCTTAATTCTCTCGTGACTGGGCCAAAAATCCTTGTTCCTAGTGGTTCACCATTATTATTAATTAAAACTGCAGCGTTCCTGTCAAATCTTATTGAGGAGCCGTCTGATCTATATACGTCCTTGGCTGTTCTGACTATTACCGCCTTGTGAATTTCACCTTTTTTAACTTTTCCACGAGGAATCGCATCTTTCACTGTAATAACAATAACGTCTCCAACTGAAGCGAACCTCCTCTTCGATCCACCGAGAACCTTGATACATTGTATTTTTTTTGCACCAGAATTGTCGGCCACTAATAATGTAGATTGCATTTGAATCATAATTTATCCTAACCTATGACTATCCATTTTTTTGTTTTTGAAATAGGTTTGTTTTCTTGTATTGATACAAGTTGACCTATCTTAAATTTGTTCAACTCATCATGAACAGAGTACTTTTTAGATCTGTTTATGTATTTTTTGTAAACTGGATGCATAACTTTTCTATTAACTTTTACGGTAATGGTTTTATCCGCCTTATCTGATACAACTACCCCTCTTAAAATTCTTTTTGGCATATTATTTTTTCTTCCTTTTGTTAGTTAAAGTAATTGCAGTTTTAATTCTTGCTATTTGTTTTCTTACAGTTGCAATCCTAGCTGTTTTCTCGAGTTGTCCGGAACTTTTTTGAAACCTTAAATTTAAGGACTCTTTTCTTAAAAGATTGACTTTTTCCTTTAACTGATTGGACTCTAGTTTTATAAGCTCTGAAAATTTTTCCATTACGCGCCCAATCTAGTAACAAATTTGGTTTTATTAGGAAGTTTTGCCGACGCCAATTCAAATGCCTCAGCAGCAAGATTTTTTGAAACTCCGTCTATTTCAAAAAGAATTTTTCCAGGCTTTACTTTTGCAGCCCAGAATTCAACCGCACCTTTACCCTTACCTTGCCTTACTTCTGCTGGTTTTTTTGAAACTGGAACATCAGGGAAAATTCTTATCCATACTCTTCCAGATCTTTTTAAATGTCTCGAAATGCACCTTCTAGCAGATTCAATTTGTCGAGAAGTTATTCTCGCTGGTGAAATAGCTTTAAGTCCAAAAGCACCAAAATTTAGGAAGTTTCCACCTTTAGATACACCGTGCATTCTTCCTTTAAATTGTTTTCTATATTTAGGCTTTTTTGGTTGTAACATTTTACTTATCTACTTTCTTTAAATCATCAGTAGTGATTTTATTATTGTTATCAGAGGAAATATTATCTTTATCAAATTTTTCACCCTTAAAAATCCAAACTTTTACACCGCATATACCATAGGTGGTGTTTGCCCTTGAAACTCCGTAATCGACGTCTGCTCTTAAAGTGTGAAGAGGCACTCTTCCCTCTCGATACCACTCGGTTCTTGCTATCTCTGCTCCACCAAGTCTGCCAGCACAGTTCACTCGTATCCCTTCAGCACCTAATCTCATTGCTGATTGTACAGCTCGTTTCATAGCCCTTCTAAATGCTACTCTTTTTTCAAGTTGTTGTGCAATATTATCTGCTACTAATTGAGAGTCTAATTCAGGTTTTTTAATTTCTACTATATTTATATTCACATCTCCACTTACTAACTTGCTTACCTCTTTTTTTAATTTTTCTATATCTGATCCTTTTTTTCCAATAATTACTCCTGGTCTAGACGTATAAAGAATTATATTTGCTAACTTTGCAGGTCTTTCTATGACAATCCTTGAGATCCCTGCAGACCTTAGACGTTTCTGAAGAAATTTTCTTAGATTAATATCTTCCTGCAAAAGATTTGAATAGCTTTTTTCAGAGAACCATCTAGATTCCCATGATCTTATAATTCCGAGTCTAAGCCCAATTGGATTAGTTTTTTGTCCCATCTTCTTCTTTCTTGATATTTTCATCATTTTTAGGAGGTTTAGGTTTGCTTGTTTCATTTGTTTTTTGAGATTCTAAATTATTTTTTTTGTTTTTGAGATTTTTGGAGTTTTTTTCTTCAGTTTTTTCATTTTGTTCTTGGACCAAAATTCTTATTCTAGAAAATGTTTTTAGAATTTTTCCAGCTCTTCCACGAGCTCTTGGTCTAAATCTCTTTAAAACCATGGATTTGCCAACACTTGCCTCTTTCACATAAAGTTTATCAATGTCTAATTGATGGTTGTTTTCGGCATTTGAGATTGCAGATTTAAGAATTTTTAGAACCTCATTAGAAATTCTCTTCTTTGAAAAAATAAGATTGTTTATAGCTTTATCTACATTAAACCCTCTTATTAATCCAAGCGTTAAGTTGGTTTTTCTAGGGCTCGACTTTAATGACTTGCCAATAGCTTTGACGACTGTAATGTTATCTTTGTTTTCTTTATCTACCATTTGTTTGCTCATTTAATTTAAGATGTTTTTTTATCCGCATTGTGACCTTTATATGTTCTTGTAGGAGAAAATTCTCCAAATTTGTGTCCTACCAT
>CENJ01088501.1_pt1 | contig 12701 bp, 11 predicted proteins | sample 356161 | NCBI WGS metagenome assembly CENJ01 (sample SAMEA2619531, study PRJEB7988) | marine metagenome | biome: marine biome (ENVO:00000447); feature: surface water layer (ENVO:00002042); material: "saline water (ENVO:00002010), including plankton (ENVO:xxxxxxxx)" | depth 5 m
GCACCAAATAACGGAACAGCGGCTCAAGTTGCCATCCGTGGTGGCGTAACAATTAACCCTGCGATTACTTGGGAAACGACTGTTGGAATGTATTTGAACGGTGTCTATATCGGTAAAACACAAGGCGGTATCTTTGATGTTGCTGATGTAGAAAGAATGGAAGTATTGCGTGGCCCACAAGGAACGCTTTATGGACGTAACACTCTTGCTGGTGCCATTAACGTTGTGACCAAAAAACCTTCAGACGAGTCTGGTCTATCAGCCGAAATCGGGTTTGGTAATTACAACCGCAAGCACGCAAAGCTTAAAATGGATCTTGGTCAAACAGGTAAACTGCGGACCAAAATTTCTGCCTACATGATTAATCGTGATGGTGTTGTTGAGTCTACAGGCCCTGACGGTGAGTTGGAAGATAAAGATCAAGTTTCAGCGATTGCCGCTTTTAGCTATGACCTAACTGATGATGTGGTCATTGATTATAGCTATGACTATAGCAATACCTCGCAAACTCCACCTTATTCCCAGCCAGTACGCGTGAGTGCAGGCGGTATTTGGGACCCTGCATCACCTTTCTATGCATTTGGTGGCGCTTTCTTCCCACTTGACCAGCATGTTTTTGCCGACAGGCAGGAAAATGTCCAACTGGATAATAATGTTCAGGAAAAATCCAAAATCAAAGGTCACTCATTGACCATTGAAGCCCAGCTCGATAACGCTGTGTTCAAGTCCATCACAGGTATCCGTGATATGGAGTGGTCTGATGTTCTTGATCTGGATGGTTCGCCTTACTTTATTGCACACACATCACGTTTCACTGATTTTGAGTCTAAAAGTCAGGAATTCCAACTTGTAGGTTCGCGTGGCGATATAAATTACGTCGTGGGCGCTTATTACTACACAGATGATGCCTATACGAATAACCCGCAACAATACTTTGGTGGCGGCGTTTCGTTTGACTCTCAATATGGGAGTGAAACTGAAGCTTATGCAGTTTACGCGCAGCTTGATTATCCTCTGTCAGATCAGCTGACTGTCAAAGGTGGACTGCGCTACACGGAAGAGGAAAAAAGTATCGTCCGTACAAATATTGCACTCGCTTCCAGTGATCCGACTACAATTGCGGCATGTTTGGGTACATTCCCATGTACATTCATTCCAGCCGGAACCACAGCCTCAACAGAGTTTGACGATGTGTCACCGGAGCTTTCATTTGAATATGCTTATAATGACGATATCAATCTCTATGCGCGTTTTGCCAAGGGCTTTAAGTCAGGTGGTTTCAACGGCGAAGCAGGTTCCATTGGAGAGACAACTTCACCTTATGAAGCTGAGGAAGTAAATTCCTTTGAGATTGGTGCGAAAATGCGCCTGATGGAAGATCGTCTTCAGTTGAATACAGCCTTGTTCACCAATGAGCATGAAGATATGCAATTGTCTATCTTTACGGCGCAAGGTGCGGCTGCCTCTAATGTGAGAAATGCCGGTCAGGCAACAATTAGTGGTCTTGAAATTGAAGCACTGTTTATGGCGAATGAGCGTCTGATGATGAGATTCAGCTATGGCTATCTTGACGCCGAATATGATGAGTTCCTGGAGCTTGGTACTGATGTTGCCAATAACAGAGCTCTGCCGCATGCCCCGGAAAATTCACTGGGTATCGGTTTTGATGCTGATCTTATGAATAATGAAAACGGTTCTCTGAAGTTGAATGTTGATTATTCATATGTTGATGATTACTTCGTATATCCATACGCGCTTGTTGGCGGTGATGGTGGTGGATATAACGCCTACAACACACTGGTCGACTCATATGGGACAGTTGACGCCCAGCTTATCTGGTCAGACCTCCCATTCGGTAATGACACCATGAAACTGACACTTTGGGGTAAAAATATCGGGGATGAAGAGTATGTCGCAAACTACATCGATTTTGGTGCAGGTTTTGGTGGTATGACCCTCGGTTATTTTGGAGAGCCGGTCACTTATGGTCTGACAGCTTCAATGAGTTGGTAAGTACTGAGACTTGAATTGCTTATATGAATAATTCGGAGGGATCTGAAAGGTTTTATGAGCAATAACATATTGAAAGAGGCGGGTTGACCCGCCTCTTTTTTTACTCTTGTATTAGATGAATTTTTCGTATCTCGCCTCATGCTATATTGAATTATTAGAATTCCAAATTTGAATTAGAAGGAAAAAAAATGCCGGCATTTGTGTCCAGATTGGATGTTAATAGCGATGCATATCAAAAAAATCGTTCTGAACAGCTAGAGAATATTGAGCTTCTACATCAACTTCAGGCCAGGGCTAAAGCGGCTTCTGAGAAACGTCGCCCAAGGTTTGAGGAACGCGGACAATTAACACCGCGTGACAGATTGGCAAGATTACTTGATGTTGGTATGCCATTTGTCGAGTTGTTTAATTTAGCCAGCTATTGTGTCGACGATCCTAATCGTGAAACAAGTTTACCAGGCGCTTCTATTTTGGCAGGTATCGGATATATAAGCGGTGTCCGCAGTATGATTTGCGTGGATGACAGTGGCATCAATGCTGGGGCTGCCACAGAACGCGGTTTTGACAAGCTGACAGCTTGTATTCAGATTGCTATTTCAAACAAGCTTCCCTTTATTCATCTGGTTGAAAGTGCCGGCGCGAATTTGATGGCCTATAAAATTGAGGGATGGGCTTACGCAGGGCGTGTTTTTTACAGTCTCGCTAAAGCGAGTGCGGCAGGTGTGCCGACCTTCACCATTTTACATGGCCCTTCTACGGCGGGTGGGGCGTATATGCCCGGCATGTCCGATTATAATGTCGGGGTAAAAAATAATGGCATGGCGGCTCTTGGCGGGGCTGCGCTGGTTCAAGCCGCAACCGGTGAAATTGCTGATGAGCGCGAATTGGGCGGCACAGAGATGCATGCCTCTGTGTCGGGTTTGATGGAACATCTGGCTGAAGATGATGCCGATGGAATTCATAAAATGCGTGAGCTTGTCGGGCGTCTTGGGTGGAACAGTCATTGCCCACCGACACCTCAGCGTGAGTTTCTAGACCCTTTATATGATAAGGAAGAAATCCTCGGACTCGTACCAACTGATTATAAAGTTCCCTATGACTCAAGAGAACTAATAGCACGCCTTGTAGATGGGTCGGATTTTATCGAATTCAGCAATCGCTTTGGTACTAATCTGGTTTGTGTGCATGCGAGCATTTTTGGTCACGATGTTGCTCTCGTTGCTAATAATGGTCCGATGGGGCCTGATGAAGCGGCTAAAGGCGCGCATTTTTTCCAGACTGTCGATCAGGCTAATATTCCTCTTATCTTCCTGAATAATATTACCGGCTATATGGTCGGTACGGAATACGAACAAGCCGGTATGATTAAGCATGGCGCGAAGATGATTCAAGCTGTATCTAACATCCGCGTGCCGAAGCTCACTTTTTATGTCGGTGCCAGTTATGGCGCAGGGAATTATGGCATGTCAGGTTTTGGTTATGAGCCGGATTTCCTGTTCACATGGCCGTCAGCGTCGTCGGGTGTTATGGGCGGCGAGCAAGCTGCCGCAACAATGGAAGCAGTTGCGTTTGCAGGTGCTAAAAGGCGAAACACAGAGCCTGATATTGATGCGCTTGCCAAACAAAGCTCAGCAATTATTTCGCATTTTGATAGTCAGTGTGATGCTTTTTACAGCTCCGGACGGATGCTTGATCAAGGGATGATAGATCCGCGTGATACACGAAACATATGTGGCTTCCTCCTGCAAACATTGTGGGAGCGGGAGCACCGTGAAACTCAACCAAATGCCTTTGGCATTTCACGCATGTAGCCCGCGAAAAAAGACAACTGGAAATCGGACTTATAGGACTAATGATGGCAAATTTACCGGATACAACATATCTCGTCACAGAACTTGATAAAGGCTGGCTGACTGTTTGGCTGAATCGTCCGGATGTAAAAAACGCAATGTCCCGCGCCCTTACTGATGAACTACAAACTGTTCTTGCTGCAATACGTGATGATAGAAGCGTACGCGGGATGACACTGCGCGGGAAAGATGGTGTCTTTTGCGCTGGTGGAGATTTAAAAGAGTTTAAAGAAAATTTCCAGCAAGCCGATAAATCGCCGGATGACGTAGCTGAATATAGCCTGCATATGGGTGAAATGTTTGAAGCACTGTCCACGCTTCCTATGCCGGTTATTGCTCTGGTAGAAGGTCCTGCAATGGCAGGAGGTTTTGGTCTTGTTTGCGCATGTGATGTGGTCATTGTGACTGAAGATGCAAAATTCGCTATGACTGAGGCAGCTATTGGTATACCTCCGGCACAGATTATTCCCCATGTTGTTAATCGTTTGGGGCTGCCGGCTGCTCGGCGTATGGTGATGACGGCGGCGCGTATTGGATCTGAAGAAGCTTTATCAATTGGGCTTGCCGATTTTGTTGCAAAGGATGCAGGGGAAGCTGAAGCACAGGAAGCTGACATTAAAAAGGCTGTTATGCGCTGTGCGCCAAATGCAAATGCGGTAAGTAAAGAGATTATCTTTGCCAGCCAGACGCTTCAGGGTAAAGCCATAATCGAATTTGCGGCGAAAGGTTTTGCTGAAGCGATTATAGGTGAAGAAGGGCGCGAGGGTATTGCTTCTTTCCTAGAGAAACGAAAACCCCGCTGGGCAGAAGAGAATTAAAAATCATGTCGTCTATCAGAAAAATCCTTATTGCTAATCGCGGCGAAATTGCCGTCAGGATCATGCAGACAGCCCGTCGTCTTGGTATTTCAACAGTTGCTGTTTATTCGGACGCCGACGTTCAGGCACCGCATGTTATGCTTGCTGATGAGGCTATTTGTATTGGGCCGGGGCCAGTGGGTGAAAGTTATCTTGTCATCGACAATATCCTAGATGCTGCGCGCCAGACCAATGCCGATGCCATTCACCCCGGATATGGGTTTCTATCTGAAAATGCTGATTTCGCCGAAGCAGTACAAAAGGCAGGTCTGATTTTTATTGGTCCAGATGCCGAAGCAATTTCATTGATGGGGAATAAAGCTGCTGCAAAGCGCAGAATGATTGAAGCCGGCGTTCCATGTGTGCCGGGTTATGAAGATGCAGATCAATCTGATGAACGTCTTATACAAGCCGCCACCGAGATTAAGTTTCCCATTATGGTCAAGGCTGCTGCTGGTGGTGGTGGTCGTGGAATGCGGCTTGTTCAGGATATGGATGAGCTTAAAAACGCCCTTGTGACCGCTCGATCAGAAGCAGCCAATGCTTTTGGTTCAGATGAGCTTATTTTGGAAAAGGCAATTATCTATCCCCGCCATGTGGAAATTCAAGTTTTTGCTGATCGGCATGGTCACGTTGTTCATTTAGGTGAACGGGACTGTTCAGTTCAACGCCGACATCAAAAAGTTATTGAAGAGTCGCCTTGTCCTGTTATGACCCCTGAATTACGGGCAGATATGGGCGCAGCGGCTGTCGAAGCGGCCCGGAATATAAATTATGTTGGAGCTGGAACTGTTGAGTTTCTTCTCGACCAGAGTGGGGCGTATTATTTTCTGGAGATGAATACGCGCTTGCAAGTCGAGCATCCGGTGACCGAAATGGTAACAGGTCTGGATTTGGTCGAAATGCAAATTAAGGTAGCCCAAGGTGAGACGTTAGACTTGAGGCAGGAAAATGTTTCTTTGGACGGTCACGCTATTGAGGTGAGGCTTTATGCCGAAGACCCGAATAATGATTTTATGCCAGCGACAGGTAAAATAGTGGCCTGGCGTCCGGCCACTATGGATAATGTGCGTTTTGACGGCGGTGTTGTCGAGGGACAGGATATTTCCCCTTTTTATGACCCGATGGTTGCTAAAGTTATTGCTTATGGAGATGACCGTGAGACTGCACGCAAAAGACTTGTAGAAGCCTTGCGCCAAACAGCGCTTCTCGGCCCGGCAACGAACAGAGACTTTCTTGTCACCTGTCTTGAAAAAGAAACCTTTATTAAAGGTGAGGCGACGACTGCATTCATTGGTGAGACTTTTGGCGAAACCGGTTATACGGCTGAGCCTGTTGGCCATGAGATGGCAGCCTTACAGGGGGTGCTTCATTTTATTCATGATAGAGAACAAGCTCTCGGCCGTGCCATATCTGTACCGGATGCGCTGAAAAACTTTTCAACCACAGGCGCCTTACAAACACCTTATAGCTTGCTTATTGGTGAGGAGGTTTTTGACTTCACTGTTTCAAGTGCTAAAGCTGGTTCTTATCACGTTGCCATTACCTTTGAAGAGGGTTCGGAAACAATTCTTGTTGAAACACATGATGATGAACAGGTGATGCCTGATATATCAATCTCATTCAACGTAAATAACCAAATCTTTAAGAGCCGAGCCGTTGTAGACGGAAATGTGCTGTATCATGCGCTGCAATCGGCAGATACAGCGATATTTTTATCGAGTATTAACCAATTGCTTGTGACTGATGACGGGGCTGACGGCTCTGCAGGGGGGGTGGTTACGGCACCACTGCATGGCCGTGTCATTGAAGTGTTTGTTAAGGTTGGCGACAAGGTTGAAGAGGGTCAAAAGCTTGCAGTTGTTGAAGCTATGAAAATGCAGCATGAAATTTTCTCTGAAGTAAAAGGTGATGTCATTGATGTCAGAATTGTTTCTGACCAACAAGTAAGCGTTAATGATCTAATGATTGAGATTGCCGAAGAAGATACCGGTGATAAGGAAGACACCTGATGCAGCAATTATCCTATGACTTGAGAGATGAGTCAGAAGCTCTTTTCCAGCTTATGGTTGATTTATCTGATGATGATTTTACCACCCCAACAGGTTTTAAAAATTGGACCTTCAACGATATTCTCGAGCACTTACACATATGGAATGTGGCGGCCTATGAGAGTTATGCCGATGAGGCAGCCTTTGATGCTTATGTTGACAAAGTTAAGGCTGATGTCATGGCGGGTAATCTCAAGAAATTTGAAAGATCATATATTGACGGGCTTGCGGGACAGGCGCTTTTGAATACATGGCGTGAATATTATATCAAAATGGCCGATGCATTTGCTGAACTTGATCCAAAACATCGTGTTAAATGGATTGGTCCGGATATGAGTGTGCGCTCAAGTATTACCGCTCGATTAATGGAGACATGGGCACATGGCCTTGCCATTTATGATGCGCTCGGTGTTGTGCGTCAGGATGCTGACAGGATTAAAAATATAGTGGTGCTTGGTATCAACACATTCAATTGGAGTTTCCAGGTTAAGGGGCAAACACCCCCAGGACAGTTACCCTTTATTGAATTGGCAGCCCCATCCGGAGAGATTTGGCAATTTGGCGAGCCAAACGATGTCTCTGCCGTGTCGGGAACTGCCAGTGATTTTTGTCAGGTTGTGACACAAACCCGCAATATATCAGACACAAATTTAAAGCTTATCGGTCCTGTCGCAGAGGCTTGGATGAGCCATGCACAATGCTTTGCCGGGCCACCAGAAACCCCGCCGGAGGAAAATACACGTTTTACGAAAGCGTTGGCCTAATCAATTAGACGGGCTTGCTTGATAGGAGTTAAAAATGGACTTAAAAGATAAGGTTGCAATCATTACTGGCGGGGCATCTGGCCTTGGCGAGGCAACACTTAGAAGGTTTGTTGCGCATGGTGCAAAATGCGCGATATTTGATATGAATGAAGAACGTGGCGCGGCGCTCGTGGAGGAGTTGGGCGATAATGTGATTTACCAGCAGGTGAATGTCACTGATGAGGCTTCTGTAAGCGCGGCGATACAAGGTGTTGAAACTGCTTTTGGTCCGGCACATATCTGCTGTAATTATGCCGGTATTGCCTGGGCTGCTAAGACATATCATCCCAAAAACGGGCCGCATCCGCTTGAAGATTTTAAGCGTGTGGTAGATGTAAACCTCATCGGTACGTTTAATGTGGCGCGTCTTGCCGCTGAGTCGATGATGAAAAATGACCCGATTACTGAGGACGGTCAGCGCGGTGTGATTATTAACACGGCATCAGTTGCGGGTTATGAAGGTCAAATCGGTCAGGTCGCTTATAGTGCAACAAAGGGTGGGGTTATTGGCATGACAATCGTCATTGCCCGCGATTTGGCTGAGCTTGGCATTCGCTGTAATACGATTGTTCCGGGTCTTATCCATACGCCGATGTTTGATACTTTGCCAGAAAATATTTTCCAAGCTTTGGAAAACTCAGTGCTAAATCCAAAACGCCTTGGTAAACCTGATGAGATTGCCAAAACGGCGCAGTATCTTGTTGAAAATGATTACGTTAATGGCGAGTGCATCCGCATGGATGGTGGTATCAGAATGACACCGCGATAGATCTGAGAGCTTAGAATTTACTCATATCGATTTTTAAGCTGCTTCGGCATTCTATCTTTAGGAGCAAGCCAACTGCGCCCAGCTCGATGGTGACCATCCCTAAGACTTAGCATGTCTGCAATACTTTCTCTGGACTCCGGCCCAGAGACTAAAACGAGTTGTTGTAAAACCGCATTAAGATGTGAGCTTAACGCTCGTTCTTGGCGTAACAAACTCTCTGACATGATTTGTAGGTCATTTTCCTCAATCACATCACCTTGAATATAAGCGATGACATTTTCTCTTTCTTTAAAATAGGTTTTGAGTAGCTTTAAGCTTTGTTCCCTATTTTGTTTAAAAACCTCGCGGACAGCAGGTCGATCGTCAGTATTGATGCGCTTTAGAAATCTTTTCTCAAGTCTTTCCACACTTTTTGTTTTCTCAGTTTCACCGGATGGTTGACCCTGCATAAAGAAACTAATACCCGCGCCAAGAACAAAGAAATTAGCGGCGAGAGAACACAGGAACACAAGGATAAAAATGTTACGTTTCCGTTTGCTGATTTGAATAAGTGTGGCGTTCATGACGTACTCCGTTTTAATCCCATGAACTTAAAGGATTGATTTCAAGAAAAGCGATACCTTGTTCGCTATCAGTGGCGGTAATCATTTCCAACGGCAGATAGGGGAGGCTGAACATACCTGCAGCTAAACAGGCGCACAACATAAAGCAGGCTGCCAAAGATTGAATGGATGAGGACTGAATGGATGATCTTAAAACACGTTGTCTGCTTGAGTAAGTATGTTGGGGCAGGTGTGTAGCCTCGGAAACGATTTTATACTGGAGGCTCGAGAAAGCCTCAGCGTTGAGGGTGCTGTCCTGAATGTCCTCCAAAACCTGATCCAGATCTTTTTCATAGGAAAGGAGTTTTTGCGCTTCGGCATTATCGCCGCTGAATATCTCTGCCCAGTCACGGCAATCTTTAGGCCATTTTGCTATGTTACCCCCATGGGTAGATACAAGTGTTTTAAATCTATGCATATCTAAAGATATAGTGTTTGTCTTATCATCAGTCATTTCGTTCATCTTTCCCCAATTACTGATAGGTATCCCCTCAGTATAACTCCTCATAGTTTTCATCTAATACGGTGTGCAGTTTTTTTCTGGCGCGGCGTAGCAGTGACTCTAATGCTGCTAAACTTAAGCCAAGTGCGTCTGCAGCCTCTTGTTGCCTCATCTCAGAAAAATAGACGAGTTGAATAGCGTCACGTTGTTCGCTTGTTAAATGACCTAATGCTTGCTCCATATGCTTTTTTCTATCTTTGGCTTCCAAGGTCTGAAGGGCGTTATCAGCGCTATCAGGAATTTCCGGAACGTCATCTATATCAGTCATTGGTTTACGACGCCGTAACATATCAATTGAGCGATTGACGCAGACACGGTATAGCCATGTGCTGATTTTGGCTTCTGCTTCCCATTTAGGTGCATTTTGCCATAGACGGGTAAAAACATCCTGCGCCACTTCCTCAGCGTCACTGGGGTGCTTTAATCTTTGCAATGCTATCGCATAAACCATCTTCAAATGCCTTGAGGTCAGCAGATTGAAGGCCTTCTGGTCGCCTTCAGCAATTGCAGACATTAAGTCTTCGTCGCTGGGTTCAGACAAGATAGGCCTCCTTTATGCTAGCGGTGACCTTCCCTCTCATGCATATTTTTGGCGCGTCTATCTTTCTTATCCAGATACCCATTATTGTCGCGGTCCATTTTTTCAAATTTTGCGGCATGGAAAGTTTTCAGCTCATTGTGCTGGATCACACCGTCATTATTTTTATCCATCCTAGCAAATTGTTGATCAATTTTGGCAGTAAATTCCTGCCGTGTGACTTTACCGTCTTTATTTGTATCCATATTTTTGAAACCGATTGGGGTGGCATAGGCTGAATTACTGAAGCTTATTATCATAACTGCCAAAACAACCACGGTAATCAAACGCTTTGTAAAAATTTCAAATTTAAAAGACATTTTTTTCTCCTTTAGTTAATCCAGTTTATTAAACGCAACGTAAATTAAATAACCGTCTCCCAAGACGGTCTGTGTGTTAAACCCTCACACACATATCCCTGAACTTCACCCTGCTGATTCGTCAGCAGGGTTTTTTTTGGTTCTGATAATTGGAGATGCTTGAAGCAGGATGGCCTGCATACTGCGCCGCGCATTTTGCGGCTCATAGTTTATGATGGCACGAACGGCGGCTTCATGGGCGGTAAGAGTTAAATATTTATATCTCTCCGTGTGGTCAAAAAGCAATTTAAGACAGGTTTTCGCTAGAATACGGTGGCTATTGAAGAAACGATTGTAGCAATTCGCTAAAATACAGTCGATAAAAGCGGACTCTGCTTCATGGCTTGATGCTGGTGTATTGGCATATTTAAGTGATTGAAATAATTCAGATATTCTCTGTCTGTCAGCTGCATGCGCTCGTGAAGCGGTAAGAGCAGCGGCTCCCGGCTCAATAGCAAGGCGGATATCAATCATTTCCACTAAAAGTGGTTCGAGATGCCCACTTGTGGCGGTATCTGTGAGCCAGCCAAGAATGTCTGTGTCTAGCATGGCCCATTTATCTGTATCATTTACAAATGTACCGGCTTTTGGCACAGCTTTGACAAGCCCCTTTGCCCCTAAAATGCGTAATGCCTCACGTAAAATAGTTCTGGAAATGCCGAGTGTCTCGCACATGACCTGATCATTAGGTAAAACCTGCCCTATAGAGAGTTTTCCTCTCACAATTTGCTTACCAATAGTCTCAGCAGCAATATCAGTGCGTCTTTTGGAAGTATTTTTTTCCATAAGTAATAATAAATATTACTTTATAATTTTATGCAAGAATTTTAGGCTATTTTTTGTCGCGTATCATGAATGAAAGGAATTCTCTATACCTTTCAACCCGACTGCGCTCTTCAGAGAAGATATCATTATATGTTTTGTGGTTTTCTGCCGTGTCATTTTGGAATTTGGAGACCAATAGCTCCAATTCGCTTCTTGTAGTGGCTATTTCTTGATAAATACGATCAATTTCTTGATTAATACTGGCTTTTCGAGAAGTGATTTTTTTCTCTAACGTGCCTAATGATGAATGCATTTCTTCAACAAGTCCGTCCACGGATAGTGCCATTTTACCAATTAGGCTTTCTGTCGCTTCCAGCGTATCGCCATGCTCTGACTTCAGTTCTGCCAGTGTATCGCGCATACGTAACGACAAAAACGCCATATCGTTGTCCAGAAATTTGTCAAATGGTTCATCAACTTTCATTTCAGAGGATAAATCAGGGTTATCTTCCACTGAAAGAGGGTCTGTCATAACTTCAGCTTCGCTTGGATTATCAGCGTTTTGATCATCCAATGCCGCCATATTGTCTAGATTCGGAGGCGCATCAAATGCAGCGCCAGATATAAATGGAATTTCTGCCTCAGTCAGGGGCGTGTCACTTTGACTGCCACCGGGTAAATTAGCGGGCACATCACCGGCTAAGTCTGCAGCAATTTCCGCAGCTAAGGCAGCTTCAAGACCTTCATCAAGACCTTCATCATGATTATCGGTTGGTGTTCCCTCTGACAGAGTGTGTGTTTCTGTATCGCTGTCATTCGCATCAACAGCAACCGTCGTTTCCTCTAGCGAGGTTTCGCGTTCATCATCAAGTTTGTTATTTTCGAGAATATCGTTAATGGCATCAGCGATTTCTGCCATCTTCCGGAACTCTTCTTCTTCTGATTGACTCATTTAAAAACCGTTACTGACATCAAATTCAACAAAATATCTGATGAATCGATATTAAAACTATAATAACACTATACAATAGATAAGATTCGTCAAAATTAAGCTTAAAGAGTTATTTATTTTCAGTGTGGCATTTTATGAAATAATAAAAAAGCCGGAACACAAACCAAAGGAAAGACATTTGAATGTCTGCGACTGAAACTAAAGATATGACCGATACAATTTTACAAAATCAGGTTGCATCTCACCCAGATAGTGACCTCGACAGTAATTTGGACAGTTCAATTCCTTCCGGAGGTCGTGCTTTGGCAAACCTGTTATTGATGGAACATGATTTCCGCCGTGCGCGTTATACCAGAGAAATTGCAAATATATTAGCCACCAGACTGGATGGGTTTACCCATTGTGATGGGGTTATTGTATGGGTGAAAAAAAATAAAGGCAGCGATATTGTTATGTCGCGGCTTGAGGGAGGTCAGCTTAAAACGATCAAAGATAAAAATCTTGAAAAATGGGCAAAAAAACTTTCCACATGGATGGATAAGACAAATGCCCCGGCCGGCGAATTGGATACAGAGACAATCCCTGCAAAGATTTTTGACCT